>Ga0315909_10003212_pt1 | contig 20138 bp, 27 predicted proteins | sample LakEriMetagenome_11_FD_203527 | JGI IMG/M metagenome (GOLD analysis project Ga0315909, IMG submission 203527) | Freshwater fungal communities from buoy surface, Lake Erie, Ohio, United States - Buoy 2 MA125 | ecosystem: Environmental > Aquatic > Freshwater > Lake | place: USA: Lake Erie, Ohio... | reverse complement strand
ATTCATTGATTCAGATATTCATTATTCACCACAAGACATCATCGCTTTAATGGCATTAGATAAAGATGTTATTGGTGGTCCTTACCCTAAAAAATCTATCAATTGGTCCAATGTAGCACAAGCTGCACGAAACCATCCAGATATGGAACCAAAAGAATTAGAAACATTGGTTGGTGAGTATGTGTTTAATGTTGTAAAAGGCACATCTCAATTTCAAGTGACTGACCCATTAGAAGTATTAGAAATTGGTACTGGTCACATGATGATTAAACGCCATGTATTTGATAAGATGAAAGAAGCATACCCATTAATTCAATACAAACCAGACCATGTTGGTCAAGCTAACTTTGATGGTAGTCGGTACATCCATGCTTACTTTGATACTGTGATTGATACGAAAGATTCAATTACTGGTGGTGGTTCAGAACGATACCTATCAGAAGATTATATGTTTTGCCAAATGTGGCGTAAGATTGGTGGTCAAATCTACTTATGTCCATGGATGAAAACACAACACATTGGCACTTATGCCTTTACCGGAGATATGCCAAAGGTTGCACAATATACAGGTAAGTTATAATGCTTATTGGTGTGGTGGGTTTTATTGGTTCAGGTAAAGGCACCGTTGGTGATTTACTAGAACAAAAAGGTTTTGTCAAAGATAGTTTTGCAAAACCATTGAAAGATGCCTGTGCAGTTATGTTTGGATGGCCTCGTGATTTACTTGAAGGTGATACCGAGGAGTCCAGACAATGGCGAGAACAACCTGATGAATTTTGGAGTGAGAAGATAGGCAAGAAGTTTTCACCTAGACTAGCACTTCAATTATTAGGCACCGAAGCTGGGCGTAATGTCTTTCATAAAGATATATGGGTCAATTCATTATTGAAACGGGCAGGTGATAAAAATGTGGTCATCACAGATGTTCGCTTCAAAAATGAGTTAAAGTTTATCCATAAAAATAATGGTATCATTGTTCGTGTTAAAAGAGGACCTGAACCAGATTGGTATCAAGATGCTATTACATTCAATAAAGGTGACCGTTACATTGGATGGGCATTAGCAAAAGAAAGGTTAAAACGAAAGGGTATTCACCAATCAGAAACAGATTGGGTGGGTTCAAAGTTTGATTATGTAATAGAAAACGAAGGCACTTTAGAAGAACTCGGTAATAAAGTAGATGACCTCTTGCAATTTATTCAAAAATGATTTATAATGTATTTGTTATTATTAGAAAAGGTGAAAGTATATGAAATTATCAAACGAAACATTTGCTCTATTAAAGAACTTTGGTGCCATTAATCCTGGTATCCACTTTAAGAAAGGTAAAACTCTCAAAACAGTTTCTTCACATAAAAATATTCTAGCTCAAGTGGATATTAATGAAGAAATTCCTGCCGACTTTGGCGTATATGACTTGAACAACTTCTTATCTGTGGTATCTTTACATAAAGATGACCCATCATTTGAGTTTGATGAAAAACATGTTGTGATTGTTGGTAATGGCGGTCGTAGTAAGATTAAATATCGTTTCTGTGAACCAACCATGTTAGTAACACCACCAGAAAAAGATATTGCTTTACCTGAATGTGAAATCTCCCTAGATTTGACTGAATCTGATTTTGATTGGATTATGAGAGCTGCAGCTGTATTGACTTCACCACAAATTGCAATTGAATCTGATGGTTCTAAAGTAAATATTGTTACACTAGATTTAGCTAATGACGCTGCTCACACCGATGCTCTTGAGATTGGTAAAGGTAATGGTGATAAGTATCGTATGATTTTCAAAACAGAGAATCTCACCAAGTTATTAAATGGTAGCTATAGTGTTAAGATTACATCTAAAGGCATCTCACACTTCAAACACAAAAACATTCCATTACAATATTGGGTTTCAACTGAGCAAGGTTCTAAATTTGAGAAAGGTAATTAATCATGGCTGTTAAGTTATTTCAAAACGCCTTTAGTGGTAATGCCTCAAACTCAATTGCAATTAATCCTGCTCATGTAATGTCAGTATTTGAATCTAATGGTATTAATCCAGATACTGGTGAAGAAGAACGATTAACAAACATTTTTAGTGTTTCAGGCAACACCTGGCAAGTCAAAGATTCATATCTTGATGTGATTGCTAAATTGAATGAAGAATAATTTTATATTTTATATTATGAGGTGTGTGAATGGAACATTTATTATGGACGGAAAAACATCGTCCTAAAAGAATAGAAGACTGCATATTGCCTGAACGGTTGAAGAAACCGTTTCAGGAGTATGTTAATCAAAGTAATATCCCTAATCTTCTACTTGCTGGTGGTGCAGGTGTTGGTAAAACAACTGTAGCTAAGGCGATGTGTGAAGAAATTGGTTGTGATTATATGGTCATCAATGGTTCGGATGATAGAAACATTGACACCTTTCGTACCACAATTAAAAATTATGCTTCATCTATGTCTTTATCTGGAGGCCGCAAGGTCGTCATTATAGACGAAGCAGATTATCTCAATGCAAACTCAACTCAACCAGCCCTTCGTAATGCAATAGAAGAATTTGCAGCTAACTGTTCATTTATCTTTACATGTAATTACAAATCTAAAATTATACAACCACTTCATTCAAGATGTGCTGTTATTGATTTTGGCCTTAAAGCTGATGAGAAGGCCTCTATGGCATCCCAATTCTTTAAGAGAATTCAAGGCATCTTACAAACTGAAGAAGTAGAGTATGATGATAAAGTAATTGCTGAAGTAATTAAGAAACACTTTCCAGATTTCCGTAGAGTGTTAAATGAATTACAAAGATATAGCCAGTTTGGTAAAATTGATGTTGGTGTTTTATCTCAAATTGAAAATGTTCAGATTGATGAAGTCATTAAGTATATTAAAGCAAAAGACTTTTCTGCTATTCGTAAATGGGTAGCTACAGCTGGGTTAGATTCTAATGTGGTGTTTCGCCAAATATATGACGCTTTATATGAAGTTATGAAACCACATTCTATACCACAAGCTGTTTTAATTATAGCTGACTATCAATACAAGAGTGCATTTGTGGCTGATCCTGAAATCAATCTAGTTGCCTGTTTAACTGAATTGATGGCCAATTGTGAATATAATTAATGTTTGATTCAATCTTCGCTGATGGAGAATTAAAACAATTCTTATTGAGTAAAAATGAAAACACAAAATGGATTAATACGCCATTTGAAAAATATTCCAATTTAACAACAAAAACTAAAGGTGAATTTGGTGAACTTTTTGTTAAGAAATGTTTAAGTCTAAAGGGTCATCATATTGCAAAAAGAAAGAATTCAGGACATGACTGTCTTGTTGATAACATTAAAACAGAAATTAAGTTTAGTTTAGATGGTGTAATTAATCATGTTTCATTATATAAAGATTGGGAAAGAATTATATTTTGTTTCATAAAACAACCTGAAGAAGATTCTTTAATTATCTATATGAATAAAGATGATTTTACAAAACATATGAGTAGCGGTTATTCTGTATTTAATAGACAACAGGGCGGTAAAAATAGTAACAATGATGACTATATGTGTGGAGAAAAAGATTTAATATTATTGAAATCAACAGGACAAGCTAAATGTATAACAGAATGGATAGCAAAAAATCCAAGTAAAGAGTTTATAATTACTAAAAGAAATACCATAGAAGACTATGCGATTTGAGGACGAAGATCCATCTAGGAGAAACAACTTACCATATCCAATGGATGTTGGTTCTCCAAAGTTTGATTTAGTTCCAGTCAAATCACAAAAAGACCATATGCTCAACATCGCAAGGTTGAGCGCTCAACAAGAGTATGATAGAATTATGGAGTTGGTCAATGTATTAAGAAAACAAGCTGACCAAATTAAGAAAAGACTAGATTTAACTGATATGATTTATGATGCTCATTACGAGTTTCAAGTAGTTCATGGGCAAACATATTGGTTAATCTATCACAAAAGAACACAAAGAAATATATTAAGTATTAATGGTCCTAAAGATTGGAGTTCTGGACCACCATTTGATTATGAATACATATGTGCTGTTAAGTCATTAGGTGACCACACATGGATAGAAGTTGAAAGTGAGAAGATATGAGTGTATTTGATTATGTAAATGCAATATTAGACAATAAAAAAGATTTAATTGTTGACGAAATAACTGAAAAGTCATATGACGCTTTCATCGTAAATAGAGCCCTTTCTTTACATAAAGATTGTATATTTTATGCAAACGAAATGAATCGTTATTACATACTTGATAAGAAGCTACAAAATGATTTTTTACTAAATATAGTCAGGTCACAAAAGAGACCATTTGCCAAGTGGGTTAAAGCTGAGAAAAGTGAAGATTTAGAATGTATAAAGCAAGTCTTTGGTTTCTCCAATACAAAAGCTCGTGAAGCTATTCGCTTGCTTAGCAAAGAACAAATCCAAAAATTAAAAGAACAAACCGACATCGGTGGATCAGGAAAGAAAAATGGTTGATTTGAGTAAGTTCGTTGAAGTGGTCTTCAATGAACCAGATGATTTTCTTAAAGTTCGTGAAACTCTAACACGAATTGGAGTATCATCTCGTAAAGAAAAAGTTCTTTACCAATCTTGTCATATTTTACATAAACAAGGACATTATTATATTGTCCATTTTAAAGAATTATTTGCCCTTGATGGCAAGCCTTCCAATATATCAGAGAATGATATACAAAGACGAAATGCTATTGCTAAACTATTAGAAGAATGGGGTCTAATTAAGATACTAAACCCTAAACTATTAGAAGACAATATTGCACCTTTACACCAGATTAAGATTATTGCATTTAAGGAAAAAGACGAGTGGGACTTAATTGCAAAATATAACATTGGTAAAAAACCACAAGAATATTAGTCAACTTGACTAAATATGTCCGTGATGCCTTCGGGGTCACATTTTTGAAAACTTGCTTATTTTTAAGGAGAAAGCTATGACATTAAGTCGTTTAACACCATTATATCATACCACACTAGGTTTTGAAAATCTCTTTGATGAGGTTGAGAAACTATTAAATTCAGACTTTAAAACAACCACAACCACATTTCCACCACATAACATTCTAAAACTAGATGATAATCATTATGTTGTAGAATTAGCTGTGGCAGGCTTCAGTAAAGATGATATTGAAGTATCTGTAAATGATGGCGAATTGGTTATTAAAGGCAACAAAGAAGACAAAGCCGAATCAGGCGAATACCTACATAGAGGTATAGGTCTTCGCTCTTTCACCAAGACTTTGCGTATTGCTGATACAGTAGAAGTTAAAGGTGCAGAGTATAAAGATGGTATTCTTCGTGTAGGTTTAGAGAATATCATTCCTGACCATAAGAAACCTCGTAAGATTGAAATTGGTAAAGAATTAAATTTCTATAAACCAGAACTTCTTACAGAGGATAAAAAAGCAGCTTAAAGGATGGAGGCTTCGGCCTCCACCTTTCTTATTAATGATTGGAGTATATTATGTTTGGTTCTGACAAGAACTTTAAAATGCCAAAAACTGTCAAAAGATTGATGACAAGTTTTGGTGGTAGGACAAGAATTGAGTTTAAACATGCGATGATTAGAGCAATCGTGACGGCAGTTAAAGCGCCACCACCTAGACGAGAACGAAATCAAAGAGAAGATAAGGACCAATAAAATGGATTTAAAACAAAAACTAAGCGCAAACTTTTCATTAAATGAATTGATAAAGAGTGAAACCGCTCTTCGCAATGGTTTAGATAATACTCCAACACAAGAAGTTGTGGATAATTTAAGAACATTATGTGAGAATGTTTTACAACCAGTCCGTGAAGGATATGGTGTTGCAGTTAAAGTTAATTCTGGTTATAGAGCACCAGATGTTAATGCAGCTGTAGGCGGTTCAAGAACATCTGACCATTGTAAAGGTCAGGCAGCAGACATTGAAATTCCAGGTGTACCTAATGCTGAATTAGCAGAATGGATTAGGGACAATTTAGATTTTACACAATTGATTCTTGAGTTCTATACACCAGGCATTCCAGATTCTGGTTGGGTTCATGTGTCTTATGATGCCAATAATTTAAAGAAACAGGCATTAACAGCAGTAAAAGAAAACGGCAAAACAGTCTATAAGCCAGGATTGATTGCCTAGTTTAAGCAGATAAACAGTAGTAGTGGTTAATGATTTTCAGTAGTGACTTTTAGCTGAAAGTGTTATAAAATATGGATGTTAGATAATAATATCTAGCGATAAAACTCAAGTTAGACCTTTGTCAAAGTATCGGCATCTCTAACGATTTGGTTTATAAATTAAAACTTTATAAATCTAAGGAGAAATAACATGTGGACAACACCATCAGCTCAAGAAATGCGTTTTGGCTTTGAAGTGACCATGTATGTAATGAACAAGTAATATTGTTCTTACAACGCAAACCCCACTTCGGTGGGGTTTTTTATTTTGGAGTTTTATTGTGAATAGAATTACAGGATTTACCTGTTCTACCTTTGACTTGCTTCATGCAGGTCACATCCTCATGCTTCGTGAAGCAAAAGAACAATGCGATTATCTTATTGTAGGTCTACAAACTAATCCAGCTATTGATAGACCAAAAACCAAAAACAAACCAGTTCAATCAATTGTTGAAAGATATGTTCAACTTCAAGCTGTTAAATATGTGGATGAAATCATCGTATATGAAACAGAAAAAGACCTTGAAGATTTACTCATGTTTTTACCATTGAATAAAAGATTCATTGGTGAAGAATATCACGGTAAAGAATTCACGGGCAAGCAAATTTGTGTTGACCGTAACATAGATATAATATACAATTCAAGGACACATCGTTTTAGTTCTACTGAGCTTCGTCAAAGAACCTATCAATACGAATTAGATAAGAAAGCATAATGGCATTCCTAGTCCACAATTTACCACCAATTCAATGCTATGTAAAGAAAGAGTTTCTCTATGACTTTGAAAAAGGCCATGGCGAATACGAACCATGTATTTGGATTTCAATGAAGTGTATTAAGAACCAAGCATTTCGTATTGAAGCACTATTGCCCAACTATGGCGCCATTTATGATAAACTTCCTTTACATGCTTTTGTATCAAGGCAAATAGACCTTAAAAATGCAACATTACCTTTGGATTACTTGCAAATTTGGGACTGTTTGAGTTATAATTTTACTGTCATTGAAAAAGATAATTTACGCATGTTGAAATGTAAATTCTTGGACAAAGACAGAAAATGGCATTATGGTGAATATATGTTCACCGTAGATTTTTGCCAAAATGACCCTGGCTATTTGAATACAGGATTTTCTGAAACAGTAGAAGAACATAAGAGCTATAATTTTATTAAGTTGGATAACGGACAGTTTGCTGCTCAACCAAATAATAAAACATTGTTCTATGATGCTTCTCTGACAGTACCTGAATTTAAAACACCAGATTTTAAAATAGCAACAAAGTTGTATTCAGTAGAAAAAAATGCTAAACATTCTGCCAGAAACAACAATGATTTTTTCTATGACTTTAAGGAAAGAAAAGAATGAATACTCGTGAAGTAGCAAAGAAGTTGGCAATTGAACACAAAATGCCTCGTGCAGACCGTTATGACTTATTCTTCCGTGAATACGATAACATGGTTGAAGTTTTAGGATGGGTTCAGGATCCAAATTATGATATGAATGAATTTAGGGGCCGTGAGATGTTATACCCAAAAAGATGGGTTACAATCGGCGTTTTACCAGCAAGTTTAACAATTGGATTATAATATGAAATTAAAATTAGTTACATTTAAAACAACACAAACACTTATCGGTGAAGTTGATTGTAACGATAAGAATGAGATTATCATTAAACAACCTGTTCAGGTTATTGTTCAACCAACAAAAGACGGTCCAGTCATGGGCTTTGCTCCATTTTTAGAGTTCGCCTCTGAATTCAAAACGGGTATTAAGATTTCAATGGATAATGTTCTATGCCTTACTGAGCCTGTCCGTGAATTAGAAAACCAATACAACAAAGTATTTGGTGCAGGTATTGAAATTGCCTCTGTTATTCCAAAAGTGTGATATACTCCTTGAATGTCAAATTATTACACAAGTGCCATAACTTTTGGCAATCACATTCTTTATCGTGGAATTTCCAACGGTCAACAAGTCAAGCGTAAAGTAGCTTATAAACCCACTCTGTATTTGCCATCTAAAAAGGTAACAGAGTGGAAAACACTTCACGGTGAATATGTTGACCCAATGCAATTTGAAAGTATTCGTGAAGCTCGTGACTTCGTAAAGAGATATGCTGAAGTAGATAACTTTAAGATATATGGTAATACCATGTATCAGTATGCTCTTATCGCTGAACAACATCCTGAAGAAATCATTGATTGGAAATATTCAGACCTCTGTATCGCTAACCTTGATATTGAGGTTGGTTCTGAAAACGGATTCCCCGAACCTAAATCTGCAAGTGAACCGCTTACAGCTATCACCGTTAAATTCTCTAATGACCCAATGTATTACACATTTGGTTGTGGTGTTTATGAAAAACACCGTGACGATGTTCAATACATTTTCTGTAAAGATGAATACACACTCATCAAAGAATTTCTAATTATCTGGCAACAGAAATCGCCACACGCCATGACTGGTTGGAACATTTATGGTTTTGATATACCATATCTTGTCAATAGAATATCAAGAATATCTGGTGAAGATGAAGCTAAGAAGTTATCGCCATGGAATGTTATCAATGCTCGTGAAGATACTTTATATAACCGAAAGTTTCAAATCTACGAGATTCTAGGATGTGTGACGCTAGATTATATGCGTTTGTTCCGTAAGTTTTCACCTAATCGTTCACAAGAATCTTATCGCCTTGACCATATTGCACAGACTGAAGGTGTTGGTCAAAAGATTTCATATAGTGAATATGATGGTCTCTATGATTTATATAAAAAGAATTATCAAAAGTTTATTGAGTATAACATACGAGATGTTGAGCTTGTTGAAAAACTAAATGCAAAAGGCCGCCTGATTGAAATGGCACTTACAATTGCTTATGATGCTAAAGTAAATTACGATGACATCTTTGCTCAAGTTCGTATGTGGGATACAATCGCACACAATTACCTACATCAAAAAAAGATTGTAGTTCCACCGAAGTTTGTATCTAAAAAGAATCAAGCTTATGAAGGCGCATATGTAAAAGACCCACAGATTGGTCTATTTAATTGGGTTGCTTCTTTTGACCTTAACTCACTCTATCCGCATTTAATGATGCAATATAATATTGCACCAGACACTATTATTGAACCAAAAGATTATACACCTAGAATGAGAGATATAATCGCACAAGGTGTTACAGTAGAAAAACTATTACAACAAAAAATTGATTTAAGTGAATTGAATGGCGTTACTCTTACACCAAATGGCCAATTCTTTAGAACAAACAAACAAGGTTTCTTACCAGAGATTTTGGAAAAGATGTATAATGACCGAACAAAATACAAAAATGCTATGTTGGATGCCAAAAAGAAATATGAAACAGCTACAACACCAGATGCTAAAAAAGAATATGGTGCGTTAATATCTCGGTATGCCAACCTACAACTCACTAAAAAAGAATGTTTGAATTCTGCTTATGGTGCTTTGGGTTCTGAATACTTCCGATTCTTTGATATACGCCAAGCTGAAGGTATTACTATGGCCGGTCAATTAAGTATTCAATGGATTGAAAGAAAGTTTAATGAGTATCTAAATCGTTTATTAAAAACAGAAAATAAAGATTTTGTAATTGCGATTGATACCGATTCAGTTTATCTTAATCTTGAACCATTGGTCAACTCTGTTTTCAAAGATACAAGTGACGCTAATAAAGTAATTGCTTTTCTTGATAAGATATGTGAAGAAAAGTTTCAACCATTTATTGATAAATCATATCAAGAGTTGGCGGATTATGTTCACGCTTATGACCAGAAGATGAAAATGAAGCGTGAGAATTTGGCAGACAAAGCTATCTGGACAGCCAAGAAACGATATATTATGAATGTATATAATTCAGAAGGTGTTCAGTATGCTGAACCACAAATTAAGATTACGGGTCTTGAGGCAATTAAATCATCTACACCAACAGCCTGCCGTGACAAGATTAAAGAAGCTCTACATATTATTATGACAGGTAATGAAAGTCAATTACACACAATGATTGAAAACTTCCGTGATGAGTTTAAGAAAATGCCAGTTGAAGATATTGCCTTTCCACGGTCTATGAATGGTTTAAGTGAGTATAGAGATTCTAAACATATATGGGCTAAAGGCACACCAATTCATGTTCGTGGTGCTTTGGTTTATAATCATATGCTTGAACAATTAAATATATCTAAACAATATCAGAAGATTCAAGACGGTGAAAAGATTAAGTTTATCTATTTGCGTGAACCAAATATCTTTAAAACTGACATCATTTCATTCGCAAGTAAAATGCCTAATGAATTCCGTGTTGATGAGTTTATTGATTATGAAACACAATTTCAAAAGTCTTTTGTTGACCCATTACAAATTATTTTAACATGTATTAATTGGAATGCTGAGAGAACGAATTCGTTGGAGAGTTTCTTTGGCTGATATACGAATTATCAAAACAGGTATTAATGTTTCTAAAATCAAAAAGCAACTTGAAGAATTTGCTGATGATTGGAATGGTCAAAAAAGTGTGGCGAATACAAGTCAATTAGACCCACACGAATACATTATTAAAGCTGGTGTATTACAATTAGTTATGGGTGCAGTTAATCACCCAAGTGAATTTGTTTATAATACCGAATTGTGTGTGCAAACGCCAGCTTATGAACATCATACCGAAGTTATTCGCTTTCTTAAAAGGCATTTTCATAAATTTAGCCGATGTGGTTTCTTATCGTTACCTGTTGGTGAAATAGTAGGCACACATATTGACCAAGGCAGTTATTACTTAACCAAAGATAGATACCATCTTTCCATACAAGGCCGATATAAGTACCATTGTGGTGATGACGAAGTGATTGTAGAACCAGGCACACTTCTTTGGTTTGATAATAAAAAGCCACACGGTACCGTAAATGTTGGTGATGAAACAAGAATCACTTTTGTATTTGATGTGCCTCATCATAAAAATAATCCATAACGGTAAACAATAATAAAACACTTGACATACACACTTGATATACTGTATAATACGATATAAACAATTGAGGAGTTTGCATGAGCATACTAGATAAATTAAAAAAGAATTCTACTATCAAAGAGAGTTCTGTTCTTTCCAAATCAAAGTTCTTCACCGAAAAAGATATGATTCCTACCGATGTGCCAATGGTGAATGTGGCATTATCGGGTCGCCTTGATGGCGGTCTAACACCAGGCCTTACAATGTGGGCAGGTCCATCTAAACACTTTAAGACAGCATTCAGTTTGCTTATGGCAAAATCTTACATGGACAAATATCCAGATGCCGTTCTTTTATTTTACGATTCAGAATTTGGTACACCAGTAAAATACTTTGAAACATTCCAAATTGATATGGAAAGAGTATTACATACACCGTTGACTGATATTGAACAATTAAAGTTTGATATTATGCAACAACTACAAGAAGTAAACCGTGGCGATAAATTGATTATTGTGTTAGATTCAATTGGTAATTTGGCATCTAAAAAAGAAGTTGAAGATGCTCTTGAAGGCAAATCTGTGGCAGACATGTCACGAGCAAAACAAGTTAAGTCCTTGTTCCGTATGGTCACACCACACTTAAACCTTAAAGATATTCCAATGGTTGTAGTGAATCACACTTACAAAGAAATTGGTATGTTCCCTAAAGATATTGTTGGTGGTGGCACAGGTTCTTATTATTCTGCTGATAACATTTATATCCTTGGTCGTCAACAAGAAAAAGACGGCACAGAGATTGTAGGCTATAACTTTATTATCAATGTAGAAAAATCAAGGTATGTAAAAGAAAAGGCGAAGATACCAATTGCCGTTTCATTTGAAGGCGGTATTCAAAAGTATTCTGGCCTTGTAGATATTGCAATTGAAGGTGGGTTTATTTCTAAACCAAGTCCTGGTTGGTATGCAAAGATTGACCGTAAGACCGGTGAGATTGGTGACCGTGTTCGTTTTGAAGCTACACAAACAGACGAATTCTGGAAAGACCTAATCAATGGTGATGACTTTAAGGAATATGTAAAGAGAAAATATGAAATCGCTTATAGTAGCATTATGGGAGAAGGTGCAGAATCTCCTGTGGTGGAAACAGAAGATGAAGAAGTATAAAGAAGGTATTGATTACCAATTTATAGACTTCAACGATTCAGAGCTTACAGGTATTGGACTTCTTATAGATGGTTATAAAGGAGTCCTTTATCATTACCATAAAGCTAGAGTTGTAGAAGAAGGTGAAATTGCCAGATTACAGTTTGGTTATACCATTGTAAATCCAGGTGAACACGACATTGACACCTTGACAAATGATGAAAAATTTCATACCATTATGGGTGACATCTTATCAGAAATATTATTGACGAAACAAACACACGATGAACAGACTAGAACAGACGATACTCAAGAACCTGATTTACAATGATGAATACACACGAAAAGTTTTACCATTTATTCGTGCAGAGTATTTTTCAGATAATAATGAGCGTTTAGTATTCCGTGAAGTATTTGAATTCATTCACAAATACAAAAATCCACCAACACACGAAGCTCTTGTAATTAACTTTACAGAAAAGAAAACACTCACAGACGCTGAGGTATCTGGTGCGATTGACCTTCTCAAAGAAATTAACCTTGTTAAAAATGAGCCAACTGAAACACAATGGCTTATTGAACAAACTGAAAAGTTTTGCCAAGACAAAGCTATCTATAATGCCATTATGGAATCTGTTGGCATTCTTGACGATAAAAATGGTAAAAAAGCTAAAGGTGAAATACCTAAACTATTAAGTGATGCTCTTGGTGTTACATTCAATAACAATGTTGGTCACGATTATATTAATGATTCAGATGCTCGTTATGATTCATATCATCAAGTTGAATCTCGTGTTCGGTTTGACCTAGATTTATTCAATAAGATTACCAAAGGCGGTCTTCCAGTTAAAACATTGAATATTGTTTTGGCGGGAACTGGTGTTGGTAAATCTCTGTTTATGTGTCACATGTCAGCGGCTGCTCTTGCACAAGGTTTGAATGTATTGTATATCACTATGGAAATGGCCGAAGAAAAGATTGCAGAGCGTATTGATGCTAACTTGCTAAACATCAATCTAAATGAACTTCATACCATTTCTAAAGATGATTATAGCCGTAAGTTTGAAACAGTAAAAGCAAAGACTAACGGTAAATTAATTATCAAAGAATATCCAACGGCAGCCGCTTCTGTATTACATTTCAGAGCTCTAATCAATGAACTTCAACTTAAAAAGAACTTTACACCTCATATTATATTTGTTGATTATCTCAACATCTGTACCTCAGCACGAGTTAAACCTGGTGCTAATGTGAATACTTATTCTTATATCAAGTCAATCGCTGAAGAACTTCGTGGTTTGGCTGTAGAGAATAATGTACCAATTGTGTCCGCAACCCAAACAACAAGGTCAGGTTTTACAAACTCCGATCCTGGCCTTGAGGACACTTCTGAATCTTTTGGTTTACCAGCAACCGCTGACTTTATGTTTGCTTTGGTGACCAATGAAGAACTTGAAGGACTAAACCAAATCCTTGTCAAACAATTAAAGAATCGGTATTCTGACCCTAGTTATTATAAACGATTTGTAATTGGCGTTGATAGAGCAAAGATGAGATTGTATGACGCTGAAGTGTCAGCACAAAACGACCTTGCTGATTCAGGCCAAGTAGATGATAAACCATTGAACAGTTTTGGCAATCGTGAAAGAAGTTATAATAATAAATTTGAAGGGTTTAAGGTTTGAGTTTAACTAAAGAACAAGCTGTTCATTGTGCCAATGTATTTTCAAATTACTTTGACCGATTTCAAAGAATTGATGATTACATTCGTGACCAAAAACTAAACAGTCTTTCAGATAGACCTATTGTTTTACCTGGTATGGGACCAGAAGAAGATTTGTTTTCTGATTTTACCATACATCCAAATGATATGGACTTTGAACTTGTGGAATTACCACAAGATAATTGGGACATATATCTCAATATGATTTCATCTCACTCTAATATGACCAGTATTCCAGGTCGTTGCTTGAGATTGGCTGTATTAGAAAAGAATACTAAAAAGTGGGTTGGTTTTATTCGTCTTGGTTCTCCAGTTATCAATATGAAACCTCGTAATGAAATGCTTGGCGGTGTATTTACTCAAACTCCAGAATCCGCCAAGTCTTTCAATCAAACATCTATTATGGGCTTTGTGATTGTGCCATCTCAACCATTTGGGTTTAATTACCTTGGTGGTAAATTATTGGCAGCTATTTGTTGTTCTCATTGGGTTCGTGAAAAGTTAAATGCCAAATATGATATGAATACTTGTTTGTTTGAAACCACAAGTCTATATGGTTCATCTAAATCATCATCACAATATGATGGTATGAAACCGTATTTAAGATTCAAAGGTTTAACCGATTCTGATTTCTTGCCAATGATGCACGGTAAACCCTATGAAGACCTCAAAAATTATGTTGAAAATATCCTTGGTGAAATCGTACCAGCTGACGCTTCAAGTCGTAAGCTAAAAATATCTAATAAAATCATATCTTTGACTAAACAGGCTCTCAAAGGTGAACCTGAATATCAAAAGTTTATGACAACCATCACTAATGCCTTGAACCTAACAGAGAAGAAAAGGTATTATGCCTCTAATTATGGGTTCTCTAACTTTGCCGATGTAGTTATGGGCAAGACAGATAAACTCATTCCTGATAAAGAAAACTATGATAAACACCATCTGGACGCTATTATAGACTGGTGGAAACGCAAGGCAACTACAAGGTTTGAATCACTACAAGCAGAGAATAGAATAAGAACGGAGATTGAAGTTTGGACCTCTGGCAAAGAACTTGACATCATTCGGTAATTGTGTTAGCATAAATACTGTATGGCTATCAAATACCTAACAGGCGGACAACAAACAACGGTCAATTCTACTATTACAGAATTGTTTCCTGCCCTTTGTTTTAATAATGGTTTCAAACCAAGAACACCGCAAGCCCTTGAAGATTATATTCGTTCAGTTGATTTGAAGACACCTAAATCAAGAAAATCATTTGTAACTGAAAGTAATCTAAAGGCTGGTAAAGAATTTGTAGTATTGATGGATAGAATTCGTCCAGAAATGCGAACAGAAAAAATACAAAACGCATATGCTATTCTACAATACCTTTATGATATGCACAAAGAAAGACCTATTGATAAAGTCGTTTGGGGTTATCGTGAAAAACCACAAGGTATACCAAGTAATCATGCAGGTGATGTTTTTGTTTTCTTCAAAGATAAAACGAAAGCGCCAAAAAGTATAGGGGTTTCATTGAAGGCTGGTTCTGAAACATCAGCGGAACCTAAACTAAACAGTTATGTTAAAACTACATTAACAAAATCAATGTGGTTAAAATCAGCACCTAAAGCTGTACCAGAATTAAAGAGAGAGCTTTGGAAAAATGTGTATTCAAAAATACCTGGTTTACCAAAGTCAGTAACAGTTGATAATTATTTTGTGAGTGTTGGTACAAAAGATGCTACAAAAGTAAATCCAATACTCATTGAAAAACTCATAGAATTCTTTGAAGCTGATCCAAAACAATTTGATGTATTATATGGCATTATGAATAAAACATGCCGTGAAAAGTTATGTTCAGTTATCAATAAAGATTTGAAAGCAACTAAAGATTGGATTAATCAAGAGTTTAGACTTGAGAAAAAAGATGTAGAAGTTCCATTAATTCTCGTTAAAGCTATTCGTGATAAGTATAAAGTTGCTGGCGATCCTTTAGTTGAGATATTACCAAAAGTTATAAAGGCCAAAGCGTATCTAAATAAACAATCAGTCCAAGAATGGTTTATTGATTTATCAACAAAAAAAGAAACAGTAACCCTATTGATGACAATACGAAGTGATTCAGAATTTAGAAGAGCAAAACCAAAAGGTAAATTAGGTTCATTCGTAGGACTTAAATTACTCTATCGTGGAATTAAGAAATGAATTTTACAGATTACCTAGAAGAATCAAAAGAAGGAAAGAATGTTCATCTTGAACACATAGAAGATGAAGTTCTTAATCGTGGTGTAGCCGGCACTCGTGATTCAATTAATTTTCTCCGGTCATTACGAGATATGTTGGCAGGCCATGCTGAATCTAAAGTGAATGTCACTACAAAATGGGACGGTGCACCTGCGGTGTTTTGTGGTGTTAATCCAGAAAATGGTAAATTCTTTGTAGGAACTAAAGGTGTTTTTGCGAAGAATGCTAAATTAAATTATACAGATAAAGATATTGACAACAATCATCCGGCTGAAGGGCTCAATAAGAAACTTAAAGTTGCATTAAGATACTTACCAAAACTTGGTATCAAAGGTGTCTTACAAGGTGATATGATGTTCACTAAAGGTGATTTGAAGAATGAAACTATTGACGGCACAAGCTATATTACATTTCAACCAAATACGATTGTGTATGCTGTTCCTGTTGATTCTAAACTAGCACAGATGATGTCAGCCGCACAAATTGGTATTGTGTTTCATACTTCATACACAGGCAAAGCATTAGAAGATATGAAGGCCTCATTCAACATTGATATTAATAATTTAACAACAACCAAAGATGTTTGGTTCCGTGATGCTTCTTTTGTAGATGCTTCAGGCACAGCTACATTCACCGAACAAGAAACAAAACAAATTACATATATTCTTTCTGACATTGGTAATCTATTCAGAGGAATTAATCCTGTGGTGCTAAATAGAATAGCAACATCGGATGTTATCAGAACACAAATTAAAACATTTAATAATTCTAAAGTAAGAGCTGGAGAAGTTATTACGGATACAACAAAACATGTCCGTGAATTAACTCGCACCATTGAAGATAAACTTAACAAAGAAATAATTGCAGCTAAATTAGATAAGACCAAACAAAAAAGAATAGCAGAAAAATCAGAATTGATGAGGTTCTATCGTAATAACGCCACAGAATTAAAAAAGATATTTGATATTCAAAATGGTTTAGTTGAAGCTAAATCAATGATTATTAAAAAGTTACAACAGATTCGTCAAGTCACAGGAACATTCCTCAAGACTGACAATGGTTTCAAAGTTACAAACGCAGAAGGGTTTGTAGCGGTAGATAAATTACAAGGCAACGCAGTTAAACTGGTTGACCGATTAGAATTCTCTCAAGCAAACTTTAACGCTCAAAAGGCATGGGACAAATAAAATGGCATATGATTTAACCAAAATATTACAAGAATATGGTGACAACGACTTTGGCTTTACAGCTGTTGATGAAGCAGAATACAACGCTGTTATTGCACAGAAAGATGAAACAGTTGAAGAATATAAATCAAGACTTCAACAAGTAGAAAAGATTGTGATGCCTCTTTTAATTAATTTATTAAAGACAGCAGACCAACCAATCATCAAATGGCCAAATCGCAAACCTATTTTAGAAGCACAAATTCAAAAGATAGTTACACTTACAAGAGATTAAGATGAAATCATTCTACGGTTTTATTACTGAAGAATTCAAAGATGGTGGTTTAACCATATTTGATATAGATGATACTTTGTTCAAAACAACGGCTCGTGTCACGGTTAAAAAAGGTAATAAGGTTGTTAAGAGATTAGACCCACACTCATACAATACTTATCAATTAAAAACGGGTGAAGAATTTGATTTCAAAGAGTTTCGTGATGCTGAAAAGTTTTATAATGAATCTAAACCTATCAAAGGTATGATGGCAAAAGCTAAAGCCATTCTAAAGAATACTTTGAAAAACGAATTAAGTCGTGTCATTATTGTAACAGCACGAGATGATTTTGATGACCGTGAAAAGTTTTTAGATACATTCCGCAAATATGGTTTTGATATTGACCGAGTTCGTGTTGAGAGAGCTGGTAAAATCAAAGATATTCGTAGCACAGCTATATCAAAAATGGTCATCATCCGCAACTATCTAAATACCAAGCAGTTTTCAAGAGTAAGGTTGTTTGATGATTCAACTGAAAATCTAAAAGCATTTTTACATTTACAAAAAGAGTTTGAAGATATTAAGTTTGAAGCTTATTTTGTAAAAGAAGATGGTACAATAAGGACAGTTAAGTAATGCTAAAACAAGTTAATGGTCGCTGGGCATTGGTGTCAAAGAAGACACAAAGACCTTTAGCATATTATAAAGGTGAAGGCAAACCATCTGACGAATGGGTTGCTAAACACGAAAGAAGAATTCAATTCTTTAAGAGCGGTTTGGGTGAAGCTGTAAATATTAAACCTGATATTTTACCAAAGTCAGGTGCGGGTCAAGATGGTACAGATACATTATTAAAATCTTATCAGAAAGATACACCCGGTCAAACTAAAATTATAGGATTTAAAGAATACCGCAAGAATAAATAAAATATATTATTGGAGTTATTATGAAAGATATAGTGGTTGGTTGCATTACTGGTTATGACTTTGACAAAATTAAACCTTGGGTCAATTCATTAGACACATCTGGTTTTACTGGCACCAAAGCCATGATTTGTTATAATGTTTCATATGAAACAACTGAAGAATTAGTTAAGCGTGGCTACACAATCTTTGCATTTAAGAAAAATGACGATGCAAAACGATTTGAATACAAAGAAAATTTCTCCATTGTTGTTGAAAGGTTTTACCATCTCTGGTATTTCTTAAAAGGCCTCAAAGGACAATATCGTAACATCATTACAACCGATGTTAAAGATGTGGTCTTTCAAACAAACCCATCCTTGTTTTTAGAACGAGTTATCAAAGACGGCAAAAAAATTAATGTTGCCTGTGAATCTATTCGTTATAAAGATGAAGATTGGGGTGATAACAATCTATTGAAATCTTTTGGTCCATTAATACACGAACATAATCGTGATAACCTTATTTACAATGCAGGCACAATCTCTGGTGATTTTGACACCATGATTGACACCTTTCTAAACATTTATCTACTATGTAACGGTTCAAACCCATTCATTGAAGGTGGCGGTGGACCAGACCAAGCTGCATTAAATGTATTATTACAACTAGAACCATACAAATCAATCACAAATTTTGCCATGAGTGAAGATGGCTATGCCGCTCAATTGGGCACCACAGGCCCACAAATACAAGGTAAATATGGTGATAGGGTGGTTGAAAAATGTCCAATTTTAGTAGATAATATGGTTTGCACTAGCAACGGACAGGTATTCTCCTTGGTTCATCAATATGATAGAGTGCCTGAATGGAAACAATTGATTGAGAAAAAATATGCGTAACATTATTTTTGTACCTGTTGGCCAAGAGTTATCATTCCATGAAGCATATGATAAAAATAACCATTGGCGTTACACTAAAGCTAATAGAGATTATGAAGTGATAGCTTATCAATATAAAGATTTTGATATTGAACCTGACACTTATGATTATTTGGTTAAAGATGTTGGATTCAAATGGGATTTAGCAAAACATTTTCTTGATACTTTTGATTGGCGAGATTACGAATATATTGGATTTTGGGACGATGATTTAGTTACAGATATTCAAAGTGTGAATCGTGGTTTAGAATTAGCAGAAAAGAATGATATGAAATTATTTCAATTATCAACACTTGCTGGTTCAGCCTCTTCTCATGCGGTCTTACATCAAAATAAAGAATGGGTTTATAGTAGAACTAATTTCATTGAAGGCATGGCACCATTCTTCCACACTTCAATGATACCTATTTTACTAGATTTTTGGGAGTATCATAAAGTTTATAGTGGCTGGGGATTTGATATGATATTCTCATCTATTTGCCGTGAAAAGGCAGGAGTAATACATGAAGTTTCTATGTATCATCCAGATAGACCAAGTAACTATGATAAACATAAAGCCTTTCTTGAGATGGAAGAAATACTTAATAAAGTTTATCCTAAATTTA
>Ga0315909_10003211_pt1 | contig 20141 bp, 21 predicted proteins | sample LakEriMetagenome_11_FD_203527 | JGI IMG/M metagenome (GOLD analysis project Ga0315909, IMG submission 203527) | Freshwater fungal communities from buoy surface, Lake Erie, Ohio, United States - Buoy 2 MA125 | ecosystem: Environmental > Aquatic > Freshwater > Lake | place: USA: Lake Erie, Ohio... | reverse complement strand
TTTTGTTTCAAGAAGCGGAACGTTAAAAACGGCGGGTTTCTTTATGTCTCCCTTGATCATGTACAATAGTTCTTCACGCGTAGATAGGTAATTGTGTTGTACGCCATAAGCACGCTTCTTCGACCAGGTGATCAGGTTTGAAACGTTCATATCTGACTCTGATTCTATACGCGAAGCGTATTCAAAGAACGGCCTAAATCCTGCAACACCATAACCTCCCCAAACATACATTGCGCCCTGTGGAACCAGCAAATTGGAATAGGATTTGGTCCAAGAGATCATCCAGTCAACAAATTCAGACTGTGTTCCACTCCATCTGTCCCAACCATGGCGCAATATATTTCCGTAAGGAGGATCTGTGCACACAACGTGAACCTTGTCAACGATTGTTTTCACAAAGGAAACGACTTCTTCGCTGGTTGAGTCTCCGCAGATTGCAACGCCGTCATCGAATCTTTCAAACTTCATTTCCGGTACTCCTTGAATCCGGACAGTCGATACAACAACGACTTTAGGTCGCTTGGATTATTGACGCTCCATCTTGTGTAATAGTGTTCCATCTGCGAAGGGTACAATGTTGACATTTGTATTGCATGATTCAATACAACATTTAGATCACTTGCTGACGTACATAACAACTCAGAATAACAAGCGGGCGCCTTTAAGGCGGCCACGATGTCTTCATCGTTTAACAGTGAAAACATCGTGAGGTGACAGCGCCGATAATGAATCGCATCCCTTTCTAGGGAGAACTGTTTGAAGTCAGGTGTTGGTTCACCATCATGACCCAATGCAACCCATGATTCTTTAACAAGATCGTGATGTGCCAGGGTGCAATAAATTCTGATGTCGTTAAATTTTGTCTTGTATTGATCAACGTGAATCGTAGAAATGACGCCTGTGCCATTGCAAGGTGGTACTGGGTGTCTTAACGCTGCCCCTACAAACATTGCAATATCATTCATCGAAGATTTGTTATGGAAGTTCATAACAAATAAAATATAGCGAAGAACTAAAAAATAAAAGGGGACCGCTAGTCCCCTTTAAATTTACCAAATTTTGTCACTTAATTGGAATCTTATAGGCCTTTGGCTTGGCTGTTTCAAGCTTGTTGAAAACAAGCGTTAGGACACCGTCCTCTAATCTAGCAGATCCAGATAGGGGATCGTAGTTCTTGGGAAGTCGATAATTGTAGAGAAAATCCTTACCTTTTTGCTTTCCCGTAATCTTTACGTCACCTGAAACTGATTCTACGAGTAGGTCAGAGGACTTAGCGCCGGGTAAATCCATGTTTAAGGTGATACCAGATTCATTTTCATGAATCTCAAAATTGACTGTGTTCACCTTTGCGGCCCAAGGGTCAAGTAATCTATTGTAAACCAAAGAACCGTACTTATTAGTATCAGTATACCACCAATTCATTTTTCACTCCTTTTATTGAGGTTGTGAAATCAGTAAGAACATCTTGAAAGAAAGAAAGGAAAAAGTGCATCAATATCCATTTTCAATCCTATCAAAATTTTTGACGCCTTTTTGCATGTATGCATGATACATTTCGTCAAGACTCACACCTGATGCAATCACAATCTCAAAGAAAAAATGCAGAGAATCAATAAGTTCCTCTAAATACGCATCTTTATCGAGGTCATTGACCTCTGTTGCACGGTGAGTTTTACTGTTCTTAAGCTCCTGATTTGCCTCGAATAATTCACCCATGCACTCATAGGTGATGCTCTTCAGGAACTTTTGTCCAGCCTTTGAGCGAATGTCGACTGGGAACTCTGGAAATCCTCTCTTTTTCTTTAGAAGATTCATGAACTCCAGTTGCTGGTTCCACATTTCTTGTAATTTGTCCTGCATAATTATCTCTCAGGAGTCAAAAAGAAATGTTGTGCTTTCTGCTCTCTTGTTTTGAAGAGAGTCTGCTTCCTGCAGCAACTTTTCATGATGTTCACGCACCCTCTTTGCATATTCTGCGGTCAACTCAAGCTCATGAGAGTCATCGACGCTATGCACGGGCTCAACTTCAATCTGCCTCATAAGATCCACAACATCAACGCCCAGAAGCATTCCCTCTTGGACGATCTGCGCAATTCTACCAATCACATTATCGCTAAACTTCATTTTAACTCCTTATCATTCAAATGGCGGACAGGTGCTACCGTCTTCCAGGATCAACCCATGAGCCCGAAGACTAAGATCAAACTTACCAGTGTCACGAACACACTCCAGCATTTTATACGCAACCTCTCTGATCTCCAACTGCGCATGCTTCGAGTACCTCAATTGCAAAAAATGGACAAAGCTTCTAAAATTAAACATAACATCAGCTGTCAGCTGAACACCGTATGGAAGATAAAGTCGAGCTGATTCTTTGGCACGCTTTCTTGGTAAACCCTTGTCAATCAGGCGCTGAAGCGTCTCATGATAATTCTTAAGAGAAAGATTCAAGTGCTCAATGTATCGAGTCTTCTCTTCATCGTCCCAATCAACAGGAACATAAAACTTGTCATCCTTCAACTCCTTATAACGAGCTGACTCACCGTTAAGAGACACACCTGCTCGATGCTTGATAAGGTGAATGTGGGAAGCAATGTCGGTGGTGACAAGAAAATGGATGCTCGACTTTTCAAACGGCGTTCCGTGATTGTCACGAGCCAACATATTTAAGAGATTACCAATCCTGGAACGTTTTTCGTCGGTTAGGTCTCTTGAGGTGGAGGTCCATGCTGAAAGAGCATGAGTTTCATCTCCGCCATAAAATCCAATCAACTCTACTTTATTTTCATTCAGCATGTGTGCATATTACAATATGCAATGGTTTTGTTCAAGATTTGTGCATGAATGACCAAATTTTCCCTTCAATTGTGTCGAACAATTCTTTTTTTAGGTCTTCAAGCATTTCATTAGCATTGTCATGCAACTGTCTTGCCTCTAGCGGACTCTGCGACTTGAGTTGGATGTACCTTTTTATGTGACCTTCAACCTTAGAAGCGCAGTCTTCCACAACTTCTCTTACCATAAACTCAGGAACACCACGCATGTATTCTTCTGCAATGATGCTCCTGAGATTTTTTGCCGTGAGTTTCATGACAATATATAGTTTATGCGCTGCAAACCTGACACTCTTCAGGATTTTCTGTTGAACGAACGACGTCATCTGCATCACCGTGTTTGTCTTCCACGGTAATTGCCTTAGCATTTGATGCAGGCTTTGAACGCAGGTAATACATTCCTGTCTTTAACCCCTTTTGCCAGGCGTAAAAGTGCATAGAATTGACAGACCCAACTGTCGGCGATGCAATAAAGAGGTTCATAGATTGAGACTGACAGACGTACACTCCTCTGTCTGCAGCTTGATCAATGATGGGCCTCATGGACATTTCCCACACAGTCCGATACCTTTTACGAATGTTCTCAGGAATAGTTGTGATAAATTGTATTGACCCTCCATGCTTGACAATTTCGTTCTTTATGTCTTCGTTCCAAAGTTTAAGTGCAATGAGATCGTTAACAAGATGTCTGTTCACGACGACAAATTCGCCAGACAGGACTCGTCTCACATAAATGTTTGAAGTGAACGGTTCAAAACACTCGTTGTTACCCAATATCTGAGACGTTGACGCAGTAGGCATCGGAGCAAGCAACAGGGAGTTACGAAGCCCAGTCTTTGCAATTTTCCCCTTCAACGCATCCCAATCAAGCGTTGAATGAGGCGACACTCCCCACATGTCAAATTGCAACTGACCTTGAGACACCGGACTGCCTTCGTAAGAATCATATGTTCCATCACGTTCCGCAAGGTCAGAAGAGGCCTCAAGTGCACCATAATAAATATTAGCAAAGATCCTCTTATTGACTTCCTCGGCGTCTCGAGAATCAAAGTCCATCTTCATCATGGCATATACGTCAGCAAGCCCCTGAACACCAATTCCTATCGGGCGGTGCTTAAGATTAGAGACCTTGGTCTCGGGGGTCGGATAAAAGTTCCTATCTATAACCTTATTCAAATTATGGGTGACCTCATATGCCGTCTTCTTGAGCGACTCGTAATCAATTCTGGAGTCTACTACAAACTTTGGAAGGGCAATTGACGCCAGATTGCACACTGCAGTTTCATCCGGTGATGAAAACTCCATGATCTCCGTACAGAGATTTGAGGATTTGATCGTGCCCAGGTTGTTCTGATTGCTCTTCGCATTTGCGGCATCCTTGTACAGGATGTAAGGTACGCCAGTTTCCATCTGCGCAGTTAGAATCTTGAGCCACAGGTCTCTTGCCTTTACTTGACGAACAAAGCGACCTTCACTTTCATATTTTGTGTACAAAGAATCAAATGCATCTCCCCAAACCTCTGAAAGGCCAGGGCATTGGTGTGGACACATCAGCGACCAGTCTTCATCATTTTGAACCCTTCGCATGAATAGATCAGGCGTCCATAGGGCGTAAAACAGATCCCGCGCCCTCATCTCTTCCTTGCCATGGTTCTTCTTCAAGTCAAGAAAGTCTTCAACGTCAGAGTGCCAAGGTTCAAGATAGACGGCAAACGCGCCCTTGCGTTTTCCTCCTTGGTTAACGTACCGAGCAACTTCGTTCAAGACCTTGATCATTGGAACAACGCCATCAGACATGCCCCCGGTCCCATTTATCAGGGTTCCTTTTGCACGTAAGTCATGAATGTGTAGACCGATACCTCCAGCCCACTTTGAAATGTGGGCAGTCTGCTTGTACGTGCTAAAGATACCATCGATTGAATCATCGGCAAGGCTTTGCAAGAAACAACTTGCCATCTGAGGTCGCGGAGTTCCAGCGTTAAATAAGGTCGGAGTTGCGTGTATGTATTTACCCGTACTTAACCCTTCATAACACTTGATTGTAGACTCGATATCGTCACCATGAATTCCCAATGCGACACGCATCCAGAGAAATTGAGGCGTCTCAGCAACCTGACCGTTAACAAGCTTCAGGTAACCTTTTGCGAGGGTTGTAAGCCCAAAATAGTCAAAATTCCTATCTCTATCGTGAATAATTGCGCGATCAATGTGCTCTGCGTGCTTTGGATTTAAAGCAATGTTGACAAGTTCATCACTCACAAGAGGAGAATGTCTACCCGTGACAGTGTCAATATTATCATAAAGCCTGACTACGTTTTCAGAAAAACTCACGGGTATTGTCTTTTGCCATCTTGTGACCAAGACTCGACCAGCAAGATAAGAATAGTCAGGATGAATTGTCACCATCCTTGCCGCTTCTTGCGCGATGATATTGTCAATTTCTGCTGTTGTGATCCCATCAACAATAGACTCCGCAACTCGACGAGTGACCTCCGTTGCGACTACATACCTTTCATCGAGGTCTTTGCACAATCTTTTGATGCGTTGAGTGATCTTATCGAACTTAATTTCTTCTGACTTTCCATTACTTTTGACGACACAGTGACGCATCAAAAATCTCCTTCCCAAGTTAAGGTCTGGGTTGCACCGTTCTTTACGCCTGCCTTGGCGTATTCACTAACTCGTCTCTCAAAGAAGTTTGTCTTCCCTTCAAGACCTAACATCTCCATCCAAGGAAATGGATTCTTTACATTATATAATTTAGGACAACCCAGGTCAGTCAACAATCTGTCTGCAACAAACTCAATATAATTGGACATTGCGTCGGAGTTCATTCCGATCAGACTTACGGGCAAAGCTTCGCACACAAATTCTTTCTCGACTGCGACGGCATCCGAGATGATCTGCTGGATAGTTTCCACCGAAGGTTTGTTCTTGATGTGATTTCTAAAAAGCTTAATCGCAAAATCAGTGTGAGCGGCCTCGTCCCTACTGATGAGCTCATTGGAAAAGGTCAAACCTTTCATCCCAAGCCCCCTGTGCTTCAACCAGAATATCGCGCAAAATGAGCCGCTGAAGAATATACCCTCGACACATGCGAAGGCCAGAAGCCTATTCACGAATGGCGCGTCGGCATTCATCCACTTTAAAGCCCATTCTGCCTTCTTCTTCACGGCAGGAATGGTCTCTATGGCACGGAGCAACCGAAGCTTTTCCGTAGAGTCATTTATGTAGGTGTCAATCAACAGCGAGTAAGTTTCGCTGTGAATTGTCTCCATAGCAGCCTGAAAGGTGTACGCGGCTCGTGCCTCTGGGTACTGGACCTCACTGGCAAAGCGGTAACACAGATTTTCATTTACGATACCATCGGATGCAGCAAAGAACGCGAGCACATGCTTGATGAAGTGACGTTCGTTGTCCTTCAACTTGAGCCAGTCATTTCTGTCCTCGGCAAGATCTATCTCTTCCGCGGTCCAAAAGGACGCCTCTTGTCGTTTGAACTCTTTCCAGAGATCATCGTGTACGATAGGATAAATGACAAACCTGTCTGGGTTGTGCTGAAGAATCGGTTCTTCCATAATTTCTCCAAATGAGACACGCATAACTATCTTCTTGCTCCCTATATGACAGGCAGATTTTAGACTTCACTTACTTTTGACATGCGCTTAGAGAATTCAGGATCATCGCGTAGTTCCTTCCATTTGAGCCTTAAGGCCTTTTTGACTTCATCTTCGTCTTCCTTTGCAGTCGCATCCAAAGACCCAGCACCCCCGATGATTTCGAACCTACTACGAGCAGTGTCAATCTTTAGCGGAAAAACGAGACCGTCACGGCCGGCTCGATTCTTTGCAACATACAACCTACCAAAACCTGTGGACTTTTCATGTGACTTACGAGAAATACCAACTACAATGTCTGCGACCTGTGCCTTTCCGTACGCTTCACTCATGTTGCTGAGATCCACGATGTCACTCTGCGAACCTTCCTTGTTGGACTGGGAAGCCGTCCAGATCGGAATACCTCTTTCACCCGCAAGACCACGAAGCTCTTCATAGATCAACTTCAACTCGTGCCGAAGAGAATCATACTGTCGCGTAGACCGCATGATGTCGGCATAATCGATGATGATAACGCCTGGTCTAAACCCCTTCACGTCAAGGCGTTCGATATGGCTTCTGAGCGTGTAGATGGACGCAGTATTAGTCGGAAACTCTTTGATGATAAGTCTTCCCAGCTTCATGTCCTTGTATTTCTCGAGCACCTGGTCTTTGTTGTCGATGACAGTGTTCGAATCCATATCACAAAGATTCGAATCGTAACGAAGACCGATCGCAGATTCAGACAACTCAAAAGTATAATGAAGCACGTCAATGCCCTGCGTAAGAGCGTAGGCGCCCAGGTTGATCAAGAAGTGAGACTTTCCGACACCGGTCGGGGCGACGACGACACCGATTTCACCTGCCCCGAGGCCACCGTTGAAGATGTCTTTCTTGTCTAGCTCGCCGAGACCTGTAGGAACTGCGTTTCGCTGAAGCCGAGTGAACCTGCTCTCATAATCTGCAAAAAAGTCGTGACCGAGTTGGGGAGCTGTTCCAACCATGACAGCCTTCTTGATGCCATCCACGATAGACTCATACTTTTCAGCCTGAATCTGCTCGACTGCCTCCTCGAGGGCCTTCTTAAGGGCCTGCTTTTTGCAAAAGTCAAGAGACTTTTCACGGACATACTGGAGATCGCCAGGGTCTGGATTCGCTCGCATTCGCTGGAGATAATCCACAATCTGGTCTCTGATGATCGTGTCGGTTCCAGTCTTCAGTTCATCACGAATGATGGTGAGAAGAAGCTGGAGAGTCGGGAAAACCTTATACTTTTTAGCATAAGAGAAATACCGATCTGCCAAATATTGCAGATACTTCGGTTCAAAGTAACCCACTTCGAACACTTCAAGCATTTGCTCGGCATAGTGCTTGTCCACAAGAAATGCCTGAACAACTTTTTCTTGAAATGACTTTCCATAAGTGCCAAAAGACACTTTTGTGACAACTTTATCCTCGATCATTCATTCCTCGTGTTTTCGATGTTTTCGATGCAATTGAAGGTCATCAAGAATTCCGCCACGTCGAAATCATTGACACCCTCTTTGATCAGGTTCTTGACAAGACCCATCCTATCCGCCCGGGGGACATATGTATCAATTAACGAATCTATCTTGGAGGCCTGATGAGGTGACAACATGCCTCCGTCAAGGTGAACAAGTTTCCAGTTTCTCCTTATTTCATCCTTGGATTCTAGAATCCTCCTGTAGGAAACAGATTCATCTGAGTGTGAACCGCAGTAGTCAAATACATCCTGAAGAAGGATGTCATTCTCAAGGGAAAGAAACGGCAGAATTTTTGCAACTGTCTTAAACCCCAGTCCTTTGACGCCTGGGATGTTATCAGAGGGATCACCGCACAATGCCTTTGCAAGTGCAAAATTTTTAGGCTGCACTCGAAATTCATTTACTACATCCTCTGTGGTAACATACGTCTTTTTGTGAAGATTATAGATCTTCGTTGTGTCGTCTAAAAGTTGATACATGTCCTTGTCTGATGACACAATTATCTTGAGTCTGTCCTTGAATCTCCTGCGAGAGAGGTATGCGATGACGTCATCGCCTTCGCAATCGGAGACATAAAGTTGACATGCAGGAACTCCTTTCAACATGCCCAAAAGCGCTATGATTTGGTGTTTTTTGTTTTCGTCTGAGTCGGGAATGTCGTCTTCATAGAAACGATTCAGTTTCTCGGGCTTTCTATTCATCTTGTATTCTGAATATAGGGCCCTGCGTTTCTGTGAACCCCCACCTTCCCAAGCAACATATATTGCTCGAGGACCTATTTCGTAGACAAGTCTGCGAAACGTTTTTAAAAAACCGATGCAACCTCCCATCTGGTAACCGTGAGACGACATCGTCGGATATGCGCTGTACGAACGTACAAAGAGGTTCATCGCATCTACGATGAGAATCGGTCTTTCGTTGATTGACATGTAGCAGACCATAACATAAATGGTCGCTCAAGTACACCACGATGCACACGCAGGGAAAAAACAAAACCCACTGTGGTATTCAGTGGGTTGAACATCATTAGGGCCTGTGAACACTCACAGGGTGATGTCTTTCAACGTCGTCGATTTCCTCCCATCGACCCTCTTCGTCAAGCCAGTACTCTACATCGACTCCTTCTTTTTGACCAACGATCTGACCGTACACCACGTGATAGGAAAGCTTTGTGTCCACTGCAAGACCAGCAGAAGAAAGCAATTTGTGAGGAACCATCCTTGTGGGATCATTGTCGTATGCAACGATTATCTTAAATAATTTCATTCTATCGATTTTTGATTCTCTTACAGGAGACCCACGCCCTGTCGCCGCCCTGTATTCTTCAATAATGGCCTGTTTTAACTGTGAAAGTGTGATCTTCATATGCAATACATATACACAAATCGTGCATTTTTTAAAAATTGCCCCTACTGACGGGGCAATCAGTCACTTTCCGGTTGACCCAAATCCGCTAGCGGAACGTTTCGTGTTGGCAAGATCTGCCGCAGACACCTTGACAAAGATGACGCTGGGAATCTTCGAGAACACAAGCTGTGCCACCCTCATTCCCTTTTCTACGAGAAAATCGTTTTTTCCCATGTTTGCAAGAATGACCTTCACTTCTCCCCTGTAGTCGCTGTCAATCGTACCGACACCATTTAAAACAAAAATGCCTTCCTTGGCTGCCAGACCAGATCTTGATCTGACTTGACATTCATAACCTTTGGGAATTTCCATCGAAAGTCCTGTCGGCACCGGCGCCCAACCTCCCTTTGGGATCCACGTATTTTCAGAGGCAGTGACATCGCAGCCCGCGGCACCGTGAGACTGGTAGCTTGGCTGCGTTTCTCCTGCGTACTTGACTGTAATAACGTTATCCTTGTAGTCGTCTACGTCAATCATCGGATGATTCCTCTTCATGTTCATCAAGTTCTGCTTCGAGTTCAGTGACACTACCTCCGTTGATTGTCAGGGCGCAGTCAACGATCTTGTCGATGAATGGTTTGTGAGCCGGACTCTTCATCAGTTCTCCAAACTCACTCTTGTAGAATTTCTTCTCCAAAATAACTTCACCAGTTGACGCATCGCTGACAGTGAGATCCTTCCATGCTCCGGTTCCAGAGATAGATACCTCTACTTCACGAGTGACCTTCTTGTCATCGATCCATGACATGGTTGCCTTGTTCTTATCACACCAAGCTCTACATTCATCAAAGATGTACTCGTATTCCACAATGCCCTTTCCAAAGTGGATGTCAAACTCGCACTTTCGGAATGGTGGGGCGACTTTGTTCTTTTTGAGAGAAACTGTCGTGTGAATACCTATGATGTTTCCCGCCTTATCCTTGATCGGATTTCCGCTACCGAGACGAATTCTCACGGAAGCGTGAAACGGAAGAGACTTTCCTCCTGGGCTGACAAGAGGATCGCCGTGCATCACGCCGATCGCTTCACGTAACTGATTGATGCAGATCAACGTTACGTTGTTTTGACCGATTACACCCGTGATCTTGCGGAATCCCTTACTTAACACTCGAGCCTGTAGGCCGACGGTGTTCTGATCGTAGTCGCCGTCTAGTTCTGCCTTTGGAGACGTGGCTGCCACGGAGTCCCATATCACCAGGATAGGAACGTTCTTGTCCACGAGCTGCTTTGCCTTAGTGATGGTGCTTTCAATGATGGAAAACACCTCCTCAGTGCAGTGTGTATCGCAGTACACAAACCTCTTTGCCACGTCAATTCCCATGTGACGCAGTTTTTCTAGAGGTGTGGCATTTTCGGTATCAACGTAGACGACCAGACCGCCTTGCGATTGTGTCACAGCTGCTGCATGATACGCAAGGTGCGACTTTCCTGAAGACGGAAGACCTGAAATCTCGATGATTCTGCCTTCGGGATAACCACCGCCAAGCGCATTTTTGATGGCGTAATTGAGTTGTATCGATCCGGTGTCTATCCATCGCTTGACGATGGTGGGAGCCTCATCTTCACTTAGGTTATAAGCCACCCTTTGCCCAAATTCCTTGTTTAACTGCTTGATAAGATCAGCAGTGAGATTGTCCATCTCATCACCGACCTTCTTTCTTGCAGATTTTTCAGGAACATCGACAGGAGCAGCAACCTTATTCGTTGCCTTTACCATGTTTTTGTCCTTTGGTTCAATCGTCGTTCATCAGGTCTTCAAAGGCCTCGTCGAGTGTCTGCTTCCTTGACACAGGCGCAGTATCATCAACTGACGGCTTTGGTGGTTTTGCCACCGACTTTACATCATCAATGATGTCATCCAAGGATTCACGGACCTGCGTATTACCTCTCGTTGTTCCTTCGTCTGAAACATTGGGAACAACATCACCATTCAACCAGGCATTGAGAATCGTCTCAATCTCCTCTCGAGACTTGAGTCGATACATGTCATCAATATTGGGAACAGAGTCCATCCACTTCTTCACCATGGTAGGATCATCGTGGATCTTTGTAGGCCTTCCCTTACAGTCGACGACCGTGTCCTGAAACTGCTTTCCTGGAGGCTGCGTGATCGTGACCTTCAGATCAAAACCCTCGTTGGGGTCAAGGATGTCGCCGTAATCTTCATCGATAAAAAAGCTGAGAAGGCGTTGGTAAACGATCTTGCCAAAAGACCAAACCATCGGTCCCTTATCTTCCTGACCACGAACAATGACTGGCGCATATGCGCGCATCTTAGACTGAAGCTGCTTTGCAAGCGTACGATCATCTGGCTTGCCCGAACTGTAAAGCTTGCGAATCAGATCATCAATCGGATCTGGCTTACCGAACTGCTTGGGGGCAAGAATACCTGCGTTATTACCGATGTAATAGAACCATCGCTCAACAAAGGGCTGTCCTTCAACCGAGTTCTTCCAGGGAAGACAACGAATCTTGTATTCTCCTACCCCCGGCTTCCACAGCTGGACGTTGGAAGTCTTCTTAACACCACTAAGTTCCGCCATGCGGCGACGAATTGCCTCTAGATCAACTGCCATATTGATTCCTATTCCTCTTCCTCTTTGAGTTAGGTTTGCCCACACCCTGTGGGTATCCCCAACTTAAATTCAATTCCGCTGATAGTTCAAGTTTAAAATTTAATACCACTTCTTTTTAGGACCGCGTTTTGATTTTACGCCCATGTCTGAGGCGCCGAGTCCTAAGGGTGCCGTGAAACCCGCTATTGCACCGACACCGGAAAATTCAGCAAGCTCTGACTCATCTTGGTGATCAGAGTCATTCTGATTCTTTCGATCTCGTTTATCACCCTTTTTTTCGCCTTGAGGAACCTTAGGCGCGCTCGGCGGCAGCAATTGATCTGCCGCGGCCGGATTAACGTCTGTCTCAATGATCATCTTAATGAATTGTTCAAGCAAGGCATAGTTCATGTGATAAATATAACAATCACGCCAAAACGACCTTAGAACGTACAAGGTTTAAGGTCTCTGTGATCTTTCTATTTAACTCTTTCTTGAGGGCTTCAGAGTGTGCCTCAACTTCGGAGGCCTTCAATTCCTCAAGCAATACCCAGGCTGACTCTGCTTCATCCTTTAAAGCCTTGATTAACTCGATGGCTGCCTGCAAAGCGAAAAACATTTCAGCAGGTTCTGTCCAAGAACTTACACTTTCAAGCTCTTTAATCTCATTTTCAATGTCTCTCATGTGAATTCACCTTTTTCTTGGCGAGTCGATACGTAGTCAGCCGTCATCACGACGTGAGACAACAAGGGCTCCTTTAGACAATACTGTTTGTTGTCATCCACAACAAATCCATCATTTAACAATATCGCAAGGTACTCATCTGTCTTTAGGTGAAGACCGTAGTGCTGGCACATGAAGACGCTGCGTTGAGGAGTCTTCATGTGAATGATACCCTTGTTGTGCTTGTACATCTCGCCCAATTTTTCCCGGTGCCAATCGGAATCTTGAGGTACGTAATATTCATTAAACGTACCGTCTGGGCGGTGTAGTCCCACCTTGCCAATGTCATGAAACAGACAACCTATGATGAGAGAGTCTTTCGGAAGAGACCACCCGAAACACCTTGTGTAGGCAATTGCGTTTTGCAACACACGCAAGGAATGATCAACGAGGCCACCCGGTTCAGCGAGGTGATAGTCTTTGCGGGCGGATGCCGGGCACAGTGCGAGCTTCTCCCCCAGGTCGTCGACCATGGACAAGGCCGCTGAAGACCTATCGCCCAATTTTTCGCACAAGGATCGAAACTTCAAGAAATTTTGCTCAATATGTTCTGCTGAAAGTGTCATAAAAAAAATATATCACACTGAAGACCGAGTGTATATTTACATGGTCGTTTAGACGTAAATTCAAACAGTGGGGGTAAGTTATGAGATTGACGATTGGACAGCTGAGAAGAATCATCAGGGAAACAGTGGAAGAGGTGGTCGAAGAGCAGGAGACGGCCGAGCTCGAAGAGCTCGAAGAGGGTGAGCCTAAGTCGTGGTTAGACTTTGCGGGCGGAGGTGGGTTCCTCGGCGGCGGTGGTGGTAAGTCCTCTAGAGACTCTGATGAAGACTCATATTCTTCAAGAAAAGAGCCTGAAGGCAACCCCTACGGGTACGGCGACTCTCGCGGGGGTGGCAGCTACTCGACCGACAGCGAAGGAAACTACCACGGTCGCTCAAGCGGCGGCGGCAATCAGCGCGGCGCAGCCTGGGACTGATCCCTAGATTCTCTCCACTTTCACTGGGAACCTGTTCGCATAACCTGCGACGTTCACGCTGGAGAGTGAGTGCACTCTATCCAAAGACGAACTTGAAACGTCCAAGATGAGTGCATCGTGCAAGATGAAAAGGGGCCTGATGCCCGGGTCGCTCGCGAGCAAGTCCACGATGGTGGAAAAACCTAGCAGCGACACGTCGACCCCTGTCGATTGAGCGTATGAATTGACGAAGATGTGGTCCAGGGGCTCATCGATCGCGATGCGTCGTCCGTGACGGTTGCGAATGAATCCCGACCTGATGAATTCCTCCTTCACGCGTTTCTTGAGCTCCGGAGTCTTGAACAGCGACCTGACACCCCTCACGACGGTGTCTAGTTCGACGCCAGATATGCCTAAAGCGATGCCCAGTTTTTCCTTAGAGGAGCCATACAACTCCGAGATCACCGCTCCCTTTGCGACCTTGCGACTCACCTTTCCACCGAACACATGTGATGATATGTGCTCGTATAGGTCGGCGTCGGGACAGTCACCACCGGCCTCGTACAACATGATGCGAGCCTCAAGGGCGGAAAAGTCTATCGACACGATGGCACCTCCTGGGTCCGAAGGCACGATCACGTTCCTGTATTCCTTTTTTAGGGTCAGGATGTCAGGACCTGACTTCACTGTCAGCCTGCCTGTCCGCGTTCCGAACCTATTGTAGGTCACCGGAGGTGCGTGACCGTCGGGACCCGGTCTAAAGCTGTCAACCACACGGTGGTTGATGCCGCTCTCCTCTCGGATCTGCGAGAAACGAACAGGATCAATCTTGGCGGGTAACAGTGACCGCAGCAACCGCGTCTGAGGCGCCCACGTCTCCTCGAAGTAAGACCTATTTATTCGACCGAATGTTTCAACCACGTCATTTGTGAGCCTCTTCACGAAGTCACGGTGTGCACACATGGGCATAACGTACTCCCAAGGCACTTGTCCCAGGGATCCCGTGACAAGAGACGACATCGACGTGACGAATCTCTCGGGAGGGTTTACGTCGATCGAGATACCTTCGGACGCAAAAAGGGAATCTAGGCAACGTTCCCTACGTGAATCAGGTCGACCCGAAAGACACCACGAATCTTCGGGAATTTCACCGAGCCACAAATACCCAGAATCAATCACCAAATGCCGTCTTGTGCCAAGAACATTTTTATCTATGCAGACCTTGTATGTCACGATACCAAGGTAAACAATTGCTTCGTGATTTACACAATCAACTTTGTACTCCGTTGAGTTCTTTCACACGAGACGCAAGATCCTCTATCTCGCCTTCAAGGGTAGCTGCCGATTCATACTTGCCATACGAATCATACGAAGCAAATGTCAGGTTAGTGTCGAACTTTCCTTGTCCAAAGGTATGAGTAATTCCAGATACACCATATACGTTGTCCACGCTTGTTCCTGTGTTCATATCAACAAAAAACATCTGCGTAAAGCCAATTATAGGGATTCCTACTGTCCTCATTGACAACTGGGCAGGTATGATTCGAAGAGGAAGGTTACCCACCCCTGAGCCTCGAGGAGTGGCTTGTGTCATATTACCTTTGCCCATCGATATCATTTGTGCAGCGGCAAGCATGGCATTTCCCTGAGATCCCAGAGTGACCTCAAGAATACCGCTGCCATTTACACCAGGTATTAAGGTAGGAATCATTCGAGAAACATATGCCTTCGTCGAGTTCCAATCCGCAGCAGTACCGTTCACAATCAACTGCCTTCTCAGGACCTGACCTCCGTCAATCATTTTCGTGACATTGTCGGCCACTTCTATCGACTTTTTTAGTCTTCTTTGCGGATTTTTTTGCGATTCAGTCGCGTCTCTCACGTCCTCAGGTTTCAATTTTATCACTCTGTCTCTTGCGTATGGATTGTTAATCTCGTACAGAGCGAGAAACGTATTTGTTTCACTGTTCCTGAATCTGAGAAAATTTGTCGCTTCCTTGTATGGATTCAAGGTACGATCATATATGTGAACCTTCAAAATCCTGCTATAATCTTTGCCATATGGAGATGTGATTGGATTTGAATTTTGGTAAGCACGAAGCAAATCACCTGTTCCTTCTTCATACTTTACGCCATTAGGCGTACTCAATCGTCTTTTCTTATAAGTTACTTCAAGCAATATCTCTATTTCTGGTTGTTTAAACGGTCCTCTTCCTCTGTTAAATGACAGTGCAAGAGAGTTAAATAACGTATCCATATTTTCAGAAATTTGCGTAGGCTTGCCTTTTTCCCATGGGGTTAACAACGGATCTTTCATTCCCGTCTTTGCCCTGAACCCATAAGGAACTGCAGCAAGATCTCTCACTTGAGATGTGATCACGAGTTGCAAAAATTGTTCTACAGTCATCGTAGTGCTGCCGTTATTTGCGATTGTTTCCCTGTAGGTGTATAAAAATGCAGGTAAATCTATCGCAAACTCGGCAATGTTTGTACTTGCCGCAAGACCGCAATATTCGTTCAGATTGTAAAAAATGATTTGTGATTCGTCTATTCCTTCCAATCCCAACAAGACGGGACCCATAAATACGCTAAATAGTTTACCAAAAGAAACTATCCTGCTGTTTATGATTTTTGTCAACTGATCGTTTGGTAATACAGTTTTAAAGTCTTTAACAAGATAAAGATATGGATATCCGTAGTCTGGGCCGTAACCCATGTCGTCTTGTAAAAGAAGTTTTTCCTTCTCGCTTGATGCAATGATGAACGGATCCGGAGTTGTCGCAAGTACGTCAAATTTCTTCTTTACTATTGCGTCTGCAACCTGTCTAAATGCCTGTCTTATGGCTAATTTTTCACCGGAATCATTGTCCTGCGTGACCTCTTCAGTCTTCGATTCGGTCTCCGGTTCGTCTTCTGAATTTGTATCTTTATCTCCGACAGCGCTCGACTCTTCTTCCTCCTCCTCGGAAACTTTTGAGCGTGGCCTCTTTTTCCCGCCGTGATAATAATCGTCAAGTGCACTTCCAAGTGCACTAATCTTTTCCTGTGGAATCTGTTGATCTCCCCTCTTTTTCGCGAGCTGATTTGCCTTCTCGAGAGAATTAAGTAGTTCTGTGATGGCATCACCAACCTTGTTAGTGTCCATCTGAGGAATGGTCATGGTGGCAGCAGCGTTCAGGACCACCTGCGACCTAACTTCTGCAGCATCTGACGCTGATCCATTTCGAAGGTTGAGGTCATTGGCAAGGTTGTTGATAAGTTGTGACAGACGACGCTGTCTTTCTTTCAGTTTTTTAAACTCAAGATCCTCATCAATTGTCGCCTTTTTGACATCTGAAACGTGCTTTGTGAACAACTCGAGACTGATACCCACTCCACCACTCTGATTAAAAGAGTATGTAGAGCCCACGATACCGTAGGCTTCTCTGAGAAGCATGTTGTTGTTTATGAATTCTGCATATGTCCCGTTCGCATCATCACCAAGATTATCTGGATATCTCCAACCGTAGGTAAGCCACACGGTTGATCTACCGTAGGACGCCGGTTGCAACACATCGGCAAACTCTGATAATCTCGACTTGTCAAATAATGTCATGCTCAAGGCGGCTGTCTTGTGACTCATGACCCCCGTGGTTCCCTTGATGTTAATTGTGACGCTTTCAAGCGAAGCAAGAGGACGCATGGGGTCCAAGACGGGAACGTATCTATTGTTGGGATCCGTCGGATCCAGATTTATTAGCGTCTGTGGCGATGTAAAGAGCTCCATTCCTGCGGTTGTGCGTTGTCTGATGAGCTCGTCGCCGTAATAATTTGTTTCCTTGTATGAGCCACCATATTGTGACTTATACATGATTGTGTTTGGATCACTTTCATTTTCACTTATTGAAGTTCCACCCATCAAAAACTTTAAAAGGCTTGGAGTGCTGAGCTTGTTTTCTGTCCCGTCAGGACGATCAAAGACAAATTCAAGTTCGACGTATGGGATACATTGCGATAAAATCACAGGAGGCAAGAAATTGAGGAATGTCTCAACTTTGCTTGCATCCCTTGTTGCCGGCGAGATGAAAGCATTTCTCGACAGACAGATGCTCATATTTTTTTCTTTAAGGCTCGGAGAGTTATCCGGAATGCCCAGTATGTTAGCGAAAGTCAGGCCGTCTTTGACCAATTTCCCAGTCTTTGGATCCTGATATGCGCGTGCAGACTTCTGGTACGATAATGTCGTATCACCTGATGATGAAAAGAACGAAAACCAACGATTCAACTGATTTCGTTGTTCAACATCTGTCTTTGCAGTCCCCAGTTCGTCTAATTTTTCTCGAAGAGCATCAACACCAAATGATCCATTGTTGTTGCTCACAAGCAGTTCTGTGAGCCTCCTCACCATGGACAAAGGATCGTTTGCGTTACCATTGGAGTTCAGGAGCTCCGCCGCAATCTCTTGCGTAGGAGAGAAAATCCTGTATATGTTTTCAAGTTTTGTGAAGTCAGACATTGATCATCCAATCAGGTTTATGACGCTTGCGAGATCCGGTATTTTTATTTCGGTGTTGGGAGGAACCTGAAGTCCCCATCCGATATCGGAGGCGGCTGCTAACACCCACCAATAACGAGCATCACCATATATCTGTCCCGCTAGTACGTCTAGACGTTCACGTTCCCTGAGAAACATTGCGTCGGTGTAAAGGCTTCCATTTTTAACCGCGGAACGTATCACGGCAATCGCAACAGAGGTTCCATATTGAGTCCCAAAAGATAAAATTGGTGTCCTATTATATCTGCTGTGTGGCATTGTCTACCTTTTTACAAGACATTCTTAATCTTCTTGCTTGGAATCTGAAATTTCCACCTGTTTGTTCATTGGCACTACTGAGTATATAGGCGCCCTATTGTAACCTTGCGAATCAAGACCCGGGCTGATGTCATGTATTGGCGAGAATGAAATGGTGATCTTACAGGCCTTTGGCGCGACGCTGCCGTTTGTTTCCCAAGTGTACGTGAGCCAGTCAAAATTCATGCTCTCTATGACACCTGCAAGGCCCTTACCTGATGCAGATTTGAACGATTTTACGATTGCATTATTTTTTTCATCCAAAAATGACCCAAGGCCTTCAATCCTTGCTTTGTTACGTGCTTCCGGAGTCATCAGTTTTTGTGCGCGAGGAGTTAATCCAGAGATCCAGAGATCTCGTTCAAATAATATGTACACAGGTGGATTGGGAAAGGACTTTTCAAGGTCTTCATTCTTTTTACGAATTGCCTCCTGCTCCGAGGTCAGGACGTAGCCCTCTTTTTTCCAAAGTGCTTTATTTGCCCACGGAATCGTAAATGCCCACAACCATTCCCCTTGCTGGATTACACCTTTCTTGGCGCTTGTTGGTACACCTTGCTGAGAAGCATCAAATTGAAATCTCTTTACTCTTTCAATTGGAACATTAAACGATGGACGTTCCTTGAAAAAGTTAAGATCACCAGAAGAACGAAGGATTGAAGGCGAATATACGTCGCTTGTCAGTCCCGGTGCCAACCACTCTCCTTCAAGACGACGGCTGCGGACTACGATTTGACCTGTAGATAGGTTAAAAATTTTCTCTCCCGTATCTTCATACTTCTTTTTTGCTTCGGCCAACAAGGTGTTAGGGTTCGAAGTGGTTTGTTTTGGAGGTTCGTTTGTCGTTTCCTGACTTGTTTCAGTTACTTCAGCCTCTTTGTCAAATCTTGATTCAGGCAAATTTGCGCCGAACAAACGAGCAAGCGCAAATTTTGAGTAGTTGCTCTTAATGAGATCACCCAACCGAAGTCTGATGAGAGGCGTTGCGCCGACAAGTTGAGAAAAGGGTTGTATGAAACTGTAATTTGTTCCCACGTTGTGTCGACGGCCTTGCGTATACTGTGGATACATCAAAGTCGTCATTTTATTTATCTTTTCCCACATAAACTGGTAGTCTGATTCATTCGTGGAAACCACCACAAACGAGATGCCGATCTTTCTTTGGGTTCCTTTGTATATCCTCACTGGTTCGATTCTGCCTATTCCCTCTATCGATTCGTACGCCGTGGAAAAATCATCAGACAACGATTCAAGAAATGCGTGGAACGACACGATTTCATTTGTTCTCAGGTCGTGAAAATAAAATGGAACGTATTCTGCGTCTAATCGTCTTTCCACGAAAGACACAGTCACATCGTCAAGAGATTTTGGTGGCACATCGTCGCCGTTCGGTATCCTCCCACTGATGGGACGAATGTATTTAACCCTGGAGAGGTCGTCCAACAGTTTGACCTGTGGGGTGTCCATTTGTGTTGCAACGTTACCAACAAACTCCTCAATATTTCTAGGAAGCAGTAAGGTGGCTATTGCCCTACTTGTTCCCATTGACAATCTGTTGGTTACGTTGCCGAACTTGTCGATCACACGTGGGAGATGTATTCTCGGAATTCCTGCCGATGCCTGTTCTGCTGCACTTTGCTCTTGAAAATAATATCGAGTAGCCAGGTCGTAATCGCCCTTGATGGCAGCAATCCTTATTGCTGCCATCAACTTAGAGTTAGAGAGCTC
>Ga0315909_10003209_pt1 | contig 20147 bp, 36 predicted proteins | sample LakEriMetagenome_11_FD_203527 | JGI IMG/M metagenome (GOLD analysis project Ga0315909, IMG submission 203527) | Freshwater fungal communities from buoy surface, Lake Erie, Ohio, United States - Buoy 2 MA125 | ecosystem: Environmental > Aquatic > Freshwater > Lake | place: USA: Lake Erie, Ohio... | reverse complement strand
AACTCAAGGAGAAGAACACATGAATGACGAAGAACTGTTGGACTATGTGGAGGCTAAAACAATTGAAGAAATGCTGGATGGCTGTGATATTTGTGACCACCTTGGGGACAAGGTGTACGACACAGGGGCATGGCTTGTTTCTTTCCGAGCCGAAAATATTTGCCGCCTAATTGATATGGCGAGAAAATCCAAACGCACATGGGTAGGGCTGACAAATGAAGAAATTACTCAAGTTATTAAATCAATGCCAAGAGGAATCAAGGGTTGGATGAGTGATTGGGACTTGTATGAATTTTCCAAAGCCTATGAAGCCAAGCTGAAGGAGAAAAACACATGACACAAGAAGAACTTCATAAATTACTTGAATACAACTTAGAGACAGGAGAGTTTTTTTGGAAGATTTCCGTGGCAAAAAAAATCAAACCAGGAAAGAAAGCTGGTCAAGTCTGCAAAATACACGGATATGAAACCATTGGCATTAAAGGAAAAAATTATAAATCTCATCGTTTGGTATGGATGTATGTTTACGGGAAATGGCCTGAAATAGAAATTGACCACATCAATAGAATAAAAACAGACAACAGAATTTGCAATTTGCGTGATGTAACACGCTCAATAAACAATCTCAACAGAGGCACTCTTGTTCGTAAACCATTGAATATGAAAGGAAAAGTATGGACACTCAACAACACAAATAATTTTGTTGCATCATCTAACTAACTGTGCTTATAATCTAATCCCAATCATTTGAAAGGTTCGTGACCATGAAACTGTGTATCAACTGCAAACATCGCCTAGACTCAGAGGTACTACCGCAAGACCCTGAGTACTCCAGATGTGGCTTCCAACGCCCTCTAAGCCCTGTTACAGGCTTTCTAAGAGGCATTCCTGACCTACCCTACTGCTCCTCCGACAGAAGTCGTTCTGGACGCTGTGGTCTTGACGCTACCAACTGGGAAGCGGCTGACCATGTGATGACTCCAGAAGAAGAAGAAGAGATGTTGAAGGAGGCCAAGTATGTCTGACTTCACACCAGAAACCCGTAACTCTGCCATCTGGTCAGGTGACTCTCGCAAGGTAGCCAACGGCAAAGCCAACGAAGTCATCCTGACAAAGATGGGTAAGCTAGACATTCCTGACCTGTCCAACATAGAAGCAGTTCAGATGGGGCATGTGATGGAGCCAGTTATAGGCAGACTCGCACAGGCCAAGCTAGGCGTTGAGTTAACCAAAATTGAGGAGAGTCTCACACATGCCAAACACCCTTGGGTTAAGTCTCATTTTGACTTTGCTGGTAAGCAAGGCGGTAAGACATTCCTTGTTGAAGCTAAGAACTACAGCGCAGCAACTCGCAATAAGTTCGATATTGCGGGGGTCTGTCCTCCAGCAGACATGGCACAGCTTGTCCACGAAGCTGCTGTATTCGGTGTCGATATGGTTTATCTCGCCGTTCTATTCGGTGGTCAGGAATTCCTCCTTATTCCGTTCACCATATCGGATGAGCAAAAGGAAGACCTCATCAAGCAAATGGCAGTCATCTGGGGACATGTCCAAGCACAGACAACCCTTCCTCCAGAAGACTTGGAACAAGTCAAACTTCTCTATCCTGTTTCAACAGAGTCGGTCAAGACAGCTTCAGCATCAGTCGAACAAGCCTGTCTAGCTCTTGCTCAAATCAAAGCCAACATCAAGGCTTTAGAAGCTCAGGAAGAGCAGTATGACACCCTTGTCAGAGGCTACATGCAAGACAAGGACACCCTGACCACCATAGATGGCAAAGTTCTAGCCACGTGGAAGTCAGCAAAGCCAAGCATCAAGTTCGATGCCAAGCTGTTCGAGCAATCCATGCCAGACATTTACAAGCAGTACATGCGTGAGATGCCTGGCAGTAGACGCTTTTTGTTGAAAGGTTAATCATGGCTAGATATGGTCAAACACATGGAATGAGAAACAGCCGAGAGTATGGTATTTGGGACACCATGAGAAAAAGATGTCTTAAACCAAACATGCCAAGCTACAAATACTATGGCGCTAAAGGTGTAACTGTATGCGAAAAATGGATGAAGTTTGAAGGATTCTTTGATGACATGGGACATTCAAACGGATTGTGCTTGGACAGAATCGACAACACAAAAGGATATGAGAAAGAAAATTGTCGATGGGTTACATACAAAGAAAACAACAGAAACAAATCAAACAATGTTTGTGTTGAGGGAAAGACGTTGGCTGAATGGTCAGAGATGACAGGTGTCAGTCAACAGGTATTTTTTTATCGCATGAACAAAATGGGAATGTCACCACTTGCGGCAGTGACCACACCCTTAATGAGAGGCCGCAATAAACTTTTAAAGTGAGGTTCACAATGTTTTTTAGAAACAAAGACTTAGAGAGAAGAGTTGCTGATTTAGAGCAAAGTCTTTTCAGAACGCAAATGGATTTAGAAACCGCTGAAATCCGTTTAAATGGACTTATGAAAGCCTACCCGCATGGCACGACCCGAACAGGTGCGCCACGCCAAAAGCCAGGCAGAAAGCCGATGGTGAAAGCATGAGAAAAAAAATGACACCAGAACAAGCGATAGATGCTTTTCAACGTTATCAAGATGGAGAGAAACTCAAAGATTTGGCGGCAGAGTATGGACTCTCTCAATCACGTTTAGGGCAAATGAGAGACAAGTTTGAGCGGGTCGTAAAGGCTCGTATTGCTTACATGGTTGCGTTGGCCTTGAATTGCGGAAGTAGTATGGAAGACATTACTAAAGCTATTGAATGGGGTTTACATATCTACCAAAGAGAAAAGAAAGAAGAATTTGTAAAGCTTTCAGAAGAATACAACAAGTCTTTGGAGTTTGACAATTTATGAAAGCCTATCCCTTCCTCCACAAACACCCTACCACTGGTAACACCACCATGTCAGATGGGATGGATTTACGAGACTGGTTTGCTGGTCAGGCTTTGCAAGGCATTTTGCCTGATGCATTTCAAGAAGCACCATCAAATTATCCTGAAGGCAAGTTGGCTGACACTTGGTCTGCCATAGCCTACGAAATAGCAGACGCAATGATGAAAGCAAGAAAGGAAGTTCCCAATGAGTAATATTGTTCCGTTTAACGACATGCAAGCGATGGCAGAAGTAGCTGCTGGTAGCAAGATGTTTGGGTTCAAAAACCCACAAGAAGCAATGGCAATCATGCTGTTGTGCCAAGCAGAAAACCTACATCCAGCTATTGCTTTGCGTGATTATCATGTCATTCAAAACCGACCTGCTCTCAAAGCAGATGCCATGCTTGCCAGATTCCAACAGGCTGGCGGTTCTGTTCAATGGAAGGATTACACAGATGAAAAAGTCACGGGAATATTCTCGCACCCGCAGGGCGGCACTCTCGAACTCAGCTGGACTCTACGCCAAGCGAAAGAGATTGGTATTGCCAACAAGGATAATTGGAAGAACTACCCAAGAGCGATGCTACGTGCGAGAGTCATTAGCGAGGGAATACGCTCTGTCTTCCCAGGCTGTGTGGTGGGTGTCTACACCCCTGAAGAGGTACAAGATTTCACGCCTCCCTCATCACCATCAGTTAAACACATGGGTAATGTTGAGAGGGTGGAGGACTTACCACAAGTTGATGAGGTTGAAGTTATTGAGGACGGTGCGTTTGCGCTATTCGTACCCAACTCCGACCAAGCCTACAAACGCTACGCAACCACTGAGGAATGGATAGATGGCTATGCCGAAATGGTTTCCAGAATTATTCAAAGTCAAAAGTTCTCTCTGGCGCAAAAGGAAGACAAGCTCACCGCACTTGCCGAGTGCAACAAGGTTGTTACAGAAAACTTCTCAACAATGGATAAAGTCAAACTCAAAGGCTCAATCGTCCAGTCTGGAGGAACAGTCTCCCCAAAGCCCGACAAGTCCCAACAACCTCCCGATTCGGGACTCAGCGAGCAAACATCTTGATATGTCTGCAAAGCGGGAGAAGCCTGACACCGATGGAGGCATTGAATGAATTCGGTTGTTTCAGGCTTGCAGCACATATCGAAAGTCTTCGTAAAGACGGACACAGAATCTTTACGCACATGGTTAACCAAAATGGCAAGAAGTACGCAAAGTACACACTCTGAAAGGAAAGAAATGTCAACAGGAAATGCACACAAAGAAATGCCTGGTTCAGGCGTGATGTACTGGGAAGAAGAGGAGATGCGTAAGTCTCCCAAAGGGCCAGACTTTAAGGGCTTCATTGTTCTAGAGATGGACTACAAAGCGGGTGAGAAGTTGAAAATAGCAGCTTGGCAAAAGCCAACCAGCCGAGGGCACAGCTTGCTTGCTTTGAAAGAAGATAACTGGAGCAAGAAGAAGAGAGAGGAAGAACGAGCAGACAAAGAGGTTGTGCCATCCTACAACCGCAGACCCGCTCGTAATGACGACCAAGATGTGCCATTTTAGAATGGTATACTTTAGGAATTCCCTTTTAGGAGATTCCTATGAAAGTATGCCGAGAGTGCAATGTTGAACAAACTCTATCTGAGTTTTACAAACACGAAGCGATGGGAGATGGACACCTTAACAAGTGCAAATCTTGCGTCAAAGAAAGAGTAAACAAACATAGAGAAGACAACATTGAAAAAGTAAGGGAGTATGACCGTCAAAGGGCAATGCTTCCTCATCGTGTTCAAGCAAGAAAGGAGTACATGCAAACAGAGCAAGGAAAAGAGTCTAAAAAGAAGAGTTTGGAGAAATACAAAAAAACACATCCAATGACTTATGCAGCGCACGTAATAACTTGCAATGCTATTAGGGATAAAAAACTCAAAAGACCTACCAAATGTTCTGTATGCAATGCTAAAAAAATGATTGAAGCGCACCATGATGACTACACAAAACCTCTTGATGTTCGTTGGTTATGCAATGCTTGTCATAGGGCGTGGCATAAATCTAATGAACCAATCTATGAGTAACTGATGGCAAAAGAATCTCCAACATCTAGAACACTGGAAGTCTTGCGAGAGCAGGGTTACACAGTGGCTATTGTTGAGAAGTGGAATCCACACGCAAGGATTAGACAAGACCTATTTGGTTTTATTGACATCCTTGCAATCAAGAGGGATGAGACATTGGCTGTGCAAGCCACGGCTTCTGGTGTCTCAGAACGAATCAAGAAGATTATGGCTAGTGAACTCTTACCCAAAGTTAGAGAAGCTGGCTGGAAGATTCAAGTATGGGGCTGGCGCAAGTCAGCAAAGACCAACAAATATGTTTTAAGAATTGAGGACATTTCATGAGTGACGCTAAACCATCACCACAACAATTACAGATGAGCCAAGACTCGCTCAACAAGGCCAACAACAGCATGAACTACACCATCAACTTGGTCAACATGTCTTTGCAACAACTGTGGAACATTGCCTACGCTGCTGGCTTTGAAGACGCACAGGAAATTATGAAGACAGACAGGGGTCACCAACAATGAGTCAACAACCACTACCAATCACAAAGGAGCCAATGCAATTCAATATCTCTCGCTCAACAATTTATGGAATAAGAAACAATAAACTTTGGGGTTACATAAATGTCTAAAGCTCATATTTTTGTATGCACACCTATGTATGGTGGCATGACCACAGGCTACTACTGTCAGTCACTGGTCAACATGACAACAGTTATGCGGGGAAACGATATAGACATGAGCTTTAGCTGCATGTTTAACGAGTCCCTCATTCAGCGGGGCAGAAACGCTCTTGCACATGGGTTTCTCAACAAGAAGGAAGCTACCCACCTGATGTTCATTGACGCAGATATTAAGTGGAATCCCGCTGATATTGTGCCCATGATTGAGGCTGACAAAGACATCATCTGTGGTATTTACCCTAAGAAGGAAATCAACTGGCATGGTGTCGAGCAAGCAGTTAAAGAGGGTGTGCCTGTTGACCAACTGAAAACCCGTACAGGTAGCTTGGTGGTTAACCTCAAAGACTATCAGGGCACAGTCACAGTACCAGCACATGAGCCTGTGGAAATATGGAATGGCGGTACAGGCTTCATGCTTATAAAGCGTAGTTGTTTAGAAGACCTTGCTACTAAGATGCCTAGTTATATCAATGACGTTACTTTCCTGTCTGGCGAAATCAAGCAAGACAAGATTGTGGAGTTCTTTGCCTGTGCTATTGAAGAGGGTGTGGGCAGACTGCTGTCAGAGGACTACTATTTCTGTCAGGAAGCACGTAGACATGGCTACAAGATTTACGCTGCACCGTGGGTGGTTCTAGGCCATTTTGGTAGCTACTTGTTTGAAGGTGGTCTGTTACCCGCTCCATGACCATTTCTCTTGACCTTGGGTGCGGAGAAACCATCCGCAACCCTTACCAAGCCAATCAGGTGATAGGACTTGATATTCAGGACGCTGACCTGGCTATTGAGCCTATCCCTCATCCTGATGACTATTTTGACTTTGTAACTGCCTATGACTTTCTAGAACACATCCCACGCCTCTTGTATGTCCCACAACGCAGATACCCGTTTGTGGAACTGATGTCAGAGGTTTACAGGGTGATGAAGGTGGGTGGCAAGTTCTTGTCCTCAACACCAGCGTTTCCACATGCGCCAGCATTCCAAGACCCTACCCATGTCAACATCATCACCCCTCTGACCTTTGCAGAGTATTTTGATGACGAGAAGACTTGGGCAAAAATGTATGGTTTTAAGGGCAAGTTTCACATCAACAACATGCGCTACCACGGCCCTCACTTGATAGCAGAGCTAGAGAAGGTTAGCGTTTAGCGGTACGTGCGCTTTTGATAAATGCTGCCTTGGTGGGGTAACCCGCCATGCCTGGACGCTTGGGCGGCAACCCTGCTGCTCTGCGTTGGTTAATGTTGAAGTACAAGCCACGCTTGGCTTTTGGTGTGTATGCCATACAAACTCCTTGACAACCAATTCTTGGTTAGTGAAAATAAACCCATGAACAATCGTAAACGCTTTCAAAGAATTTGTCACTCATGCGGCAATGTTGAACTTGTCAGGTCTGACCAGCTTCAAAACAAATGCCGTTCTTGTCAAAGCAAGTTAAGTGGTGATGTTTTAAAAAATTATAACAAGATGAACCCAGAGGCTTCTGGCAACGCATCACGGAAACATGGAATGCACAACACTCGTTTGTATCGAATTCATAAGACCATGATGGAAAGATGTGGTCACATGGGAACTCGTCACAAATGGGCTATGTATTATGAAGACAGAGGAATACGGGTTTGCAAAGAATGGCATAACAGAGAAGCATTTTTTGTTTGGGCATTATCAAATGGATATTCTGATGAGCTTGAGCTTGACAGAATTGACAATTACGAAGGGTATCAACCAGACAACTGCCGTTGGGTAACTCATCTTGTCAATATGAGAAACCGAAGAAAATCAACGACAACCCCAACGTTTCCTAGCGGCTAGACCTCTTTCCCCAGACCAGCTTTTTGACCTACTACAAAAAGATTTATGGCGAGGATTAGATGTATCTTTGGTTGGAGCCTTGAGGTTACTACCTGTGGCTCTGTTTGCCTTTGCCCGACCCTTGGCTGTCAGTCCCGCACCCTTCTTCACAGAGAGCTTCTCTCCTCTGCCAACAGATAAGTTAGGAAACTTCTTTCTAGGCATAGTATCTTGTGCCCTTCTTGTCAATGATAAGAGCCATTTTACGAGCTTCAACATCTTCTGTGTTGGGTATGCTGATATGTATCCAGCTTAATTCCAATATAAGTTGGTCATAAGCAATGTCAGATTTGTAGATGGCTTTTACCGCATCTGCGGGACTCATACCCATAACTCGAAAATCGGCGGCACACCCACGCAAATGCTGACTCACAGAGGTGCTTCCCACCGCAGCGTTAACCTCTGGTGACCTAAACCCACTATCAATGATGATGGGCTTTCCAAGCAACGCTCTGACCTTTTCCAAAAACTCTGCAAGTCTTTGTAAGTTATTGATTTGAACAGTGTTTGGGGTATTGTCAAACTCCCTGTGAGAAGTGCGGGTCAGTTCCTCAAAGGTGAAATGAGGTGTGAAATTCATTTTCTGGCAACACCTTGAATCTTCTCAACAGTACGCAAACCACCCAGACCAAGCAAGCCTATAAGCACAGGCATCATCTCAGACAAGTCAGCGGGGTTTAACGCAAAAGATACTTGATGGTATACCGCCAGTGCTTTTGCCATTGGCAAACCAATCCAATTCCACGCACAAGCCGTTCCACAGACCCAACCAATAAACGGCCTCCAGCCAGCTACAAACACTGAGGGGTTGGCAGCTTCAGCTTTGTTTATTTCCATCTGTCCTGTAATGACTGCCAACTCGCCAGACTGTTGAAGTTTTATCAATTCCAACTTGGCTTGGGCAGCTTGAGAGGGGTCAGGCCATACCCTATCTATGACCTTGTTACCCACCTCTAACAGTAGGGATACAGGGTCTAGAGCCATTTACAAGCCCTCTCCAGGCATGATGTAGATTTTGGCATTTGCATGTGGAGCAATGATTCGCACATAAACAGTTTTGGTGCTACTGCACTGTGGGCCAGTAAACACTTTTTCCGTGTAGGGAGCAATTGCAACGACTGACGCACTGTTTCCCTCTGTGGGAATTGTTGCGGTTATGTTTGCTGTTTCACCATAAGCCACAAACACAGGGTCATTTTTGTCAATGTTAAATACCAAATACTGATTGGAAGGGCTAACAGAAGAAATTGATGCCACATTACCTTGCACATTGGCAGTAGTGGCAGTGGCAATTACACAGTTGCCCATCGCCTGAAAAGCAATGTTATTAGCCATCAGTAGACCTTTCCACCACCACCAGAAGTAGGCGATTCCTTGCGAGTGAAGTAATCGTTAGGTTGGTTGTTTTTGAAGTTCCACACGGCTTGGAAGCCACCTGCGGGGAGTTTGCCAGGCGTGAATTCACCAGGCATACACAGCTTGTTCTGTGTGATACCAGTGCCTACTTGAGCCTGTAACTTAGTTGTCTTGACCTTCGGAATCATGTCCATGTTTTTTCTCCTTTATCCTCACCAGCAGATAGCTGAATATTACATAAATTGCAAGAGTTGTCACCCTCTCCCACTTTGGCTCCCACATTACCCAACAACCCAGACCAAAAGAGGTGAGCAGAGCAAGAATGGTAATTAAGCGGTCTGAGATGACCTTTAACGCTAGGCGAATGATTGCGGTTGGCTCCATGATTTTCCTTCTCTAATAATGGAATAACCATATTATCATGTCTCCTCGTCATCGTCACCAAATAACCCTGCTCCGTATCCTTCATCAGCATCCTTCATCTTCAAGGCTTCTAACTTCAGGGCACGGTCTATAACCTTCATCTTGTCGGTTATGGACGCAGTAGGGTCAATCATTACTACAGCCATCAACTCGTTGATAGCTTTCTCTAGCGCAGGGTTGATACCCTTCTCAGCCTTTTTCCTACTCATCGCTTCATCTTGCGTGGAGCAGTGCGGGTCATTGGCTTGGCTTGTTGCTTCATCATCAGACGGTTGTAGTCCTCAGAAGCACGAACCTCATTCTCACCACCTTGACGAGCCATGCGGTCAATATCAGCTTGTGTGGCCTTACCCATAGATTGTTTGCCGTATTCTTTGTTCATCATTTTCTTGCCTTTCTTTTGACTTTTCGTGCCGTTGTGAGTGCAATAGCAATTGCTTGCTTTTGCGGTTTACCCGCCTTCATTTCTCTGCGAATGTTGGCAGAAATGGTTTTCTGACTACTACCTTGTTTGAGTGGCATGACTACTCCTATTCTGTTAATTGTGTTCCAGCTTCACCAGAAATTCCTGTTCTGATGATGTAGCGAATTGCTTCGGCAGCGGCACTTGGCTCTAGCGTCATTTGTACAGTTCTGATTCTTTGAGTCAATTCTGTTGCTTTTTTAGGCGTTATCAACCCAGTATTTAGCAAGGCTGGTTTAAGTATTCGCTCAAAATCATCGCCAACATTTTTGGGGTTCATTCGAGAAATGGTTATGTCTAGTGCTCTGTTAAAGCTCTTGGAAAGTTCTGGATTAGATTTTATGAAAGGAGCAACCTCTCGCAACTTTTGTGTTTCTCCAGATGTAATTAGCTTTTCAATCTCTACAGTTGGGTCACCAGAGCCAAGAATATCTTTTACTTTATTTTGACCTGTTGTAGTCTCAGCTAATTTTTGACCTTGCTCACGTAGCTTTTCACCTTTTGCAATACTTGCTTTCAATCTTCTTTCCGCTTCTGCTGCAGCAGATGTTTTAATCTCAGTTGCTTTTTGTTCGGCCTGTATAGGCAAATTCTTAATATCTGTTCTCAAAGATGTAGCAAGTTTTGTTGTTTTTGGCACTACGCTTTCTGCTCTAGAAATTGCAGACATGGCACTGTTTACTCTTCTAGACAAATTGGGGAAAAGGTCTATCCATTCTTTATTGTCTTTGAGATAGTTGGTTATGGCCTTGCTGTCTTTTCCTACCAAAGTTCGGGCCAAATAATCTGAAGCAGCACCTTCAACCAATGCTGGGTCTTTCGTTATTTGCAACAAATCTTGTACAGTTTTTTTACTTCTAAAAAATGTTGAAGGTATGTCTGCTGGGTCTTGCGTCAAATACTCTGGATTTAATCTGTCTGTGCCAATAATCTTTCTTCCCGCAGGAATGCGTAAAGCATTCAAGAGGTCTTTGCCCTCAGAGTAATTTTTAAGCAGTAAGTCTTGTGGGCCATCTACGCCACCAGCATACTCAACTTGTATTGAACGTATGCGCCCATACAAATCTTTTGCCTGTTCTTTAAGAAGACCTTCAAAGCCCTCTACAGCCTTGCCATCAAATGCCTCACCTAGCTTTCTTCTAACAGGGTCTAAGGCCTCGAAAGATGTTTTGTAAACACGGTAAAAAGCTGGTTCTCCAGTTGCGGGGTTTGTTCCTTTTTGAACTTGACCACCAGCCTTTTGTATGTCTGCTACTTGTTGTGCTACCTCTGTTTCTGAGCCTTCCATCATCACACGCTTATTAAGCATGGCTTCTCTTACACGTTCATAAGCGTTTCTAACACCTTGCTCAGTAACATCTACTTTTACTCTTTCAGCAGGTTGTCTGCCTTTTACAAGTTTGTCATTTAAGAAAGCAAGAGTTTCTTTAAACTTGGTGGTGTTTTCTGGAAAAATACCTGCTTCTTCTTGCCTTGCAACTAAAGCATCTCTTGCTGATTTGTCATTATCAAATGCGTCTTGCATTGCTTTAACTTGCAAGTCATCTGTATTTTTTACTTTTTGTTGTAGTGACAAACCTATATCTGTACGTGAACGTTTGGTATTTCCTATGGCAGAAACGGATTGTTCAGATGCTACTGCCGCTTTTTGCCCCGCAGCTTCTGCTCTTCGTACTATGCCAAATTTCTTTTCTACTTGACTTATAGCATCTTGGATAGCACCTTCTGCCATCTTTTGACCTTCTTGCTTGAGCCTTTGAGCTTCTTCAATATTGAATCTTTGCACTCTACGTGCTTGTTCGTTGTAGTGTGCAGTAATTCTTTGCGCTCTTCCTTTTGCACCTTCTAACAACGCTTCACCTTCTCTACGTTTTGCATTGTCCAACCCAGCCAAAGCATTATAAATTTGACGATAAGGTTGTATCTCAGTTACAGGTACATCAGAGCCAAAAAACCTATCTCGTAAACCTGGCTTGGCAATCAATGCCAATTCTCTTGCAGCAGCATCAGCATATCCATCTTTACCAGCACCCGCATATCTTTCTAATGCTCGTATGGCACTACCGACAACTGGAGTTCCACGGGCTACAAGTTCTGTAGCTTTTAATGCACCTGGGCCAGCAATTTCTCCTCCAACTTCTGCAAGTTGTTTTCTAGTTACTTGTATTCCTGGAATGTCTATTGCTACTTTTTCTGGTTCAGGAACGACTTTACCTGCAACACTACCACCAACAGCAGACAAACCCCCAGTCAAAGCAGCAGCCGCTCTGCCTCCACGTAGTATTTGCCCACCCGCCAATAAAAATGGTGATGCAGGTGATGGTATTAATCCTAACCCAGTCATTATTTCAGGACTGAAATAACCTAATGTTGTGCCAATACCTCCTGATTTAGCTACATCAGCAGCTTGACCCAAAAAAGACTTTTCTTCTTTTGGTGGTTTTACAGGTTTTTCTGTCAAATCAACAGGTGAGGGCACTGGTGTTTGTGTTGGCGCACTAAGATACTTATTAGATGAAGCTGTACTACCAGTTGATGGAGGCGAAGTTTTATATTTGTTTTCCATATTTTAATCTTCTCCGTAAACAAGACTTTCACCTGTTTCTTGCTTAAACATTTTTTTGACAGTATTTATATCTGCACCTTGTTGTATTGCTTCATATGCAAGTTCACGTTCTTTGTTTATGTCTATTTCTTGTGGGGTTTCACCTCGTAAAATTTGGTTGTATTGTTTGATGTACGGATACATACCTTCTAAACCAGCTTGTTCTTGTTGCATGGTTTTTAAACCATCAAGTATTGCTCCACGTGCACCTTGATAAACTCTGAAATCACTTCTATAGATGGGTGCAAGAATGGCATCTTCTTTCCTTGTAAGTGCCTTGCCAGCGGTTTCAAATTCTTTCGAGCGGAAATAAGCAAATGTGCGAATAGCTTTTAATGCCTCTTCGTCATTTTTAAATTCAAGTTCTGCCGCTCTTGGGTCTATCGCAAGCAATGCGGTCAATGTGTTCCATTTACCTTCTTTATGTAACCTATCCATGATAGGAATAACTTCTTGCAATTTTGGAATTAATGTGTTTCTAAGTTGATTTTGATTAACAATTTCTTTTGCTGGTGCTTTTCCACCTTGTTGACCTTTTGCGGCTGCTAGTGCTAATGCTTGGTCTCTAGCAAGTTTTGCTCTTATATCTGCTCGTCTTTCACGTTCTGCGGCATCTGCTCTAGCATTAGCCTTATCTTGTAAGTCATTGTTTAGGCTGACAAGAGTATTTAACGTGTTTTTAGTATCCTTAACGGCATTCAAAACAGCAACATCACCTAACCTGTTACGCATAGCACCAAGCAATTGAGACTCTCCTTTTGCTAGAGCCATAGTAATTGCAAGGTCACCTTTCTCCCTGTCAAGTTTCTTCAACTCCATCGCTTCGGAAAGCTCTTTCTCAAGAGTCAGTACCTTGCTTTGCATGGCTTTGAAGTTCTTATCAAACTGTGTCAGTTCTTTTTTGTAAAGGTCTGCTCTGCCTTTTTGATAGCCTTCCAACATGCCATTCATAGAAGACATGGCAAGCTGTGCATTACCTTTGCCAACAACCATACCAACAATGCTCATAAGAGAGAAGATTCCCGCCAAATCTTGCGTAGTCTCTTTCGTAGGCACAAAAGCCATATTGCCAAACTCAGTCCTTGCTTGAGTCAATGCTTTACGTTCTGGCAACTCTCTTGCTTCTGTTGCCATACGACCAACAAGCTCGCTTCTTAATTCTGCTTCTCGTCCTTTTTCCTGTCTTTTTGCTTCTTCTATAGCAATGTCACCCTCACCAACTCTCATTGATGCTTGCCTTTCAGCCTCACTTAATTCACTTAACGCAGGGCCAAGTTCAGACGGGCCAATCATTCCTTCTGGCGTAGGTTTAGGTTGCATCACCGCTCTTGTTTTTGGCAAGGCTGGCATGACCGAAAGTTTTGTTATGTCTTTAAGTGCAGAATCAACCATTATGCTGGCACTCCATATTGGATAACTGTGGGTGAACCTGCAAGTGTTCTTGCAACGTTTGTGAAGTAAGTGTTAGATAACTGATTGACATACCTGTCAGCTTCCAAACCTGTCCTGATAGAACCCAAGAGTATTTGGTCACCAATACCTGACAGCTTCAATCCGTAGTCATACTGTTGTTGCAGTAATTGGTTGCGAATAGCTTCTACCCTTGCCGCAGTTTGCTGTGCGCCTACACCGCCACGGGAAGAAGCCGCTTGTGCCGCTTGTGCTTGCACTGTTTGCAATTGTTGCCTTCCCGCAGGGGTAAGCTCTCCAGCCTGTGCTTGACGCTGTAATTCTGCACCTTTTGCTTGGTAAGGAGCGGCAAGTCTTTGTTGTTCTTCTTTTGCTTTTCTAGCCTCTTCTCTTGCTAATCTAGCTTGTCTAGCACCTAAACCAACTTGCAAACCAGCCAAACCTATACGAGACAAGGTGTCTTCTTTAACACCTAAGCTCTTTGCTAGGTCAGAATATCTTTCTCCAATAGTTCTGCTTGGAGTGGTGTCCATAGGTTTGGCAAGTTCATCTCTAATATCAACAGGAACTGCACCTAAGTCTGCTGGGTATTGAGCGTATGCCGCAGGTGTTCCACCCATGTAATATGAGGGTTGTGTTTCTTGCTGAAAAGAAGAAAAAGCACTAGGCTGTCCATACGCACTAGGTGAACCACCTGTGTAATATGAAGTTTGTTGTTGACTTCCACCTTCAGAAAAGTCAGCCTGAGGCAATAAATCAATAGTCGTTGGGCTAGAAGCAGTAGTCGCTCCCGATGTTGCAATATCTGGCACGTCTGTAATATTGCTACCAAAAGGCTGTTGCATGTATTCAAAAGCATCTGGGTCAACATATTCAGGGTCAGGAACATAGTAGGTAGGAATACCTGTCTGTGGGTCAGGCATACCGCTACCACCTCTGGACTTGAGCAACTCTGCTTCTTCAGGGGTGATGTAGGCAAGCAAATGGTTTTCAGGTGCTTTTGCTTGTAGCAAACGAGCAATCTGGCGCACATCTGCACCTACACGGGTCATCTTTCTTAATGTTGCCATATCACACTCCTAGTGCATCTTTGAGTCGTAAAGACTCCTCATTCCACACGGTTGAACGCTTCTTGCCAGACTCTTTACTTTCAATTTCACCCGCTCCACCCGCTCCTGTCAAGCCTACGGTAGTGCCTGTCGTGGCAGTTTGAGCAACTGTAGACGCTCCACCAGCAGACGGTGCGCCTGGGACTCTAGGGCCAAGCCCAAACAACTCTGACAACGCACCAGAAATAATTGGTTTGGCAATAGCTTCTGTTGTTGGTGAAATTGGCTTTTCAATAATATCTGTGACTGTTCTTGGTTCTTGGTATGGCGTAGATGGAGCTATTCCAGAAGAGTCAGCGGCAGATGTATATGCTGGTTGCAAACCACCTTCTTCTGTTCCTCTGACTCTACTGCCAGTGCTTGGTGTAAATTGAGAGGTGTACAAAACAGTAGCGGGGTCTACCACCAAACCTTGACCACCACCTGTAGGCACTTTGTCTGTCAATCCAGTACCACTGACTTTGGTTTGGTCACCTAGCAAAGATGGTTCTGTTATTCCAGGTTCTCCAAAACCTGAGTCTTTTGATAATTGAGATGATTTGCCTGGTACAGCTTTGATACCTTGACCTGTTTCGGGGGGTGCAAGCGCATATTGTCCAACCTCTATCACGCCTTGGGTTGCGCCAGACAAAGCACCAGCAGTCAAACCTGCTTGCATAGACTCTTCAAAAGACTTTCCATAAGCAAGGTTGGCAGCTACAGTAGCAGTAGATGCGCCAGCGGCAGCGGTGGCAATGTTTACATATGAAGCAGATGCACCCGCACTTGAAGCAGCAGCACCTGCTTCTGCGCCAACTTTACCTCCAACATAGGCTGACCCTGCTGCAATAGCAATGTCTTCCATACTTCCACCTCTGGCTGCGGTAACGGCAGCAGAAGCAAGATAAGGAGGCACACCTACTGATGTCAGGGCAACGGTTGCAATAAATGGTAGGGGGTCATTAACAATAGCCTCTACTGTTTCACCAACAAAATTTGCGGCTTGACTGATTTCACCGCCAACCCAATTAGCTGCTTGGTTAATTTTTTCACCCATTATTGCACCTGTATGGTTAGTTGATACTCGGCCTTACCTTCTTTGCCTGGTATTTGTTGGACAGAAACAGGAATTTTTGCCACATTCAAAACCCGTGCAATTTGTGAATTGTCAGTTACAGCAACAAGTGTTTTATACCCTGACTTTTTCATGGCTTCATACAAATCTTTGACAGCAACAACAAGTTTTTCTGGAGAATCCATAGTGGCAATATGCAATTCAGCTACGCTTGGTTGCAAGATGTCATATATCAACAAAGTGTTGCCAGAACGCATGATTCTTGTCTTGCCACTCTTGATGTCACTCTTGAGCATCCCATGCAAATTGTTGAAGTTAACACCTCTTTGTTTTGCTTCATTCCTCAGAATATCAAGCATAGGTATGTCTTCAGCAACAGTCTGCTTCCTCATTGTTTGCATCACATCTGCCATGTCACACTCCTAAAGCTGTTGCTATCTGTTGATGAATGGTGAGGTGTACACCTAACCAATCATAAAAATCCTCTTCCACATTCCAATCACTGTCCAACAACTGAAAAGGATTGTCCAATCCCAAAATACTAGCCAACCTCTGATGCTCTTGGTTATGCACAAACAACCAGTCATCTAGGTTTTCGTAGTCAGCTTCTGACAACGGATACTTCTGAACAGCAATACCGTTGTCGCCAAGGATGTCGTAGAACAACTGGTGCTGCATTCCGTTCTCAAACAAAAACTCTCCCAGTCCGTCTTTGTCACCGAACTTGACGTATGAGAGAGTTTCCATGTTCATGGTTTGTCTGCTTTAGCGTCTAGCTTGTTGAAGATTTGCTTGAGAATATCTTTGATTTCAGAGATGTCAGAGCGGTAATCATCTTTTGCCACATATTCTTTAGGTAATTCATTTATCTTGTCCTCCAGTTTCTGTATCTGTCTTGTCGTGTTGTTGAAAACATAAACAGCAAGAAAGCCAGCAATGCTGACTACGATGTTGAAGATTTGTTGGTTGTCCATGTCAGACAGCGTAGTAGGGGACTTTTACTACTGTCCCGTTGAGATTAACTTGCATGAATCCAGCAGGTTGCAAAGGCAGACTTGCATCGCCATACGTTGCTGTAGCTGTTGTATTACTTGTGAAATTAAACACAGAAGTATTGGTAGTACCGCCAAGAATCGTGACATTAGCTACAGTCAGGTTACCTACGTTGCTGGTAGTTCCACCTAATGTTAAGGTAGTGTTGCCAAGCGTGATGGTGCTGTTAGCTAGACCGCTGTTAGGTATGGTTGTAGACGCTGTGACATTTGATGTGCCGTTAGCATACATGTACCCTGTAAGGGAAGATACAGAAATGTTGACAAAGTTACCAGAATCACCACCGTCAACCTTTTCCCAAATACTTCCATTAAATACTGCCCAGTCCCCAACACCCCACAAGGTAGTTCCATCTAGGTTTGTAGAGCCAGCTACAGACACAACATAGTAGTCACCCTTAGTCCCAACGCCTGATGTAAGCGCAGGATTATTTGTACTTGCATTCCAAGTACCTTTGTAGTTAAGTGCGCCTATAGCATTGATAACTGAACTGACTGTTTTTAACATGGTTTACCTCATGAACCATCGCCAGGTGTCACGTAGATAGTAGCGTTGCTACTAGCGGTAATGCCTGTGAAGTAAGCGTTGGGTACGAAAGAGAGAATTTCATCTGTACCTGGCAAAAGAGGTATAGACGTTCCTGTAGTGGTAATGATTGCAGCATTACTGTTTGCACTAGCACCATCAGTACCGTAACCTAGAAAGACAGTAACCGAACCTGCATTGATGATGCGGTACTGGTTACCACCTAGCGTAGAAGATACGGCTTGTACAGCAGTAGGTGCTGTTGTAGCCGCTAGGAAGGTGACAGTGTTACCTGTCCTTGTAAAGGCTTGAATTCCCATTACCACGGCACTCCTGTTGCTGTCTTTGGATTCTTCTGTGCGTTAATCTGCGCTTGCAGACTTGCCTCAATCTCAGCAACATCTAGCTTGTCTTTAACCCAAGCAATGACTTGCGCCTCGGTCAAAGAATCGTATGCCGTGAATGTGGCTCCACGCTCAAAGCCCACTGTGCCGTAAGAGCCAGCAGAATGCTCACCATCAACAGCGTCTACACGCCAGTGAGCAGTGGTGACTAAGCCATCAGAGGTTTGGCGGTCAAGTTGTGCGATTGTGTATGTGATGTTCATTTGTTCTCCAGTGCTTCGATTCGTGCTGTCAGGGCTGTGATGGTGCTGGCTTGTGTGTCTGTCAATGCCTTAAGCTCTTGAATAGCGGCTGTCAATGTGGCAACCAAGAAGCTGGTGTCAACACCTTGATAGACGGGGTTGCCTTCAGCATTCACAGCATCTTTTTCTCCGACAACAGCTTGCGGAAAAGTTTCAGCCAATTCGTGAGCAATAAATCCTTCGCTTATCGTATTGTCTTCAACCCATTTATATGTACATGGCTTTAAGGTTTGAACTTTTGCCAAAGCACCTGTTATTGGCTGTACATCTTTCTTTAAGCGATAGTCGGAAGATGTTGTAAAACTTGTGGAGTTTGTTGACCCAGAAGTAATCTGTCCACAAACAGAAGCGCCTCGCCCAAAAGCAAGAAAGTATTGAGTTCCAGTGGTGCTTGTCGAATTTATAAGTTGCGCCACTGAGCCAGAATAATCAGCACTTTGAACTAAAGATTTTGATGCGGAGTATGCGGTAATTGCATTTGCAGTAGTCCCCACCAGCAAGTTACCGCTGGTGTCGATACGCATAGCCTCGCTTGCGCCAGTAGCAAAAGTAAGAGCGTTGTATGCGTTGTTGTCGTTATTGATTCCGTTAATCTGGCATATTCCAGATGCCCGTGTTAAACGAATACCTTCCTGAGATGTAGTCCCAGGGCTTAGTTGAACGGGGCCACCAACAGTAGTAAGTTTTACGCTGGCAACAGACGGTGTAACACCAATCCCCACATTACCGCTGGAGTCGATACGCATAGCCTCCGCACCGCCTTCAGCAAAAGCAATGGTGTCAGCGGCAGGGAAGAAGATACCTGTGTTGGTGTCGCCAGTAGTTGTGATGGAAGGCGCAGTATTGCTACCCGCACCAACAGTAGCAGTAGATACACTCACATTGCCACTGCTGATAGTGACGTTGGTAAGCGTCACATTACCCAGACTGGTAGTGGTGTTACCAAGATAGACAGCAGTGTTGCCAAGCGTAATCGCAGTAGCAAAATTCTGGTCTAGTTGCGATAACGGAATTGCAGAAGTTGCAGAACCGAAAATATTAGGAACAGCCATGTTAGAACCTCACTCTTAATTCATGTTCAAACTCAATTGTGTTGACAGTTAGCGCAGGGTCTGTGCTAGTCATTGTCAACCCCAAATACTTGCCATACTGCTGTGCGTCTGATTTGTACAAGGCGTACCCTGAACTTGTCAACCACCCGATTGTTGTAGAAGAATTGTTCACCCAAGTAAGCGTGACACCTTGATTGTTGAACCAAGTCACTGTGTTATTCAACACATAGACTGGACTAGAACCACTCTCACTGTCAACAGTTACGTTAAATGAACCACCAGTAGTCAGCGTTGCTTCTATACCAAATTTTAATGCTTGTTTGGTGCGAATGGGGTCTTTCATAGGGGACAAAGATGTCTGTATCTCAGAAGAGATATTTGCAGTTGCATCCCCGTACAGCTTGAAAAGAGCCGTATCTGTCACCCCATACAAGTTAATCAAACCACCTACAGGGGCAGATGACACATACCGCAACGCACCTTGGCTGGTAACAAACCATTTCTTCTCAAAAAACACGCACTGTACAAACCTGTCTCCCGTGGTGGTAGGAAAACTGGAGTTCAGGTAGAAGTTAAATGCGGCACACAGGATGTTGTTTAGCAAGACCTGACCAGCAGTGACAGGCTTGGTGAAGTCAATATAGGGAAAGATGCCATCCAGTTGGTCAGAAATCTTGCTTGTTGTTGAGCCAACTAGGGCATACACCCCGTAGTTATTCATAAACAACACAGAGCGAAAGTAAGGGTAAACAGCGTATTTGAGCTTACTGCCTACAGACGCAGACACGTTTGTGTTCGTAAACAGCGTGTCGCCCGTGTTTGTAATCCGCACATCTGAGAACACGTTAATGCTGTCTTCACCAAAAATGTACAGAAAGTTGTTGGCAGACACCATGTTTTGTATGTTGCCACGCAAGGTAGAGTCTGTAATTGTCTCTGACCCCGCAGAAAGAGAAGTGAAGTCAGTAGGACTGG
>Ga0315909_10003208_pt1 | contig 20152 bp, 18 predicted proteins | sample LakEriMetagenome_11_FD_203527 | JGI IMG/M metagenome (GOLD analysis project Ga0315909, IMG submission 203527) | Freshwater fungal communities from buoy surface, Lake Erie, Ohio, United States - Buoy 2 MA125 | ecosystem: Environmental > Aquatic > Freshwater > Lake | place: USA: Lake Erie, Ohio... | reverse complement strand
GCGCTAAACCAAAACGCACCGATGACAAACTGTTCATGGTTCAAATGTATGGAATCAATGAACTCGGCGAAACCGCCAGTATTTTTATAGACGATTTCCAACCATTCTTCTACGTGAAAGTAGAGGACAATTGGACAGAATCCACCATGCAAGGATTTGTAAGAGAAATCAAACAAAACTTGGGGGATTATTACAAGACTTCACTCGTCTCATTTGAGATGATTGACAGCCAGAAGTTATACGGGTTTGCAGCGGGCAAATTGTCCAAGTTTGTTAAACTGACATTTAAGAACACCGTGGCATTCAATAAGGCCAAAAATCTGTGGTATGTAAAGACTCTAAGCGGTCGGTCTTTATGCTACTACAAAACTAAACAGGGCAAAAAGATGCACAATTCAGCTTGTCTGCCTTTCCTAAAAGACACCGAATTATACGAGGCCAATTTGCCACCATTGCTCCGATATTTCCACATCAATTCGGTGTGGCCTAACGGCTGGGTCTCTGTAAATGGCCGAGACACCGGAATCCACACTACATCATGCAAATACGAATTTATCGTTTCGCAGAAAAACGTCGTCCCTATGCCCGAGAAGGAAACCGTGGTTCCTTACAAGATCATGAGTTTTGATATTGAGGCCGGCAGTAGTCACGGCGATTTCCCTTTACCCAAAAAAACATACAAACGTTTGGCGATGAACATGATTGACGAACTGATTAAGAACGGAATATGCGACAAGGCCATTGCGAGTCAATTGTTCAAATCCATGATTTTAAATGCGTTTGGATTCCTGAGTGGATCCATGGACGCGGTTTATCCCAAATCAGGCAAGCAGGATCGCAGACAGATAGAGGCAATGACCGATTATGTATTGAAAACGTCATTTAATGAGGCCACAAGCAAGCAGACCGTGGAGTCGGCGCGGCTCTTAACATTGGATTCTATGTTTGAGAAGATGAAATCGGCTAGTAAGTTTATGACTACTTCTGACGAAGTAGAATTGGATAATGATGATGAAGAGGAGGAAGATGAAGAGGAGGAACCATTGGATAATGATGATTCGGAAGAAGAGGAAAATGCTAAAGCATTAGATGCTAAAGCACCAGATGTCATAATAAAAAAGAAACCCGTTTCAAAAATCACCATCATTGATATTTTGTTGAACGACAAATATGATCGCGACGAGAAGATCAAGCAATTGGATGAACTGCTCACTATAACTTTCCCTCCATTGGAGGGTGATCCAGTTACCATGATTGGATCCACATTTGTGAGATATGGTGAATCAGAACCCTATTTGAATCATTGTGTCACGCTTGGTGGGTGTGAGCCCATTGAGGGTGCGACGATAGAGGCCGTGCCAATTGTTAATGGAAACAAAGTGGATGCAGAACGCGAAGTGCTCATGCGATGGAAAAACCTGGTTTTAAGAGAAGACCCGGATATCATAATTGGATACAACATTTTCGGGTTTGATTATGAATTCTTGTTTCGCCGTGCTGAGGAGACGCATTGCGTAGAAGAGTTCCTACAATTATCTAGGAAGACCGGCGAGTTCTGTGGAAAGCGCGACCACAATGATGCGTCGGCGATAGACATTGAACACACAAAGATTGCGATTGCTAGTGGCGAATACGATTTGCGATACATCAACATGAGCGGCCGATTACAAGTGGATATGTACAATTATTTCCGACGTAATTTTAATTTGTCTTCCTACAAGTTGGATGACGTTGCCTCCCAGAATATTAGCGACGATGTGTCCAAAACCGTCAACATAATTCATCCGGTGCATGGCGAATGTACCGAATTGTATACCAATAATTTGACGGGGTTGCATGTGGGCGATTTCATCCATATTGAATTGAGTTCATTCACGTCGGATTATTACATGGGCGGCAAGAAGTTCAATGTTTTAGAATTGGAAATAACAAAACCATCCAATAAGATCCTCGTTGCGGGTCATCACGAAAATACCATAGACAAGACAAAGAAGATCCGTTGGACAATGACAAAGGACGATGTAACACCCCAAGATATATTTCGCATGAGTAATGGCACAGACGCGGAACGTGCCATAGTAGCCAAATATTGTATTCAGGATTGCAACTTGGTCCATCATTTGATGCGCAAGATAGATGTTTTGACCGAGTATATGGAGATGGCAAATCTGTGTTCCGTCCCCATAAATTTCTTGGTATTCCGCGGCCAAGGCGTGAAGCTGACCAGTTTTGTGGCTAAAAAATGCATGGAAAAGGGGTATCTGATGCCCGACCTTGAAAAGGTGAAATCCGACGGAGGATATGAAGGCGCCATTGTTTTGCCGCCCAAAACCAAGATCTACATTGATGAGCCAGTGGCTTGCGTGGATTATTCGTCGCTTTACCCTTCATCCATGATCAGTCAGAATTATTGCCATAGCAGCAAGGTCTGGGCAAAAGAGTATGATTTGACGGGCAAATTGGTCAAGGAAGAGGGCGAGAAGGACAAGAAAGGCAACTACATTTATTACGGACTTCCCAACTACGATTATGTAGATATAGAATTTGACACATTTGAATGGCGGCGTAATCCGGAGCGGCCGGCGGCGAAAGCGGTTAAGACCAAGGTGGGAAAACGCGTAGTCTGCTGGGCGCAGTTACCAAACGAAGAAAAGTCGGTGATGCCGTCTATTCTGATGGAATTGTTAAAGGCGCGTGAGGAGACTAAGAAGAAGTCTAAAAAAGCAGCAGCAACAGATCCGTTCATGGCGAATATATTAGACAAGCGTCAATTGGCATACAAAGTTACTGCGAATTCGCTCTACGGACAATGCGGCGCGCGCACATCAACCTTTTATGAAAAGGACGTGGCGGCGTCAACTACCGCGAGTGGTCGTTTGTCCATCATTTATGCACGAGAAATTGTAGAGGAAATTTACAAGAATCGGATATGCGAAACCAAGAAGCATGGGCCGGTCATGACCAATGCCGAATATGTGTATGGCGACACGGACTCGGTGTTCTTCATATTCAATCTAACAAACAAGGACACGGGCGAAAAGATCATCGGCAAAGATGCGCTAGAAATCACAATAGAACTGGCGCAGGAAGCCGCGTATTATTCCACGATGTTCTTAAAACCGCCGATGAATTTGGCTTATGAGAAAACGCTGATGCCGTTTGCCCTACTATCAAAGAAGAGATATGTGGGGATCCTTTATGAAGAAGACCCCAACAAGGGCAAGCTCAAATATATGGGATTGTCCTTGAAACGCCGCGATTCGTGTGATTATCTGAAGGACACTTATGGTCAAATTATTAACCTTGTGATGAAGGGTGGAAACGTGATGGAAGCGATAAAGTATTTGGACAGCAGTTTGACGAGTTTGATTGCGGGTACGGTGCCGACGGACAAGTTGGAAATAACCAAGGCATTGCGCGGATATTACAAGAACCCGCAGCAAATAGCGCACCGAGTATTGGCGGACCGAATAGGACAGCGCGATCCGGGAAATATGCCGAAGCCGGGCGATCGCATGAAATTCATTCATGTTGTGACGAGCAATAAAAAGGCGCTTCAGGGGGAGAAGATAGAGACGCCGGAGTATATTGTGCAGGCGAAGCTGAAGATAGACTATGATTTCTATATTACTAACCAGTTATTGAAGCCGATTTGCCAGTTTATGGGATTGGCGTTGGAACAGATTTGGAAGAATCAAGGGAAGTGGTCGGCGATCAAGAAGTTCAATGATGAATTGAAGGAGATAGAGAAAGAGAATCCTGACTTTGAATTGTTTATAAAGAAGAAGGAGAAGTTCTGTTCGGAGAAAGTTAAGGCGCTTTTGTTTGATAAGTATTTGTTGCAAATCAAGAATGAGAAAAATAGGAATCAGCCGATCACGAATTTCTTTGTGAAGAGGTAAAATATGGGCTTATTATATATAAATGGACAACTCACAATACACTTTAGTGACTGATGTGAATGATATTACTTTTGTGGTTTCCAATAATGGAGAAAAAGTAAGCGACAAAGTATATTACTTCTTAACAACTTATACGAAAGAATATATTTCTGGTTATTTACACATTAATTCAAGTGGACAATATGAATTTGTGAGTATGACCAATGAATTACGTTATTTTAATAAGAAATTTCCAGGGTCATTATATTCAAAAAAAGGTGATTCTAAATTAGAAAAAAGAGTTGGTGACTTGGAAAAAAGAGTTGGTGACTTGGAAAAAAGAGTTGGTGACTTGGAAAAAAATCCGGAAAATAAAATGGAAGCCGGAAAACGTTCGCGAAAAGCAAAAAAACAGAGAAAATCTAGAAAAGGGAAATCTAGATCAAGAAAATAAAATAAACAATAACAATAAGAATTTATAAACTATTATTATAAATTATTATTACACATGGAATATATTTGTCAGCATTGTGGCGCAAATTTAGATGACGGAGATATTTTTGATTTTTTCTTTTTACAATATAATGATCATGAAAAAGCCCTAGAAGTTGCTAGACAACATGGATGGTCGGAAACAAATAAAATACATTTTAATCGGTCAAATATTATTCAAACGGAAGGGTGTTCGCAATATGATATATGTCCGGATTGTGATATGGCCGAACCCTTTGTAAATAATAATTAGAAAATAAAAAAAATAAATCAAAGATAAAATAAATAATAAATATGTTTTTTTTATTATTTATGTTAAAAAGAACTAATTCCAGTAATTCCTTTTCCGAGTATTAATCCATGAATGTCTTGTGTTCCTTCATATGTATTATCTGTTTCAAGATTCAAACGCCGTTATTTTACAATTAAATGATATAAGAATGGAAAATATAATAGATAAACTGAATAAAATAAAAGATGATGACTGTTGGGAAAAAATGGACTTTAGAGGAAAAGAAAAAATTATTAGATCTATATTTAATAATATCTAAAAAAGAAACCCATATATTTAATTTAATATATAATTATCATGGATGTGATAGTCGGGAAGATATTTTCCGTGATTATGATAGTGAATATTTGGAAGATAAAAAAATTGGCGTGGAAATTGCCATAAAAGAAATAGATGAAAAAATAAAATCAAATAAATAAATTAAAAGAATTAAATTAAAAGAATTAAATTAAAAGAATTAAATTAAAAGAATTAAATTAAATTAAAAGAATTAAATTAAATAAATAAAAATTAAAAAGGGTTTTTAAAATGATACAATAGAGAATTTCACATCTATTAATTAAAATAACATATTTTAAAAAATCTCTATTTGATTAAAATTAAAATACAAATAATAAAAATTAAATCATTTTTATTATTTTTTAAACCTTCTATTTTTGATAAACTCCACAATACCATTTGCATTTAATGAAAAAAGGCAACCATAATCTTCCTTAAAATATTTCTCTTGTCTAAACAAATCCCAAATATATTTCACATGTTCTCTATTTGGGTAAACTTTTTCCGTGGCAAAAACTTTTTTCCAAAAATCAGATTCCAAGGTATCTTCATCTACCGTGATCACAAAATATCCATCATCAGCAATTCATGGATTTTCATGTTTTGATAGATCCAAGAACTAAATTTGTTTGTTACGACGAGTTGCTCGTTTTCTGCCGCCCTTGCTTCTTTTGCTTATTTTACTTGGCGATTTTCCAAAATTTTGAATCAACCCATCTACATAACTTTGATTGCGTTTTCTATAACTAGCTATTTGTACGTTTGCTTCTTCTTCTTTTATTCTCCATTCTTCTTCTTTTTTTTTCCTAGATTCTTCTTCTTTTTTTTTCCTAGATTCTTCTTCTTTTTTTTTCCTAGATTCTTCTTCTTTTTCTTTTCTTAATTCTTCTTCTCTTTCTTGTCTTATTATAGATTCTTCTTTTCTTTTCCGGATTATACTTATTCTTTTAGATTCTTCTTCTTCTTTTGCTTTTCTTTCTGCTTCTTTTGCTTTAAATTTTTCTTGTTTTTCTTGTTTTTCTTTTAAATATTTGTTATATGCTTTTATTTCTTCACTAGTTAATGTGTCTTCAATATTTAATCCTTTTTTTTTTGCGTCTACTATTTTTTCAATTATTATTGCCAGTTGTTTTTCACTAGGCGGTAGGGGTGGAGGCGGCGGCGGCATTAAACATTTTTTGCTGTTTCCACTGTTACCACTGCTACCACAATTGCCGCCACCACATTTTTTAGCAAAATGTTTATTTTTGTGCATTTTAAATAGGAATTTGTTATACATATACCTTAGACAAAATTATTTTATATTAGGATATAGAAATAATCTATTATTTTCTATATTATCAATGAAAATTTCAAAGAAACAATACTCAGAATATGGATATACAGGATTGAATAATTTGGGCAATACGTGTTTTTTGAATTCATGTTTACAGGCTCTATCGCACACGTATGAATTGCACGGCGTCCTCAACAAACAAATTGTGGCCGATCGCATGGCCACATCTAAACATCCGCACGATCTCAGAATCTTTCAAGAATGGAAAGAATTGGCGGAGACTATGTGGTCAGGAAACGGCGTAGTAAAACCGCTAAAATTCGTGTCGGCGGTTCAACAAGTGGCAAATCACAAAAATATTGAGATCTTCACCGGATGGGCGCAAAACGACGTGACCGAATTTCTTAGATTTGTTATTAATTGTTTCCACACAAGCATATCACGCAATGTGAAGGTGAATATTGTAGGAAATCCAGAGTCAAAATTGGACCATTTGGCGGTCAAATGTTACGAAATGTTGCGCGACAGTTTCAGCAAAGAGTATTCAGAAATACAAGAGCTATTTTACGGAATCATGGTATCGGAAATTAGAGGCGCAAGAGAAATCCATTCTTTGAAGCCGGAGCAGTATTTTATATTGGATTTGCCGATACCTATAGCTGAAGGCTTAAATAGACCAATTAACATATATGATTGTTTGAATGAATTTTGTAAAGAGGAATTGATGGTGGGGGACAATCAATGGTACAATGAAAAAACCGGCCTAAAAGAGGACGTGACAAAGAGGATGCAGTTTTGGAATTTTCCCAAAATCTTAGTCATAACCTTGAAAAGATTCACGGTTTCGCACAATCGCATAGAAAAAAAACCGGATTTAGTAGATTTTCCTTTGATGGGGTTGGATCTCTCCAAATATGTAGAGGATTATTCGCCAAATAAATACATATATGATTTGTATGGAATTTGCAATCATATGGGATCCACAAATGGGGGACATTACACGGCATTTGTGAAGAATTGCGAGAACAGATGGATCCATTACAATGATGAATCTGTTGGACTAATTGAAAATTCTTTGCAAGTTGTTACACCTATGGCCTATTGTTTCTTTTACCGGATAAGAAACAAATAATAATAATATTATAATCTAATATATAGCGGATTATAATATGTCATCAGAAACTACGTCATCAGAAACTACGTCATCAGCTACTACGCCATCAGCTACTACGCCATCAGCTACTACAGAGCCAACAAATGAAACTAAATCAGACAATTATTATGACAATCAGACAATGATGATGACTATAGCATTTTTAGGAGTATATTTTTCTATTTTTGCTATTCTAAGCATGTTTGGAATAAGAGGATTAATAGTTGATGTGGTAGTATTAATAGTAGTTTTAATATTATTAGCATTATATTATTTTTCTTTGGATCAAGCTGACAAAGATAGTTATTTCACAGATTTGGCAAAAGGAACGCGAGATTATTTTAATAATGCGTATTCAATTTTAGAAGTAGTAATTTTTATAGCGTTGTTTTATTTGGGAACATACATTTTAAAAATTCCAATGGATTCTGAAAAACCAATTTCTATTAGTTTCTTAGAATCAAAGGCGTTTTTGTGGTTGATACTGTTGGGTTTTGTTCAGTTTTTCAAAGTATTTTTGGGAATCCGAATTGCGGACATGATTTATGACATGGATTTTAGTAGTTTATTTTCAAACACAACGCCAAAAGAGGAATCTAAAACAGAAGCGCAAGTAAAAGAAGAAGTGTTCAACATTTCAAACAACTTGTATACATTTGATGACGCCAAATTGGTATGCGAGGCATTGGGTGCGCAATTGGCCGATTATGATCAAATAGAAGACGCTTATGAAAATGGCGCTGAGTGGACAAGTTATGGCTGGAGTGATGGACAGCATGCATATTTCCCAACTCAAAAAACTACATGGAACAAATTGCAATTGGTGAAAGGTCATGAACATGATTTAGGACGACCGGGCGTAAATGGTGGTTATTTTGACAATCCGAATATTCGGTTTGGTGCCAATTGTTATGGAGTAAAACCAAAAATGACTGATGCCGAAAAGGCGTTGATGGAATCTCAAAAAATTCGCATTTATCCAAAATCACCCGAAGATATTTTGTTGGATAAGAAGGTGAATTTTTTCATGGAGAATAAAGATAAGTTGATGGTGATCAATTCGTATAATGATAAGAAATGGTCCAAATACTAATTTTATGTGACAAAGTCACATAAATATTAATATTACTGCTTTGCACAAATACTAAATTGAAAAAGCATTGCTTTTTCAATATTTGTATCCCTGTTGCCAAAGGCAACACAAATATTAGGACATCTCAGCGCAGCTGAGATATTCCTAATATCCCGCATCCGCCAAATATTAATTTGCGCACCAAAGTGCGCAAATAATATTACTGCTTCGCACAAATACTAAATTGAAAAAGCATTGCTTTTTCAATATTTGTATCCCTGTTGCCAAAGGCAACACAAATACTAATATCCCTTCTCCCTTTGGGAGAACAAACACAAATACTACAAAGTATGTCTATTTCGTTTAACAAAAATTTTTATATTTTGATCCGACAATTTGCAAATATTTTGCATGATATAATTAACCACGTCGTTTCCCACAAAAGAATGTTCTCTAACATCAATCAATAAATTATGAAAATCACTCGCAACAAAAAACACAGTGTCTATTTCACCCTGTCTTTTTTCCAGTTCGTTCGCAATTCGGCGAAAGCACATATCTATAATTTGCCGTGTAAACGCATTCAAGCAATGATAACATCCAAATTTGCGAGAGCAGACCGCAATTGGAAAACACTGTGTGCCATTCATTTTACTAATTTCCATGTAGCCATAATCACCATCAGTTGCATTAATTCGTTCTTCTACATCAACATAGATAAAAATAGCCGACGCAAATTTTGCCTGTTGAGACATCCACAAAATATTACCAATTTCATCATTTGACGTAAATTCAACTGCGATGATATTTGGCATTATCATAACAAATGCAAATAAAATAATTATTTAGAAAGTTCGCTTTCTGAAACAGCTGCATTAGCCAAAACCACTTCTTTGGGTTTATTTCGCATGAATATGTTAACAGGTTCTTCTAAAATAGTTTGCGGATTATATTCAAGCCGGTGTCTAATGCACCAATTCACGCATTTTTGTATATGATTTTTTATATAAGAATCAATCTTCTCTGCACGGTATTTATTTTCTATTAAAGACAGAGTGTTGTATATATTCTCTATCTGGGTCTGGCCAATGATGGAATTGCATTCTTCAATCTTATTGTATAAAAAAAGAGGAATGTGGGTTTGTTTCAAAAATCCCGTAATAAAAGTATTAGGCGGCCGGTTTATCATCTTTTCCAACGCTTTTTCAAATATGCCATAATAATTGACAGAGCTGCTATATTTGAACCCCACGCACACTATGTATTTCTCAGAATTGGCATATCGGCTCGTGTTTGGTTTTATCACATAAATCCTATCATAAAATGAAGACAAAATATAAATAATATCCGCGGTGGGTTTGTAGAAACAGTCAAATATTTTTAAAATGAACGATCCGCCCTGACGCTGTAAGCAAACGGCATAGGCCACTTGAGCAAACAATAGATCATGAATGACAATTTCTTGACTATTAAAATCGGAGCTGAAATCAAATCCGCCGTCGCCAGTAATTATATCCATGGAATTCCGATATTTAGAAACCACGTGGCGAAAATTCTCTATTTTCAATATATTTCCGGTTCCATCGGCGCCCTTTTCTAAAATCACATTCTCATTGTTTTTAAGAAAAACCCGGGTTTTGCGCCACCCAGGCACATCATCATTGGCAGCGTCCTCTATTGTCATGCCATAATACATGTCTTTGATATTCATTCCGGAATTGCTACGATAGTTGCATACGGCTTCAATGAAGCCACCCGGGCCTTCGGCGAGTCCAAACATTTTAATGGGCAAATTAGTGCGATTCTTTGACCATTGGTTGTTGCCAATGATATTAAAAGTGTCTAATATTTCTAGCATTTTGAAATATGCGCGCGAGATCGGCCGGTATTTGCATACACCTGGCTTGTGTGAATTTCCATGAATGTATTCATAGGGATTTGTGTACTTTTTGTAAATGTCCCAATCCTCGCCGCATTTGCTAATTTTTTCTTTAATTTCACATAAATAAAAGTGCAGTGAAAAAGACAAATACGGTTCAGGTTTTGCCGAGCCAAATATACAATCCAGTGATTTCCATGGAGAACTTGAAATTGAGGGGAATGAAACATACGACATTGATTTATCTTAAACTACATAGTAAGAAATCAAATTTCTATGTAGTTTTGTTTTGTTAACCTTGCCACAAATATGAATTGTTTGTATCCCTGTTGTCTTCTACGAAGTGCGGCAACACAAATATTAGGATTAAAAAAGCTGCGCTTTTCAATCTTAATATTACTGCTTTGCACAAATAATATAAACTGATTTTACTTTAATTATTAGTTAAAGTCCAATGTTTTTGATCACAATATTATTCACAATTGTCATTTCAAATGTCACCACAATATTATATTTTGCGTTGACGTTTGTCTCTATCTACACAGATTACAAAGTCTTTTTTATTGTAGATAAAAAGAGAATATCAAGCATTAGCAAAAACATCACATATTCTACATTTGTAGATGAAAACAAAAACCCGTCGGGATTTTTTTTAGGCACAAACTGTCTCGGATTTATCAAATCTACTAACACAGCCAATGATAATCACAAAGAATTGTATATTTTATTGCGCAAAGACAATTATTCTGCAGTATGTCTTTCAAAAATAGAAAAGATAAATGAAGAAAAAAAAGATGAGACAATTAACATATGGTTTCGTCGCGGCAATTATTTTTGGCTTGAATATGAAAAACGTGCCATTACAATAGAATTGACTCCACACGCAAATCAAAAACACATTATTGAAGAAATTGCAACATATTATAGAGAACATGAACGGGGAGTTTTTTTTATTACAGGAAGTCCAGGCGGCGGGAAATCAACCATGCTTGGTTTGCTTGGCAAACATTTCAAATCAAATGTTTGCAAAAAATTGCGATTAACTGAACCCGGCGATACAATGGATTATCTATACAATAAAGTTGAACCTACTAAAGAAAATCCGCTGATTGTGTTATTTGACGAAATAGACCACATGATAGACAAGGTTCATAATAATAAAATTGCGCCACACAAACACATACCAATAGAGGTGCACGACACAAACACATATAATACGTTTTTTGATGACATAAACGACGGATTGTATCCATATTTGATAATACTTCTTACTTCCAACAAAACCAAAAATAGCATTGATGATGAAATGCATCCATGTTATTTGCGCAAAGGTCGCGTGAATGGTTATTTTGAACTATAAATATTTGGATTATTAACGGGCTTACTTTGCCATTCCGTCGGCCGCATAATTAGCAGGATTCATGCAGGTAACTTGAGACGGGAAAATTTGACCCGACATGCATTTGTCTTGATTACCAACTTCAATGCATCCGCGTTTGCCATCATATTCACCCACTAAACACCAATTAGTTTTATTGGCGGTTATTGGTTTTTGCACAGGGTTTCCGCTGGTGGAAGGCATCGGTTCTCTATAAGTAGATGTAGAATTTGAAGAATTTAATTGTATATTAAGTTCTCCATCCAATCCGGCAACAGTGGCAGGATTAACATGTTTTCTACTTGCATCTTTCAAAATGGTTCCGACAGATTGAATAGAATCTTCTGCTAAATCTACGCCGGTTTTGGCAACAGTCCCAGCTACATCGGCGGTTTTTGTCAAAACACTTCCAGTAGTATATCCAAAAATAGAGAGAATTTGTGAAACCATAGGTCCAAAAATTTTAACTATTGAATCAACTAGATTGCCAATAACAATGAATATATTTATTCCTAAAAAAGAAAGCCCTAATATTACTAGCAATATAACAATAATAACTTGATTATTAATTCCAAAAGTTGCATCGGAATTTGTGTTTGTTGCATTTCCCATGTCTCCAAATTTAAATCCAGATGGTGTTCTCGCTTCTTCCATGATTATATAATATTATAAAGAAGTTTATAAAGTTTATAAAATTACAAAAACATGCGTTCTAAACTATTTATAATTTTGCTAGGGTAATATAAATATAAGATGGGAGCATTTTTTGAATCTGCGTTATTATTTAGTTTAGCCGTTTTAATTATATTGGTTGGACTATTAATTTATTATTTTAAGGGTCGCATTGTAGACATTGAGCAAAAAAACATCAAATGTTTGGATATTATTAATGATGTTTATAAATCACATTTGGAATTTAAACAGATGGTTCAAAATGAATTTCAAGATTTAATTGTTAACAAAAATTACGTGTCAATGAGTGATCAAACACTATTACAAGGCGGAAATGATCAAAATGATAATAGAATTAAAGTTGAAATTACTGAAAATTCCATGCAAGACTCGGATTCAGACTCGGATTCAGACTCGGATTCAGACTCGGATTCCGACTCGGATTCCGATTCCGAGCCCAAAAATGAAAAAACCAAACTAATTAATGTAGATCTAACTATTCCTGAAAATTATGAATTGGATGTAGATGAATTGGATGCTGATGAATTAGACATAGATGAATTAGATGCCGACGTGGCAGTGGACCTAGATGAACACGATGATATTGTAGTAAACAAATTGGAAGATGCAACTGATGCAACTGACATTAAAGATTCGGACGGAATTACATTGTCTGTTGAGAAAGATTCATATAAAAAAATGAATTTGCCGGCATTGAGGAGTTTTATTATTTCCAAGGGATATCAGACAGATTCGTCTAAATTGCAGAAAATGAAAAAGGGCGAATTAATTGATTTAATTGTGTCGTCTCAGCAAAGTGACACTGAATAACAAATATTTACATGATATGAAATACTAATCACTCATATCATATAAAAATCACGTCTTTACATCTTTAGCGTAGGCGCAACTTTGCGTGCTTCTAACTGCTCTCTGGACAAATAAATGTCTTTCAAATCGCTGGAATTGTATTTGAGACGTTTATCCGTAACATTATCTAAAGCGGTTTTGAATAAATGTGGTGTCTTAATGTCGGAATTAACAATCTTATCGGCAAATCGTTCGCCCGCGGGGTAACCCGCGTCCGTGCTAGCCGTGCGAAAATCAGTTTCCATAATTTGCTTGGCATTCTTGATCATGTAAGCACGATATTGCGCGTGATTTGTGGTGCTGTACTGTTTTAAAATAGAATTATGCAACAGTGCCTCAGACCGGTTGCTTGCAATGATAGAACGCCCATCATTCATAATAGGTGGAAACCCGTCATACCGATTGTTTGATCGGTATCCTAAATTAGATGCCGGAATTGTCTCTTTAATTATAGGATAAGCACATTCAATTGTCGTTGGATTATAAAATAATGACATTATATAAAGATACAAATATTTATTTACAAGCCAAACGGACTTCTTTCATGCCGTTTTTCCGTTCATAAATGGTGACATAATCCGGATACTTAACTTTCAATTGTTTTGCGGCTTCTTCATTGGTGGCAAACCGGTCGTTCATTCGTCCTAAACCACCCGGACTATAATAAATGGTTTTCAAACAAATATCATTGAATCTCATGACGCCACCGTCTTTTAAATAATGCAGAATTGTATTTTCATAGTCTTCTTTCTCGGTTACGGTTGGAATTAGATCGTGATCATGTCGGCAAACAAATCCATAAGTGGTTCCTAAAATAAGTCTCAGATCGGTTGTCACATTATGTTTCATGTAATAAGCATATCGCATGGGATAAATTCCCCATATGAAAAGCCCTTTATTCTCTATTGCGGCAAAAGCCTTTCTGAAAAATTTATCTAAATCTCCCGCCTTAAATTCTATCAGTTTTTGTCCATCACGGCTTAGTTTAAGAAATTTCTCAACATCGTCATCCATGCTTACTATTTTGGTGCCTTCTTTAAAATATTTGACAATGAATTTGCGCTGGGGTGTTATGCCCTTTTTGCCGACAACAATTTTTCCATAAAGATCTTTGGGGACCGCCGCTTTATAAGCGGCACACTCCGCATCATTTGCTACAAAAATGTGGATGGACTGGGCGGCTACGCCGCCCTTTTTAAGCGTAGTCAAAGTTTTATTAATTATTGCATCTACACGTTCATAGGACGGAATTGCCACAACATAATTTTGTGTAGAATGATCGCGTTTTTTTTTGGTTTTATTATTAATAGTGGCATTTTTTAGTGAAAACATGCAACCACTATAAATAATTGGGAGGTTTAAAATCCAATGGGAGGATCTGCGTCTTTATTAATTGCATACATTTGATCTATTTCCATTTTGAGCAAAGACTTATTATAATGTACAACGTTGCAAATGCCGCCATGCAATCCAGCATCTTGACCAACAACAATATAATCGCTAATCTCGGTCACATCTTTTATAGTTCGGGGCGCAGTGGCTATCAATTCGCCATTAATAAATATGTCTACATTGTTGATGGAATAACTGACCACACAATGCACCCATTTTTGCATGGCAATTTTAAAAGTTCTATTGTCGGCGGGAACAGGTGAAATTTGAACTTTACATAAATTGTCTTTTCCATTGTAGGTAATTTTGGGGTGTTGATTGACAAATTCAAAGATGGTTGCATCCATATTGTAAGGCAATTGATTTTGCGGCAGTCTAACAATATAAAACCACATAGAAAATGCATATTCATTTTTGATTTTTGGCTCAGAAGTTATAGGAATTTTTGCGGCAGCCATGAGTTCTGAATAACTAATTAGTCGTTTTTCATTTTTAAGAAATTCGGGTTTGTCTAATATTTTATGCCCATCTTTGTCGGCATACATTTGCGCCAATTTAGGTAAATAAAAATAAGCAAGGACAAGCAAAATTTCTATTCCAATCAACACATAAACTACAAACGGCGATGATTTCATCTGCCCAATCAAAAAATCAAAGAAATCTGCCAACATACATGGAATGAAAAATAACAGGCGCATAATAATTCCAGGTATGCCTTCAATTGAGTAGGCAATATCTTTGAACACTTTGGCAAAAATAATCACGGCAAAAATGACAATGGATGCCATGATAATATTTGTCATGAAAGACATAGATGTCATGAAAGTTTCCGAAATTTTAAACCGGTTATAAAGATAAATTGCGCCAATGAGCAAAATGGTGATTGCCGCAAATCTGCCCAACTCTTTTGTGTCAGAAATAACGCCATAGGAATAAATTAAATATCCAAATCCAATTAAAAAAGGAATTAGTATTGACATTGTGTAAAAGTATTTTTTTGAATACAATTCATTTGTGTCTTTTGTGATAAAAGTTGAAAAAACAATTAAATAAATTGCAATGGCAATTACTATTCCATAATCTGTTAATATTTTTGTTGCAAAAATCATTAATTGTTCTATTTTTGTTTTTTGTTCTGTTGCTGCTTTTGGTGGCATAATATAATTACAATATATATTATGTTATAAATTTTCCATGGCGGTTTTGCACCCATGGCATTCTCGGCACAAAGCTACTAAATTGTCTACGTGATTGCTACCTCCGTGCTCAAGTCGGATTTTATGATCTACTTCAAACCACGCGGATAATTGGTTGCCGCAGTCGCCGCATTTCCAGCCCTGTCTGCTAGCCACAAACTTCTTCTTGGTTTCGCTAACGGACCTTTTTGACGAGTTTTTACCCGAGTTTAGTAGGCGAGTTTCTGCCGAATTTGATCCGCTACTACCTCCAGAGGTAGCCGCCATATTCAAAACCGGATGATTGTATGTTTGCGAGTCCTGCGAATCATTGAATATATTTTGTTTAGCGGTAAAATCCAAGATTGGACTCACCATGCTTGCTGTGCCGTTGTCAATAGGTAAATATTTCATGTATTCGTTGGAACTACTAATGATGTTCTTGGCTCTATCGGGGAACTTTTTAAACAGAATATAAAGCATCAATCCACCTAAAGCAATTCCGCCCATTTTCACATATTTTTGGTTGGTTTGAATGAGCTTCAAATATTTGCCGTCGGTATACACATTGGCTATTATTAATGCGGTTATTCCAAAAATGATGATTTCCATGCGCATTTTTATGACGTTCTTATATTATCCGCATAAATTTATAAACGACATTTAGGAGGAATAACTGTTCGTGACAGTTACACGTGGGGAAACCTATAGTTTCCCTTGACAACATATCCACCAGACCGGACCCTGCGAATGGCAGTAAACTCGTCTTTTCGCGAAACGGAATCGGAAGACACAAATGAATTTACCAAAGTGTTGACGCGACCGATGGCGACGGCAGTTCTTCTAGCTGCCACCGAGGACGCGTCTTTATTGCCTCCAATAAATTTCTTTTCTCTAGCTTGCACAGCTTGCGACGTTTCGTAAAAGTTGCGCCTTCCCATGGCAAATGAACTTGTGTTGTCTGAAGTGAGATCTTTGAGAGGCATTGCCGCCTTACCCGATAGAGAAGCATTGTTCATTATATGATTTGTTATAGGTCTTCCATTATAAAGCGTTCCGTTGGACATCTTTGTTATATTTTATCAAAAGACAAAAAGGGAACTAATATCCAAAGGAACTGTCATAAAACAAAAAGGGAACTAATATCCAAAGGAACTGTCATAAAACAAAAAGGAGGGATCATAAGGGAACCTTGGTTCCCTTAAGAGTAGAGATAAACCAAAATCAAACATCCAAGTATAAAAGCCACATGCATATAATATCGGCGAACCTTCATTTCCTGATGCAAATAAACCGGTTTGGGCAAATAGTGATTATAATATTGCGCCATGGCTTCGTCAATAGAGATCTCGTCTTTTCCCAGCATTTCATTATACTTGTTGTGAATAAAGATGACCCATCTGGACAAGGAATCCTTGCTGGTTAAATAAGGTGAAACCGGATAACTGTCTAACAATGTGCTAAATTTGTTTCCCATTTCCACATCAGGAATGAAAAGCGGCAAATTCTGAAAGAAATCATAGTATTTGCGTTTAGATACTTCATTGGGAAAATCGGGATAAGTCAGTGCAAGAGTTTGTAGGAAAAACCAGTAATGCGGTCCCCACACTTTTGGATCACTATGTGATTGTCTGTTGTTCATGTGAAATATCAAAAGTATATAGAAATAAGATACTTAAATACACAAGTAGCAACTAATATGTTGATGAATCAAAAAGAAATAATACACTGTAACAATTGCGGCAAAAAAGGACACAATTTTCACCAATGCAAGATGCCTATAACAAGCAACGGAATTGTCGCATTCCGTGTAAATCCTAGCGGACAAAAAGAGTATTTAATGATTTGTCGCAAGGAGACGCTAGGATTCGTGGATTTTGTGCGAGGCAAGTACTCGGTTTACAACAAGGACTATATTAAAAATATGATATGCCAAATGACAATAACCGAAAAACAGATGTTATTAGAAAACAAATTTGACGATTTGTGGAAACATGTGTGGGGCGAAAAGGAAAACGCATCTACATATAACAACGAGGAAAACATATCGCGTGACAAGTTCAATCAATTGCAAAAAGGAGTTTTAATAAAAAATGAAACGCATGATCTAAAGCATTTAGTGGAATCGGACAAGACGTCGTGGCAAGAGCCAGAATGGGGATTTCCCAAGGGCCGACGAAATCCAAATGAATCCGATTTAGATTGCGCTTGTCGCGAATTTTTTGAAGAAACTGGATACATAAATGATAAAAATGCATGTAAAATCATAGAAAATATTACTCCATATGATGAGACGTTTATTGGATCCAATTATAAATCATATAGACATCGGTATTTTATAATGAAAATGGACTATGATTATTCGCTTACAGTAGAATGCGGCAAAAAGAATAACAATCATGAAATTAGTGCTGTGCGATGGATGTCGTTTTTAGAGTGTGTAAATGCAATTAGGCAGTATAATTTAGAAAAACGGAAATTGATTATTTGCGTGAATACGGTTTTGACTAAGTATGCTTGTGTATAATATGATAAATTTATATTTGCAATAATATATAATATATTATTAGAAATGATGAATCGGACAAGAAAGAATAACGGAGGCTCAAAAGAAGAAATCACAAAAGAAGAAATTGAACAAGCCAAGTTGTTGCCTCCGATAGAGAAAGACATTTTTGAATTAGATTTGAAAATGAAACCTGGTGGAAATGCAGACGAATGGCATTTAAAACATAAGGAGAAGTATTTTGCCAAGAAAAATGGTGGAATAGAGAAGAATACGGCTCCGCAAATGTTTGTTTATGATGGATATGTTTTTAAGAAAAACCGAATTCAAACAAATCAAAGTCATTTGAAATATACAAGAAAAATAATAACCGATAGAGAAGTAAAAATATCAATTAAAGAAGATCTTGAAAAAAAGGACAAAGAAGAATTCTTAAAAGAAATACAAAATGTATCTGAATTGGAAGAAGATTTAATTGAGAAAATACAACAAGATGTGGAAAAAGAAATGAAAGATATAGAAGAAGAAGAATTAGAAATCAAAGTGCCTATAAAAGGAGATGTGAAAATACCCATAAAAGAGAACAAAAAACGATCTGGTGAAGATGCCGAATTTGAATATATCAAATTGAATCCTGAAACTAAATTCTCTATTGCTCCTTCTATTTCAGAATCCGACGACTTTCTCTATCCAACTGTCAACGATCCTTATTTCAGCCACAAGATCGCCAATCGCACTGAGTTTGCTTCCTACAAATATGACGGCAAAAAAGTGGGAATTAAAGAGTTGGCTGACAAATTATGCGCCAATCCGGACTTTGAACTGATGCCGCATCAATTGTTTGTGAAGAATTTCATATCCAAAAACACGCCCTACAATAGCATTCTTTTGTATCACGGTCTTGGATCAGGAAAGACATGCTCGGCAATTGGAATCGCGGAAGATATGCGCGCTATTATGAAAAAACAGATCATGTTGGTCGCATCCACCAACGTCCAGGACAATTTTCGGCTGCAACTATTTGATGAACGCAAGTTGAAACGTGCCCTGAATGGAAATGGCTCTTGGACGATAGAGGCCGGATCCTGCATTGGTAACAATTTGTTGAAAGAAATCAACCCCATGAATGACGTAAGCATAACAGCCGAAAAAATCATTAGTCAGGCCAATGCCATCATAAATAGCAGTTATGAGTTTGTGGGATATACACAATTAGCCAACAAAATAAACAAATATTCCGTGTCATCTGAATCCATGACCGAGGAACAGCGCGAAGACGTAAAAATTGCAAATATTAAGAAGAATTTCAACTTTCGCATGATTATCATAGACGAAGTCCACAATGTGCCTAATTCTATGTTGGCGCCTCTATTGGAAGATGTGGCAAGGCACGCCGAAGGTGTTAAATTTGTGCTGTTGTCGGCCACCCCCATGTATAACTCTGTAGATGAAATTATATGGTTGTGCAATTTGATGAACATTAATGATGGCCGCGCCAAAATCAATTACGGCGACGTATTTGACAAAACCGGCGAATTCAAAGAAGGCGGCGAGAAATTATTGCGACGCAAATTAAATGGATATGTATCCTATGTTCGTGGAGAGAATCCTTATACTTTTCCATTCCGTCTCTATCCGGAAACATTTGAAGAGGGTGTCAAATCATCTACGTTTTTAAATAAGAAATTTGTTTATCCCAAGAAAAGCATCACTGGCCGGCCAAATTTGCCTCTTCTAAAAGACGTTATGAAAAATCGTATTTATTTGACTCAAATTGGCAAAGAGCAGGAGAAAGCGTACAATTTCATAACATCCAAGATATTCACGCGACACAA
>Ga0315909_10003206_pt1 | contig 20154 bp, 18 predicted proteins | sample LakEriMetagenome_11_FD_203527 | JGI IMG/M metagenome (GOLD analysis project Ga0315909, IMG submission 203527) | Freshwater fungal communities from buoy surface, Lake Erie, Ohio, United States - Buoy 2 MA125 | ecosystem: Environmental > Aquatic > Freshwater > Lake | place: USA: Lake Erie, Ohio... | reverse complement strand
CGGGCCGAACGGAACCGTCGCCGCGCCCGTGCCCGTGGGCAGCTTGCGCGGATCGGCGAACGCGCCGCCCTTGCTCCACGTCGGCGTCGGGTTCGTCTGAAAGTGGACACTCGCGCCCTTTGCCGGAGAAGGATTCGGCCCGTGAGCGCCGTCGAAGACGACGCCCTTGTAAGTCACGAAGCCACCCGTCCATCCGCCCGCCCATCGGCACAAATCGGTGTCGAAAAGTATCCCGCCCTCGTCATTGCCGAGCTTGATTGCGATGCCCTTGTTTGCGCAGCAGCCGCCGCCCTTGAGCGTGTTTTTTCCTTCGGTGTTGTCCCACGATGCGGTGAGGAAACGCCCGTAGTCCATGTCCTCGTATTTTGTGTTTTTTTCGCCGCAAAAATGGCGCTGGTGGAAAGTGCGAGCAGTGCCGTGACGGCGATTCGTGTGTGGAGCATGAGAGAGTCTGTGTGCGGAGTCCCTCTACAATCTGGGAGTGTGTGCATCCTTGGGTGGAAATGGCGCGCGATCCTGTCATCCGATTTCTGACGTGTGCTTTTTCCGCGTGAACCGCGTGCCGTCCCTGCGCTATCACTCGCGCATGCACCGTCTTCTTGCCCTCGCCCTTCTCGTCTTCACTCTCGCAAATGCGCACGCGCTCAGCGACCGCGAGCTGGCATCCATCGGCCAACGCGTGTGGCAGAACGAATGCGGCGGCACGCGCGAAGGGCTCACGTCATGGAATTCCGGCGAGAACTTCGCGTCGCTCGGCATCGGGCATTTCATCTGGTATCCGCAGGGTGTGCGCGGGCCGTTCGAGGAGAGCTTCCCCGGCCTCGTGAAATTTCTCGACGCAAACCGCGTGAAGCTCCCCGCATGGCTAAAGCCCGGCATGGCCTGCCCGTGGCGCACGCGCGCGGAATTTCTCGCCGCGGCAAAAGGCAAGCAGATGACCGAGCTGCGCGACCTGCTCGAGACGACTGTCGCTTTGCAGAGCCGCTTCCTCGCGCAGCGCATGGAAGCCGCGCTGCCGAAGCTCCTCGCCGCGACATCGGCGGCACGCCGCGCGCATGTGAAGAAGCAGTTTGAAAAACTCGCAGCGAACGGGAAGGGAACTTTTGCGCTGATTGATTACGTAAATTTCAAAGGCGAGGGCACGAAACCCGAGGAGCGCTACAACGGTCGCGGCTGGGGCCTGCTCCAAGTCATCGAGGGCATGGACGACGAAGGCAGCATCGCGGAATCCTTCGCGGCTTCCGCAGCGCGCGTGCTCGCACAGCGCGTGAAAAATTCCCCGCCCGAGCGCGACGAAGCGAAGTGGCTCCCCGGCTGGGTGCGGCGCGTGGAGGCTTACGCGCGGTAGCAATCACGCCCCGCGCTCGACACACGCGGGCGGGCGCGCCATCGTCCGGAGCATGACGCAGGGAGATTCTCCCCGAATCCGCGCATTGCGGATGCTCATGACGATGGATGCCGTCGTGCTCAACGGCCTGGGCGTGCTCTTCATCGCGGTTCCGCGGCGCATCCTGGTTGCGTTTCATTTTCAAAATCTCCCGCAGGGCGTGGATTACATGATCGGACTGTGGGGCTGCGTCTTCGCGACGCTCGGCCTCGGCTACGCGCTCGCCGCCGTGGCCCCGCGGCGCAACGTGCTGTGGGTGCAGATGGGCATCGCCCGCGGCGTGCTGGAGCTGGTGTTCAGCATCGTGTGCGCGGTGCGCGGGCTGGTGACGTGGGAGCAGGCGTCGTTCGGAGTTCTCACCGCGGTCTTCATCGCCGCCGCGTACCTCGTGCTCTATCCGCGAGAGGAGGCCGAGTAATGCCGCTGCTGAACTTCATCCCCGCGCTCGTGATCATCGCCGCGCTCATCGGCGGCTTCAAGCTCGCGGGCCGCTGGGCAAAGACCGTGCCGATTCAGGTGCTCGTCGGCTTTCTGCTCGGCATTGGGATCATGGTCGGCGTCGTGTGCGTGCTTTTCGGAGTGCTCTTCGCCGGCTGCATCATCATGGGCTCGCCGTCGTTTCGTTGAGAGTGCCATGCGAATGCCGAAAGGATTTTGGGAGTGGTTACTTTTTCTCTCGCCCGCGATGGTGATGCTTGCGGCGTCAATTTGCGGATCTGTTTTCGGCCCGGTTGGAAGTTACAGACCGCCGTTCGAGGTGCCGGGACACGTCTATGGCTTGGCGATCGGTGCGGGCATCGCGCTTTTGATTTCCTTTGCCGCGTCGTCGCGTTTTTCTATGAAGACACCGCATCCTTTTGGTCAGTTTTTCCTGCAAGGCACGGCGACCGTAGAAATGTTCCTGTACAATGTCTTAATTCTCGGTTTGGGACCAGATCTCGTGGAGCGCTTGTTCTGACGCAATACGCATTGGCGCGGTGAATTTCACGATCGCGCTTTCGGGATGTGCTGCGTTCACACGGTGATTTTCTCCGTGCCTCTCACCGCGCCGTGCGCTCATCTCTCAGCCGCTCATGAAACCACTCCTCGCCCTCCTGCTCCTCGCGCAAACCGCATTCGCTGGCGGGCTGAAATGGGAGCGCACGACGAAGCGCATCGAGGCGCGGCAGGAGGATCGCGTGGTGAAGACGGAATTCACCTATCGCAACACGGGGAACACGCCCGTGCGCATCGAGAGCGTGCGCGGCGTGTGCGTGTGCTGCACCGCGGCCTACGCGACGAAGAAAAAGCTCGCGCCCGGCGAGGGCGGTTCGGTCGTGGTGCGCGTGGACTTTGAAAAGAAGCCGCTGCCGCTCGTGAAGCCCGTCACGGTGAAGACGGACGACGGCGAAACCGTGGTGCTCATCGTCGAGGTGTACCCGAAGTGAAGCGCGACTTTCCCGCTGCGGCTGCGCCGTGGATTGTCGCACTGGAAATGCGAATTGGATTCGGAGTCAGCGCGCCCGTGATGTAGTCGTGCGCAGGTGATTCTCGAATGGTGGCAATATCTCCTGCTCACGCTCGCGCTGCGCCTCGCGTGGCAGGCGTTTGGCGAATGACGAAAAAGCCGGTGCAGTTTCCTGCACCGGCTTTTGTGATTCGTTGGCTTGCGCCTTTCCTTACTTCAGGACGGCGGCGTGAAATTCCTGCCAGTCGTCGATGTTGTTCAGGTCAATCGCGCCGGGGAGTGTGCTGCCGTCGTCGGGCAGGCCGCTCGCAGTGAGGATGCCCTTGCGCGTCGCGTCATCGTGGCAGTAGCCGAGGATGGCGAGATTGTGGCGCTGGATGTCGGCCTTCGTGAGCTTCTTCGCGTTCTGGCGCACCCACGCCTCGAACTGCGGGTAGGTGGGCTTGTTGGCCGTGATGAAGGCGACTGCCGCGGGGCCGTCGAAGCCGAGTTGGTTGCAGGTCATCTGGTCGTAGCCTGCGCCGAGACCGGGGTAGCCGGCGGCGAGTTTGCCCGCTGCTTCGAGGCTGATCTTCAGCCAGAGGCGGGGGAGGTGGAGGGCGCCGAGAGGGCCGGCGACTCCGGAACTGATCAATGGGACGTAGCTCATGTGTGTGTTTTGTTTGGTTGTTGGTTGTTTGAGGATCCGCCGTGTGGGCGAAAGTGTGACTGGTGATTTGTGACTGGTGACTGGTGGAGAACGGCGACTAGTCACCATTCACCATTCACCAGTCACTTCTTCTTCTTCGGCCCGCGGCCTTTGAAGGTCAGCTCGGCGATGCCGCTCTTGTCGAGCGCGCCGAGGCCGACTTTCACCATCTTCGAGTATTGCGCGAAGGTGGCGGCTGCGAGGGGAAGATGGAGCTTCTGCTGTTTGCCGAGCGTGAGCGCGATGCCGCTATCCTTCGCGGCGTGCGCGCCGGAGAAAAAGCATGAGTGGTCGCGGTTGATCATGTCCTCGCCGTCGGTCACGAGCACGCGGCTGTTTGCGCCGGTCTGGCTGAAGATTTCGCTGACGACTTTGAGATCCAGCTTCAGCGCGGCGGCGAGGCCGAGACCCTCGGCGAGTCCGGCCGTGTTGATGTTCATGACCATGTTCACGAGCGCCTTCACCTGCGCGGCCTGCCCGGCCTTGCCGATGTAGTGCATGAGTTTTCCCTCGTCGGAGAGCTTTGTGAGGATCGGCTTCATTTTCTCGAAGGTCGCCTTTTCGCCCGCGCACATGAGGTAGAGCGAGCCGGCGCGCGCCTGGTTGATCGAAGAAGCCATGCAGCCTTCGAGCGACGCGGCCTTCGCCTTCTTCGCGAGCTTTTCCACCTGCACATGCACCGCGGGGGAAATGGTCGCGCAGTTCACAAACGTCCGGCCCTTCGCGCCCATGAGCAGGTTGTCCTTCTTGTTCGTGAAAATATTGAGCTGCGCCTTGTCGTCCGTGACGACGGTGATGATCACATCGCTCAGCTCGGTCACGCGCGCGAGTTTCGTGCAGGCTTCCGCGCCGAGTTCGGCGGCGAGTTCCGCAGCGCCCTTGGTGTTGATGTCATAGACGGCGGTGACGTTGTAGCCCACGTCCTTCAGCCTGCGCGCCATGTTTGCGCCCATGCGACCGACTCCGACAAATCCGATGCGTTCTGACATAAAAGAATAGAGGTGGTTATTTTTCTGAGGTGAGGGCCGCTCGTTCTAGCGGCGCGCCCGTGCGAGGCAAGCGCGACGTGCGGGAAAATGTGAACGTCCAACGTCCAACGCTTAACGCCCGACGTCCAACGCCCAAAGAGAGCATCGGACCGCAGGCGCTTTTTACTTTGGACGTTGAGCGTTGCATGTTGGACCTTGGGCGTTCCCATGAAATCCGCCCTCCTTCTCGTCGCGCTCGGCGTCGCCGCGCACGCGCAGACCATCCTCGTGAAACCCTACGTGCAGCCCGGCGACGGTGCTGCGCTCACCGGCACCGATGTGAAGGTGCTCACGTGGCTCACGGATCAGAAGCCCGGCGAATTCACCGTGGAGTTTGGCGTAGCGGGCCAGCCGGTGCGTGAGGAAAAGCCCGTGCGGCTTGTGCTCGATTTTGAGCCGCGGAAATCGAAGCCCGCGACAAAGCCGCCCGCGCCTGCGACGAAACTCCCGCCTGCCGCCACGGGCGGGGAGCCAAAGGTAGTCGCGCCGGTGAGTCGCGAGGCCGAGCAGCACTACTTCCGCTACCGCACGGAACTCACGGGGCTGCCATTCGACTCCGAGATTTCCTACCGCGTGAAGCTCGGCACCACGGTGGTGCGTGAGGGCGCGTTCAGGACGCGCGCCTCCGCCGCGAAGCCGATCCGCTTTGTCGCCGTGGGCGATCTCGCGAGCGGCAGGCCGGAACAGAACGCCATCGCATTTCAGATCGCGAAACAGAAGCCCGAGTTCCTCCTGGCCCTCGGCGACATCGTCTATCCCGGCGGCCGCACGCTCGAGTACATGCACCACTACTGGACGACCTATAACGACGTCGCCACGCCCGGCGAAACCACCGGTGCGCCGCTCATGGCGTCCGTCCCGTTCTACCCGATCATCGGCAACCACGACGCCGACAGCGCGAAGCTCCCCGACTATCCCGATGCTTTCGCGGCGTTCTACTTTTTCTCCGTGCCAAAGAACGGCCCGAGCCCCGCAGTCTGCGCCACGCCGCTCGGCAGCGACCCACAGGTCGCGCAGGCCTTCCGCACGCGCGCCGGTGCGGAATATCCGGCGCTGAACGCCTACTCGTTCGACTACGGCTCGGCGCACTTCGTGAGCATTGACTCGAACCGCTACGTCAATCCCGCAACGCTCGCCGCGTGGCTCGAAAAGGATCTCACCGCCAGCAAGCAGCCGTGGAAATTCGTCTGCTTCCACGCGCCCGCATTCCACAGCTCGCCGCAGCACGGCGCCGAGCAGAAGATGCGGCTGCTCGAGCCGGTGTTTGAAAAGTGCGGCGTGGACGTCGTCTTCGCGGGCCACGTCCACAACTACCAGCGCTCAAAGCCGCTCCGCTTCAAACCGGACGCGAAGCAGGCCGCCACGGGCAGCCTCGTCAATGGCACGTTCACTTTCGACACCGCATTCGACGGCGTGAGCAAGACGGAGGCGGACGGCATCATCCACATCGTCAGCGGCGGCGGCGGCGCGGCGCTCTACAAGTTCGACGAGAAAAAAACCGGCACCGCAAAGCCCGCCGCAGCGCCGAAGCTCCAGCCCTTCACGGAGAAATTCAACGCCGACGTGCACAGCTTCTCGGTCGTGGATCTCACGCCGACGACGTTCGAGATGCGGCAGTTCGGCATCAAGGGCGAGGAACTCGACCACTTCAAAATCACAAAGTAAAACGGCGCGAGGCCGACGATGGAACGTTTTGTCTGGAACAAAACGTCGCAGACATCACGGATCAACCTGCCGCCCACGGAGCGGGTGAACCGCCCTTTTTTTGCCACGCCCTCCGCTTTCCGCCTGAGCGCGAACTTCCATCGCAGTCTTCAGGACAATCGGGAAAAAGTGGAGGCGAGGGGAGTTGAACCCGTTCAAACACACACAAATCTCACTACATCATGCGCTCCATCAGAGAAAAATGCGTTTGCTCATCATATTTGGGAGTATGGTTCCGGGTAATTTGTCACAGATTGGCACACGAAATTTGACGATGGATCGGCTCTGCTCCACATGCTTTTGAGGGCGTCGTGATGCCCGACGAAATGAAGTGCGGCAATGTGGTAAACCACTGCTCCGAGTTGCCTGAAGGACGCGCCTTGCTTTTTGCCTGCTCAAATTTTCGGCATCGAATCAACAGTGGGCGCGCTGTCGTCACGGATCGTGTAACCGACGGCCTCGTAGCCGCGGCGCCGTTTGTCGAACATCCGCGAGAGCATGGGTACCGCACCATCAATGTAATCGTGGACTCGCACCTCGGTCTTGTTGGAGTGAAGTCGGTGGAGCCGCCCGACGTATTGCTGGAGCGTGCCCCGCCACGAGATTGGCAGCGCGAGAAAGAGTGTATCGAGCCGGCTGTCGTCGAAGCCCTCGCCGATGTAGCGCCCCGTCGCGATGATGACGCGCGGCGTGTCCTGCGGGATCGCGGCGAGTTCACTCGCGACGGCGGCTCGGGCCTTCGCATCCTGGCCACCTTGGAGCACGACAACATGCGCGACCTTTCCTCGCAGCGCGCAAGCGAGCGCGTCCGCGTGCGATTTCCGCTCAGTAAGCACGAGTGGTGAGCGGCCCTCGGCGACGGCCGCGAGCACATCACGGATGATCTGTGCATTGCGACGCTCGTTTGAGACGAGTTCGGCGTAGAGTTGGTGGATGGGCAGTTCGACGCCGGGCGGAGTTTGAACACACGTCGGACATGGAATGACGACGTGATCGAAAGGCCGGGTTGCCGCGTGCTTCCGCGCATCTACTCGGAAGCGCACTGGCCCGCATTGCATGAAGATGATCGGATGATGTCCGTCCTTGCGGATGGGCGTGGCGGTGAGGCCGAAGACGAATCGTGCCTTCACCCGCCGGAGGACCGTCTCGAAGCTGAACGCGGACAAGTGATGACATTCGTCCACGACGACATGGCCGTAGTTGCCGACAAAATCGGGCACGACTCCTTTTCGATTGAGGCTTTGCAGCAAGGCGATGTCCACGTTGCCGGTCGGTGACTTCTTCCCGCCCGCGATCACCCCGATCTCCTTCACATCGATCCCGAGAAAAAACGCCAGTCGCTCCCGCCACTGGTCAAGCAATTGCCGGCGATGCACGAGCACGAGCGTATTCACGCCACGCCGCGCAATGCAGTGTGCGGCGATGACCGTCTTGCCAAACGCGGTCGTCGCCGCGAGCACCCCATCGTCGTGTGCAAGCAGTGCCTCCGCTGCTGCGATCTGCTCGATGCGCAATTCGCCATGAAAACGCACATCGAGTGCGCGCCCCCCGAAGCGCTCATCCTGAACTCGCGCGATGACGCCGTGGCTTTTCAAAAGCTGAACCGCCTCGATGAAGCATCCGCGCGGCAGACCGATGTGCCGCCCCAGTTCCTCGCCGCAGCGGATGACGCGAGGCTTTCCGAATGTCGAAAGCCGCATCGCCTGCGCTCGATAGAACTCCGGATTTTGAAACGCCGCCAGACGCAGCAGCCGGTTCAACATCGCTGACGGCAGACCTTCCTTTTCGACATACACGAGGTCTCCGCGCACCACGCACACTTCCTTCGGCAACGGTTCTGTGATGGGAACTTCGCGTTTCCGCCGCGACGGCAGACGGAGCCACGGATCCTCGCCCTCGTCTTCATCCGTGAGCGCCAGCCGCAGACCGACGACATCACCCGCACGTTCCGCGTCACCGACGATCGCCTGCACTTTCTCCAGCGTCACGAGCGAGAGGCCCGAGAGAAATGCCCACTGATCCGCAAACGGCGTGAGATTTTCGTCGAGGAAAACGCTGTTGCCCTCCTGCCGCGGCACATGCTGGAGCGGAAGCGCGATGAGGTTTCCGAAGCCGCCCTTCGGCATCGTGTCCTGATTCGGGAAAAAGCGGTCATACGAATCCAACCCGACCTGATGCCTTCGCTCCATGGCGCGGGTGAGCACCGCAGCACCGAGTTTACGGGCCAGCACCGCAGGGATTGGCTCGGCGAAAAACATCCACACATGTCCACCGCGCCCGGAGCGTGAGCGTTCGAGCGCCGCAGCGACATTCCATTCGTTGCACACACGGAGAAATGCACGGGCATCCTCCTGCCATCCTGTTTTGTCGAAATCCGCCGCGAGAAACCAGCAAGTCTCGTCACACAGCAGCGGATACACACCGATCGTCTGCCGGCCCGTGAGATGCGCGACGATATCTTCGTCCGTCAGCGGCAGAAATGTCCGGGCTGGACGTCCCTTCGCGTCAAGCTGTGACCAGTCTTTCAATGCTGCCGGCGAATAGCCGGCTTTCCCGTCCTTTCCAATCCACCGCACCGCAAACACGTCCTCACGGCCGCGAAACAATTTGCGGAACAACGAGAGCTTTGCCTCCGCAGGCGAGGCGTTCGTGATCCTGCCGGCGACGCGCGTAGGCGTCAGATCTGGTACAGCGGTGTGAATCGGCGCGACTGTCGCTGCCTCCACTCCCAAACGGCTCCGCAATTCCTCATTTTCCCGCCGCAACCGCGCACACTCCGCCGCGAGTTCGGCAACGTGTGAACGCAGTGCGTCGTCGTTGCCGATGGCGAAAATTTCGTCGGAGTCGGGAGTCACGAATCGGGAGATGCCTCCGTCCCTAACCCGACGCTTACGCACTTTGCGAGTTTTGAGATTTCATCTTTCATCCCGTCGCGTGTCAGACGGTTCAGAGGACACCGGGATACGGAAGCATTGACTGAAACGCGTGATCGCGCTATTTCAATCCTGAGCTATTTATTGAAATAGCAAAGAACCTTATTTCACCGTGAAACGCATTGCCAACGCACCCACTGCCTCGGGCCGGTGGATCAAGACACTCAAAGGCTATCGTGCTTTTCACCCGGATCCGCTGCCGCCGAAACTGAATTGGACGCCCAAACTCGTGCGTGCGTTGTCAGATGCCGACCAGCTGCTCGGCCGCCTCGCCGGCGAAGGGCGGCGGCTGCCGAATCCGCATCTTCTCATCCGCCCTTTCGTCCAGCGCGAAGCGGTGTTTTCCAGCCGCATCGAGGGAACGCAATCCACGCTCGGTGAACTGCTCGCATCCGATGCCGGAGCCGTGGTCGCGCGAAGCCCAGAAGATTTGCGCGAGGTCGGCAACTACGTGGCCGCGCTCGAACATGGCATCGCCCGGCTCAAGACCCTACCGCTCTCCGTTCGGCTTGTACGCGAACTCCACGAGAAACTCATGACCGGCGTGCGTGGCCACCACGCCACACCCGGCGAACTGCGCCGGTCACAGAATTGGATCGGCCCACCCGGCTCAACGTTGACGCAGGCGACCTATGTGCCCCCGCCACACGAGGAGATGCTCGATTACCTGGGCGCATGGGAAGAGTTCCTGCACGACGAATCCCTGCCGCCCTTGGTTCAGACAGCGCTGATGCACTACCAATTTGAGGCGATCCATCCGTTCCTCGACGGCAATGGGCGCGTCGGGCGTCTCCTCATCACGCTGCTTCTCATGCAGCGCGGCGTGCTGCCGCTGCCTCTGCTCTACCTGAGCGCATTCTTTGAAGCAACCCGTCGCGATTACTACGACAGCCTGCGCGCTGTCACCGAACGCAGCGCGTGGGAAGACTGGCTGCTCTATTTTTTCAACGGCGTCGCGCGGCAGAGCGAAGACGCCCTCAGCCGTGCGGAACGGATCAATCAGCAACTCGATCAGTGGAGAAAACACGTGAGCGGAACTGGAACGGGGGTTGCGCTCAGGCTGCTCGACCTGCTTGGCACCAATCCATTCATCACTGTGCGCAAGGCGGAAGCGCAACTCGGCGTCGCCTTTAACACCGCTGCAACAGCACTGCGTCGGCTCGTCGGGCTGCGCATCGTGAACCAGGTCGGCGACGCGCGACGCGACCGCGTTTTTTGCGCACAGGCGTTGCTGGACATCCTCGAAGAGCCGCCCCGTTTGCGTCCGGGGTAGCAGGTGCGCGGCTGCGCATTGATGCGGATGTCAATTGTAAAAGCTCTCGTCAACAACTTCCTCAACACAACCGCTTTGCTCCGGACTCAGGAGGAGCGATAGGGCGAACCAAACTTGTCACGTAGCGCCTTCATCCGACGGCGTCAGATGATGCAGTTTGCGTATTCTTTCCCCTCTCCTGACACTCCACAAAAGACCGCGCCAATTGCTCACCACCTCTTTCACGGTTTCCGCCAGCTTCATTTTTCCTCAGAAAAAGCTATCTGTGACAATCTTTGTCACGAGGTAACACTTTGATATTAAGGCTTTTAAAGTGGAGGCGAGGGGAGTTGAACCCCTGTCCTAAAAACTTTTGACGCAAACATCTACACGCTTAGCCGTGCCATTAATTTAAGCCTCACGCTGCGGGCGGGCGCGCCACGCGAGGCCGGTCGTCCACGGGGTGAAGTCTCGCTCTCCGGCGCGGTCGCTCCGCCGGAAAGCCAGCCTGCCAGGTGTCGTCCCCGAGGCCTAGCAGGCGTCAGTTCGGGAACGTCTCAGCACTTAGGCTGCGAGGGCCAGTTCTTCGTTTTTGGCTTTTATGTTTTTTGCCCAGGATTGGTAACGCGGCCAACCAGGCTTCCGCGGCATGCCGTCTGCATCTCGAATTTTCAGTCGAAACCAGTACGCCCCCGTTATTTTTTGGGAGACCGCGACCTTACGCGCGGCGTGCGGCTTTGCAATGGATCATTCGTCCGGCACTCGGCATTTGGTTTTCCGCCCGGCCCTGCTACCTTCGGCCTGTGAAAATTATCTTCCTCGCCCTTCTCGCCGTCGTGTGTCTCCCGTTCGCCGGCTGCACGAGCGGGAAGAAGCCGAAGTCCGGCTACCGGAATTACCACGGGGACAGCAGCCCAAACATCCGCATGTTCGAAGAGAAGCCGGGCTATCCGGTGAACACGCGCTGAACGGGTTTTCGCGCGAGGCGCCGGATTCAGGTGCAGTTTTTTCGGCGCGGAAAATATGATATTCGTCTTCATGCCTGTGAAGGAATGCGGGGCACACGCAGAGCGGCGCGCCGCCCTCCAGTAGCTGCCGACGGTAGGAGGCGGGCACTTTCTTCGAGGACAGGAAAAATGGCTGCCAAGTTCCGCTCACGCCCTATCATCGCCGCGTGGCCGACCTTTTCGATCTCACTGAAACCAAATCCGACGCGACCGTGCACGCCGCGCCGCTCGCGGAGCGGATGAGACCGCGCACGCTTGATGAGTTCGCCGGCCAGCAGCACATCCTCGGGCCGGGGAAATTGCTGCGCCGCGCGATCGAGGCGGACCGCATCGCGAGCATCATTCTCTTCGGCCCGCCGGGCACGGGGAAGACCACGCTCGCGCAGATCATCGCGAATGCGACGAAGAGCCGCTTCGAGCGGCTGAGCGGCGTGGAGAGCAACATCGCGGACCTGCGCAAAGTCGTCGCGTCCGCGGTAAACCGGCTCGCGAACACGGGACAGAAGACGATTCTTTTCGTGGATGAAATCCACCGCTGGAACAAGGCGCAGCAGGACGTGCTGCTGCCGGATGTCGAGCGCGGAACCGTGCGGCTCATTGGCGCGACGACGGAGAATCCGTTCTTCTACGTGAACAGCGCGCTCGTCTCGCGCTCACAGGTCTTCCAACTCGAACCGCTCGCGCCCGCCGACATCGAGGCCGTGCTGCGCCGCGCGCTCGCGGACGAGGAGCGCGGCGTCGTGGCCGCGCTCAATGTAGCCGCGCTTGTAAAAGCGCGGGCTGATCAAACGCCCGACAATCTCGGGGGAAAAAGTGCCCGCGCTGTCACCAGCGCGGCTACGGTGATCGCCGCCGCCGACGCGCTCACATTCCTCGCCACCATCGCGGATGGCGACGCGCGCAAGGCGCTGAACGCCCTCGAAATCGCCGCGCTCACCACGCCGCCCGGTGCGGACAGGATTGTCCGCGTTACGCACGCCATCGCCGAGGAGAGCATCCAGAAAAAAGCCGTCGTGTATGACGCCACCGGCGACGGTCACTACGACACCATCTCTGCATTCATCAAAAGCGTGCGCGGCTCGGACCCGGACGCCGCGCTCTACTGGCTCGCGAAGATGCTCTACGCCGGCGAGGACATCCGCTTCATCGCGCGGCGGCTCGTCATCCTCGCGAGCGAAGACATCGGTATGGCCGATCCGCAGGGCCTGCCCATCGCCGTCGCCGCGCAGCAGGCGGTGCAATTTATCGGCATGCCCGAGGCGCGCATCACGCTCGCGCACGCCACCGTCTATCTCGCCACCGCGCAGAAATCTAACCGCGCCTACGCCGCCATCGACAAGGCGATGGAGGAGGTGAAAAACGGCGTCACCCTCGCCGTCCCGCGCCACCTCCGTAGCACCGGCGACAAACGCGCCGCGAAGACCCTCGGCCACACCGGCTACCAGTATTCGCACGAAGGCGAAGGCGCCTACATCCCGCAGGCGTATCTCCCCGAAGGCCGCCGCTACTACGATCCCTCGGAAAATGGCTACGAGAAGCGCGTGAAGGAACGCCTCGACTACTGGCGCGCGCTCTTCGAGCAGTCGCAGAAAAAATAACGCGGGTGGAACGCATCGCTCCGTCGCGGGTTTTGGCGTGTCTCGGGTAGGGCGGGTATCCCAAGTGACTTACAATGCTGCATCGCTGGTGGGCTATCCCGGCTTCGTGGATTCGGCTGACCTCACGGTCGTCCCCGAGCCCGGCACGGCGCTGTTCGGCATTGCGTGCGTCGGGATCGCAGCGTTCCGCCGGCGCAGGAGTTCAGCGGTGTAATCCCGCAGCCGCTCTCGCAGCGGCATTCGCCGGAAGCGGAGCATCCGCCTCCCGAACGGATGTCCGGCGGCGGACTGAGAAACCAGCCCGCCGCCTCCCGCACACGCAGCTTGAGCAGGGCGGTCGCAACGGGTACCCTCCACAGCCATGAGTACACTTGCCGAGATCGAACAGGCCATCGAGACACTGCCTGCGCCGCAGGTGGAGGAGCTTGCGATGTGGATCGAGCAGCGCCGTCGGCAAAGTGCGGCGGCGGTATCCGCAGCCGACCCGGATTTTCTCGCCCGCGCAAAGGCGATCTGGGGCGAGCAGCCGGCGGGAAAGCCGTTGAGCGCGCTGGTTTCGGAATCCAGAAACTGAGCCGTGTTCTGCCTCGATATGGGCTGCCTGCTGAAGTTTATTTCGACCGACGCCCGGCAAATTAACGTCGCAATCGCGATGGGTCTGAATGTGGCGACGATTTGATTTTTCACCATTTGGTTCCCAACGCGCGGCCTTCCACTTTTCCACCCATGAACGAGGGCAACCGATTTCAACCATGAGCGACGCATCACCACAGGGCGGGGATTTGAAATGGGGGGAAATGAGAACCCCGTGGCTCCGCAGGCGCTGGGTGTGGGCTGCGTTGATCGTCGTGATGCTGGCTGGCTTTGCGATGGTGGCCGGGCCGAGGCTCAAGCGCGCATACGACCGGCGCTCGGCCACCAGTGCCGTGCGCCGGGCCGCGGAGGCACTGGCAAAGGGCGATATCCAACATGCGATGCTGGAGGCGCGGATCGCCTATAATTTGAATTCGCAGGATGTGGAGGCGAACCGCATCATCGCGCAGTGCCTCGAGGCGGCGGGTCTGCCCGCTGCGCAGGAGTGGCGGCGCCGGGTGGATGCGCTCCGCCCCGGCGACGCCGAGAACCTGATCGCGTGGGCCAAGGATTCGCTCACAGCTGGCTACCCCGACACCGCCTCGGATGCGCTCGGAAAAGTGAGGCCGGAGGATCGCAACAGCGCGGCGTATCACGATATCGCGGGGCGCATCGCCATCACGCGGCGCGACGAGGCGGAGGCGGCATCGCACTGGAAGGAAGCGGCCCGGCTGGATCCCAAGGTGGAGCGTCACCGGCTGAATCTCGCAGTCCTGCAAAGAAAATCCGCCGATGGCGCGGCACGCGAGGAGGCGATGGAAGCGCTCCGCGAACTGGCCGCAAAGCCGGACAGCGCCCACGCCGCGCAGCGCGCCCTGCTGGCCGACGCGCTCGCCCGCGGCGACGGCGACCGTGCAAAGGAAGCAGTCGCTGCGCTCGCTTCAGCCCCCGGCGCGACTTTCCAGGATCGTCTCTCGCATCTCGCTGTGCTGCAGAAGCTGAAGGATCCGGGATTTTCCCCGCTGCTGGCCAGACTCCGCGAGGATGCGCTCGCAAAACCGCCGGACCTTTTCCAACTGCTTTCTTGGATGAACAAGCACGACCTCTCGCTGCTGGTGGTGGAGTGGCTGCGGGAACTGCCACGCGATGTCCTCGCCCATCCCCCCGTGTGCATGGCAGTCGCGGACACGCGGACGCGCGCGAAAGACTGGGAGACGCTGCTGCGGGAAGTGGAGATCGGAAAGTGGGGCGCCAGTGAGTTTGTGCGGCACGCCTACGAGTCGCTCGCGCAGGAGCGGCAGAATGAACACGACGCATCCGTCGCCTTGTGGAAACAGGCGGTCACCGCCACGGAGCAACGCCCGGAGCGGCTGGAGGCCCTCGCACAACTGGCCTTCGACTGGCACTGGGAAGATCGGGGCACCGAGCTGCTGTGGAAATTGACGGCCACGGGCTCGGCCCCGCGCAAGGTGCTCGACAAGCTATGGGAAGCCGCGGCCCGCACCCGGAACACGGAGCAGATGCGCACCATCAGCAGACTGCGCATGAAGGCCGATCCGCGCAGCATCGAGGCACGGAATAATTTCGCCTTTCTCTCCCTGCTCACGCGGAGCACCGAGGGCGGCATCCACGAGATCGCGGATGCCCTATACAATGAAGCGCCGGGCAACCCGGAGGCGGTCGCGACGTATGCCTTCTCGCTCTATCGCCGGGAGAAGATCGCGGAAGCGCTCAGCGCCATGCAGGCCCTCAAGCCGGAGCAATTGCGCGAACCCCCGGTGGCCCGCTACCTCGGCATTTTCCTCTCAGCCGCCGGACGCGATGCCGATGCCGCGGAATCCCTCGCGCTCGGGGAAAAGGGCTTCATCCTCCCCGAGGAAACAGAACTCATCCGCAAGGCAAAAGCGGGCACCCCGGCGAAGCAGAAAAAGTAGCCGCCGTTACTTCCAAGGATTCACCACCCGCACGCCCGTGCCCTTGAAGTCCGCGACATTGCGCGTGACGAGCGTGAGATCGTGCTCCAGCGCGGTCGCGGCGATCAGACCGTCTGCATCGGAAATACCTGTGGCCGCCGCAATCCCTCCCCATCGTTCTGCCACTGTCAGCGTCACAGGGAGAAATTGCCCCGCGAATTCATCCAGCACGCCATTCAGCCATCCTTCGAGATTCCCTGCTTGTATCCGATCCGTGCCCCGCAGCCCTTCGATTCCTTTGCGGATTTCTCCCACGGTGATGACACTCAGTGCCCAGAGCGACGGCTGGTTTGCAGACACCCAGTTTTGAAAACCCCGGTTGCCACGCTCCCGTTTTCTGAGTTCGGAAATCGCGTTCGTGTCGAGCAGGTAACGCATCACAATTCCACGCGGCGCGAGGGTGAGAGCTTGCGATCCCGCACGAATTCAAAATCCGGCGCAATCTCCCCGAGTTCGCGGAACGCATCCAACAAGGTCCGTTTCTTTTTCACCGGCGCGGGCTGGGCGAGCGCGGCCTTGAGTATCTGCCGGTGCTCCTCCTCGGCGGAGACTCCATGTTCGACGGCGCGGCGCTTCAGCTTTTTGACGAGGGACTCTGGGATTTTGCGGACCAGCAACTGGCTCATGCCCCATAGTGATAGCAATGATAGCACCCGTCAAGCCGGAGGACGGGCGAAACAGTGAACCGTCGCCGCGCTTGTCAAAACGCGGGCAAATTTCCTGAGCAAGATGATCGTCTCCCGCCGACGATCAACCCGCGCTTTGACAAGCTCGGCTACGCGGCGAAGAGCCGCGCAATCTCTTCCTGCATCGCCTGCGCGGCGGCGCGCGGGTCGGGGGCGTTGCGGATCGGGCGTCCGACGACGATGTGATCGGCCCCGGCGAGGAAGGCTTCCTCCAGGGACATCGTGCGCTTCTGGTCATCGCCACCGCGTTCGTTCGCGGCGCGGATGCCGGGCGTGATGATGAGCGGGCCGGGGCCGAGTTCGCGGCGGAGGCGGGTGGCTTCCAGGCCGGAGCAGATGAGGCCGTCGATGCCGGCCTCGACGGCTTTGCGCGCGCGCAGCGAGACGAGATCATCCACCGGGCCGGGCCAGCCCATTTCCGCGACATCCTCGGGCCCGCAACTCGTGAGCACGGTCACGGCGAGGAGTTTCATCGAGCCGCGCACCTTCACCACGGCGTCGTAAACGCTGCTGGTGCCGTGCAGCGTGCAGCAGTAGGCGCCGCGCCCGGCGAGATTCGCCACCGCGCCGCGGACGGTTGCAGGCACGTCGGAAAATTTCAGATCGGCAAAGACTTTCTTGCCGCTGGCGACGAGCTGCTCGATCACCTCGAAGTATTGCCCGCTCATGCAGAATTCGAGGCCGAGCTTGTAGAAAGTCACAGCGTCGCCGAGGCGATCGATCCACGCGAGCGCGTCGGCCTTCGTCGGCACGTCGAGCGCGAAGATGAGGCGGTCGTGCGGTGCGATGGATTTTGTCGAGAGAAGCGAGCGGTCGGCCATGGTGGCTAGCGGGATGCCGGATGCCCACGCGCGACGCAATCGGTTTTGCGCACGAACGACTGACGCCTCTCAAGAGCACCGAGATTCGCGGAGCGGCTCGGGCTGTCGGCTGCACAATGTGGGACCGACAATCTGTCGGCCCGCTTCGTCCGCGAGAAGATGGGCTTTCCAGATTTGTTTGATCGTGCGGATTCGCGGAGCTTTTGGACTGCGCCAGTCCAAAAGCTCCGCGCTCCCATGGGCGCGGCTACGGGCAGGCTCGCGCCCGGTATATTTCCGCGAGCGCACGGCGGCCCAGTTTTCCCCGCTTGTCGAAGGGCAGCGCATCCACGATCCAGAAATCGCGCGGTGCCTGCCACGCGGCGAGATTCGCCGTGCAAAACCGCCGCAGCACCGCGGCGCTCACATCGCCGGCGACGCACGCGACCGGCTCCTCGCCCCGCAGCGCGCTCGGCACGCCGAAGACCATCGCGTCGCGCACGCCGGGGATTTCGCGCAGCCGCACTTCGATCTCTGTGGGATTCAGTTTCCGCCCCGCGACATTGATGAAATCGCTCACGCGCCCCGCGAGCACGAAGCCCTGCGGCGTGCGGCGCACAAGGTCGCCCGGCACGAACCGCCCGCTGCCGAGCACGCTCTCTTCCGGCTCGGGTAAATATCCCTCGCCGACCGCGGGCCCGTACACTTCCACGCGTCCGCTTTCCGCATCATGCACGAGCCGCACGCGGCGCATCGCGTCGCCCACGCAGCCTTCGGGCACCACCTCATCGCCCGCATCGAACGCGATGCCGCCACACTCGCTGCTGCCGTAAAAACCGTGAATCTTCACCCCGAACCGCGCGCGGAATTTCTCCGCCGTCGCTGCGGAAAGCGGCGCGCCGGCGCTGACGCACAGCCGCAGCTTCGGCAGCGGATCAGATTCCATCTCCGCGAGTTTTTGAAAAATCACCGGCAGTCCCGGGAACACCGTCGCCCCCGTCTGCGCGAGGCCTTCGAGCAGTGCACGAGGCAGGTGCTCATCGCCCGCGACCACGGGCACGCCGCGGCCGATCAGCGGCGTGACGAGATTGCTGAATCCGTAACTGTGCGACCACGGGATGATACCGAAATTCAGATCGTCCGCGCCGATGCCCATCGTGTCGCACACCGCGTCGCAATCCGCGAGCAACTGCGCCGCGCGGAACCGGATCGCCCGCGGCGCACCAGTCGTGCCCGAGGTGAGTTTTAGAAAATCCGCGTCCACCTCGCGCCCGCCGTTGCGCCGCTCGACCGCGATTCCTTCGCTGAGATTTGGCCTCACGATCGCCGCCGAGCCGCACATGCCGAGCGCCGCCGCGACTGCGTCCCGCGCGAGCGAGCGATCTAGCGGCACCGGCACGAGGCCGCGCCGCCACAGCGCGAGCATCAGCGCGGGAAAGCGCGCATCATTTCCAAACTGCACGCCGACCACTGCGCCCGGTGGCAACTTTTCAAACGCACAGCCGAACCCGCGCGCCTCCGCCTCGATTTCAGCAAAAGTGCGCGCGACCCTCCCTTCCGCCGACAGAATCGCGGCATCGCGCATGCGCCGTGCGAGCACGGCGCGCCATGAGGCGAGGATGGGATTGCTGTTTTCGCGCGGGGTCATCAGGCCGCGGTTCAATGCGGCGCGGATTTGCGTTTGCCAATCCGATTTCAGAAATGCCCGGACTTTTTATTTGCACAAAGCGCAGGCACCGCTAGTTTGCGCGCCCTTTTTCCGCACAAAGCCATGAAAGCCGAAATCCATCCCGACTACAACGAAACGACAATTTCCTGCGCGTGCGGGGCCGTCATCCACACCCGTTCCACCCGCAAGAGCCTTCAGATCGGCATCTGTGCAAAGTGCCATCCGTTCTTCACGGGCGAGCAGAAGTTCGTGGACACCGCAGGCCGCATCGAGAAGTTCACCAAGCGCTTCGGCGGCACCGAGCTGCGCCGCAAAAAGGTCGCCAAGGCCTAGCTCCGCACATCCTGATTTTCGCAACGGTGGAGGCGCCACGCGCGGCTCCACCGTTTCGTTTTTACAAGCCACACACACGCCATGGACTTCAAGCCGCTGATGGATCGCAAGCGCGACCGCTTCGCCGAGGTGGAGGCTGCCGTGTCCGCGCCCGGGCTCTACGACAATCCGAAGAAGGCCCAGGAAATTTTGCGCGAGCACAGCCGGCTGAAGGAGTCGCTCGCGATGTGGGAGGAGTTCCAAAAGGTGGACAAGGAACTCACCGAAAGCCGCGAACTCGCGAAGGAAAACGACGAACTCGGCGAGATGGCGCGCGCGGAATTGCCCGACTTGGAAAAGCGCGCGGAGAAATTGCAGCGCGAAGTGCAGTTTTCGCTCCTGCCCCCGGATCCGAACGACGACCGCGACGCGATCATGGAAATCCGCGCGGGCACCGGCGGCGACGAGGCCGCGCTCTTTGCGGCGGATTTGCACCGCATGTATTCGCGCTACGCGGAAGTCATCGGCCTGAAGATCGAGCCGCTCGAGTCCTCGCCGAGCGAACTCGGCGGCTACAAGGAAATCATCTTCAAGGTCACGGGTGAAAATGTTTTCCGGAAGCTGCGCTTCGAGAGCGGCGTGCATCGCGTGCAGCGCGTGCCGGCGACCGAGGCGCAGGGGCGCATCCACACGAGCGTCGCGACCGTCGCCGTGCTGCCGGAGGCCGAGGAAGTTGATTTTGAACTGAAGCCCGACGACCTCCGCATCGAAGTCTGCCGCAGCGGCGGCCCCGGCGGACAGGGCGTGAACACGACCGACTCCGCCGTGCAGGTGCTGCACATTCCGACCGGCACGATCGTGCGCTGCCAGGACGGACGCTCGCAGCAGAAGAACAAGGAAAAGGCGCTCACCATTTTGCGTTCGCGACTGCTGGAAAAGAAGCAGCGCGAGGAGGCGGAAAAATATGCGGCGCATCGCAAGAGCCAGATCGGCAGCGGCGACCGTTCGGAAAAAATCCGGACCTACAACTATCCGCAGAACCGCGTGACCGATCACCGCATCGAACTCACGCTCTACAATCTGGATCGCTTCATGGA
>Ga0315909_10003205_pt1 | contig 20154 bp, 15 predicted proteins | sample LakEriMetagenome_11_FD_203527 | JGI IMG/M metagenome (GOLD analysis project Ga0315909, IMG submission 203527) | Freshwater fungal communities from buoy surface, Lake Erie, Ohio, United States - Buoy 2 MA125 | ecosystem: Environmental > Aquatic > Freshwater > Lake | place: USA: Lake Erie, Ohio... | reverse complement strand
AGTGGTGTAGAAAATTCGCCTTTTAATTGGCATACAGCGAGCGCTCTTGAAACAGCGGCGAGGTATATTTCTCATCTGTGCCACTGTCATACTCGTGGTGATATTTTTCTATGCGCTCTACTTCATTGCGCGAACCAATTACTACTGGTACACGTTGATGTATATCGCCCGGCTCTATATCTAAGATACGTTCGCGGCCAGTAGAACCTAAACCACCGGCCTGCTCTATCACCATGCTCATGGGATTGGCTTCATACATCAAACGTAAGCGGCCTGCTTTGGATGGATCTTTGGTATCGCGTGGGTACATAAACACCCCACCGCGCATAAGAATGCGATGAATATCCGCCACCATGCTGGCTATCCAACGCATATTGAAATCGCGCCCACGTACATCGGTTTTACCGTTTTTGCATTCGACTACATAACGCTGCACGGGCGGCTCCCAAAAGCGCTCGTTACTCGCGTTAATAGCAAATTCACTGGTATCCGCTGGCACTTGCATGTGCGGATGCGTGAGGATGAAATTTCCCACTTCTCGATCAAGTGTGAAACCGTGCGTACCTTTACCTACCGTTAGTACAAACATGGTGGATGGGCCATAAATCGCATAACCCGCTGCGAGTTGCTGTCGACCTATCACCAGAAAATCAGACACCTCCGGCTTGCGGCCTTCTGGCGCACGCAACACAGAAAAAATCGAACCTACGGACACATTGACATCAATATTTGATGAACCATCCAATGGATCAAACACCGCTAAGAACCGACCTGCACCCTCGCCTGGATCAATCTCGACGATGTCATCGTTTTCCTCAGAGGCTAAACCTGCTACCAAGCCACCCATCGCAAAGGTATTGATGAAAGCGGTGTCCGACATAACATCAAGTTTTTTTTGCGTTTCACCTTGAACATTGGTGCTATCAAGGCTGCCCAATACGCCGCCTAACTCGCCTTTGGCTGTCATGGCCGATATAGCTTTAACCGCCGCTGCAATATCCACTAACAACGCCGCCAGATCACTTTGCTCAGATGATCCCTTGAGCTGCTGAATCAGGAATTTCGATAAAGTGGTGCGCCCCTGATGCATGATGCCTCCATTAGAATTATTTTATGTGGCTGCTATGTTGCGTTGCTAGTTACATCTCTACTACCCATGACGTAATGTTTAATTTTTTTCTGCTGCCAAACCACCTGTAAACACACGCGATGCACGTAAATCATCAGCAGAAATCACTGACAGCTGTTCTGCCGTAACGGTGGCATCGCCATTCATTGCTTGTTGAAAGATACGATTTGCTTGCCGTAACCGCGCACGGTCTAAAGCATTACGTATGGAACGTGCATTGGCAAAATGCGGTTGCTGGCGACGCAGGTGTATGTATTCCTGCATGGCTTTTTCTGCTTCTGCATCGAGGTGGTAGTTCATACCGCCCACCATCTTGCCAGCGATCTGTGTGAGTTCTAGCTCGGTGTAATCCGGAAAATCGATGTGATGCGCTATGCGTGACGACATACCCGGATTCGACTGAAAGAACGTATCCATTCTGTCTTTGTAACCGGCAAGAATAACCACCAAATCATCGCGGTGGTTTTCCATAACCTGCAATAAAATTTCTATCGCTTCTTGTCCGTAGTCGCGTTCATTTTCTGGGCGATACAAGTAATAAGCCTCATCAATGAACAACACCCCACCCATGGCCTTTTTCAATACTTCTTTGGTCTTGGGTGCAGTGTGGCCTATGTACTGCCCGACTAAATCATCACGAGTCACCGATATCACATGCCCTTTGCGTACATAACCTAAGCGATGCAGTATCTCGGCCATGCGCATAGCTACTGTGGTTTTACCAGTACCTGGATTACCACTAAAGCACATGTGCAAACTAGGCGTAGCGGCTTCCAGACCCATCGCCGCACGCGCACGCGAGACCACCAAAAAAGCGGCGATCTCACGTATGCGTGCTTTTACAGGCGCCAAACCGATCAACTCAGCATCAAGTTGATCGATAACGGGCTGTACTTCTGCGTCACGTAGTATTTGTTGCAAATCGATAGCCGTTGGAAGATCAGCGGCTGGCGATGCTGGCAAGGTATCAGGTGCGTTCATGACTTAATCACCCGCCGTAACGTTGACCTGCTGGCTTTTGTGATGCGTAGCTAAACGTGGTGTAGCGTATTGTGCGGCCATGTTCTTCGGTACGCTGCAAACCAAAGCCTGGTTCAACTGTTGGGCGCTGAACTAAAAAGCTCATGACCATGGATTCGACACCGCGGGTGTTATCAAATGCATTGACCTTGATGTACACCTCAGAATGAGCTTTACGGCACGCGTTTACTTCAAACAAAATCGCTGCGCCATCCTTAATTTGAAACATAGGGATACCCCACATGTTCCAGTAGCAGTTACGCGGATGCGGATCGTCTGTCCATTCCACCGACAGTGCCCAGCCCCTGCCCAGTGCGTAATCGACTTGTGCGCGAATTTCGTCATCGGTTAAATCAGGCAAAAATGAAAACTGACCTTGAGTAATGCGCATGGTGTTTCTCCTAAATTATTTGTTCAGTGTTAGCGTAATTTGCAAGCATCACTAATTACGACGCTGTAGGTGTATTCACAAAATCTGGCGTGTCAGTGGATGTGTAGTTGAACGACACATCTTTCCAAGTTTCCAGTGCTTTCTCGAGTGGCTTACACCACTTGGCAGCATCTTTCAGAATTTGCGGACCTTCGTTGAGTATGTCTTTACCCTCATTACGCGCTTTGATGATCACTTCCAGACCAACTCGGTTGGCTACCGCGCCCGCCTGAATACCGTCTGGGTGACCAATTGTTCCACCACCAAACTGCAACACCACATCATCACCTAACAAATCGATCAGTTGATGCATCTGACCTACGTGAATTCCACCCGAGGCCACTGGCATGACTTTTTTCATGTCACACCAGTCTTGATCAAAGAACAAACCACGCGATAAATCTTGCTTGTTGTATCCCTCGCGGCATATGTTGTAGTAGCCCTGTACGGTCATTGGGTCGCCTTCCAACTTGCCCACGATTGTTCCTGCATGTACGTGATCCACACCCGCCAAACGCAACCACTTGGCCATTACGCGGAACGACACACCGTGACTTTTCTGACGTGTATAAGTGCCGTGACCAGCGCGGTGCATGTGCAAGATCATGTCATTCTTGCGGCACCAGTTCGACATAGACTGTATGGCAGTCCAGCCGATAATTAAGTCCACCATAATGATGTTGGAACCGAGTGTCTTTGCGAATTCAGCGCGTGCGTACATCTCTTCCATATCAGCAGCAGTCACGTTTAAGTAGTGACCTTTAATTTCACCTGAATTGGCTTGCGCTTTGTTGACGGCTTCCATGCAAAACAAGAAGCGATCACGCCAGTGCATGAACGGCTGGCTGTTGATGTTTTCATCGTCTTTGGTGAAATCCAATCCACCTGTCAAACCTTCATACACCACACGGCCGTAGTTTTTACCTGATAGGCCGAGCTTAGGCTTCATGGTGGCGCCGAGTAACGGACGACCAAATTTATCTAAACGCTCACGCTCTACGATGATGCCGGTAGGCGGGCCTTTGAATGTTTTTACATACGCCACGGGCACACGAATATCTTCTAGCCGCGCAGCTTTTAACGGCTTGAATGAAAACACGTTACCAATGAGTGAGGCGGTTACGTTGGCAATCGAGCCTTCTTCAAACAAAATAATGTCGTAAGCGATGTAAGCAAAATACTGTGCTTCTTTATCGGTGCCCACACCCGTGCCTGGTACAGGGTCCACGCGATATGCCTTGGCCTGGTAATCCTCGTGTGCGGTCAGCATGTCTGTCCACACCACGGTCCATGTTGCGGTCGATGATTCGCCGGCAACTGCAGCAGCGGCTTCTATGGAATCAACACCTTCCTGCGGAGTAATACGAAACACGCAGATGAAATCAGTATCTTTGGGTGTGTAGTCAGGGCGCCAGTAGCCCATTTGTGCGTACTTTAGAACTCCACCTTTGTAGCGTTCTTTTAGGTCGGTAATACGGCCTTCGACGGGTTTGTTCATGTGCAGTCTCCTGTGGGCTGGATTGCCCGGTGGGTGAATTTAAACACTTGAGGCCAAGTGGTGACTGCAATGTATAGTTTTTATAGGTTAAGGTATATTCACTAATGATTTGTTTTTAGTTCAGATTATCTTATCTATTATTACTATGAAAAGTCTTCGGCTCTTAAAAAATCTGAGTATGCGCCAACTACGGGTATTTCAAAGCGCTGCCCGTCATGGAAGTTTTAGTAAAGCGGCAACGGAATTAAATCTCACTGCCCCCGCTATTTCCATGCAAATTAAAGAATTGGAAAGTGATTTAGGTATGACGTTGTTTGCGCGCGTCGGTCGCCGGGTGGAATTAACCACCGCGGGGGAATATTTTCTGGTGGATGTAAAAAAAATAGCCGCCACGCTGCGCGACGCGGAAGTGACCTTATCAAAACTTAAAGGTACCCAGGGCGGCAGTTTAAAAATAGGCTTGGTCAGCACCGCGAAGTATTTTGTACCCAAATTACTATCCCGTTTTAAACAAGAGCATTTTGGTTTACAAATCAAACTCGAAGTACGTAATCGAATTCAAATGGTGGAAATGCTGCGCGATGGTGAAATCGATATCGCGATTATGGGCCGCACTCCCGCCGATTTAGATACCCGCATCGAAGCCTTTGCCAAACACCCTCACGCATTTATTGCCAGCCCTGATCACCCGCTAGCCAAACGCCAAGGAATATCCCCCATCGCAATAAATCAAGAAGAACTGATAGTCCGGGAAGAAGGTTCTGGCACGCGCGCCATCATGGAGCGCTTTTTAAACGACCGCGGCTTATCCCCGCGCGTGACTATGGAAATGTCATCCAATGAAAGTATTAAACAAGCTGTGATGGCCGACTTGGGTATTTCATTCGTGTCGCTTCATACCGTAGGGCTTGAAGTACAAACGAATAAATTAGTGGTGTTAGATATTGATGAAACACCTATTTCGCGGGCATGGCATGTGGTGGCGTTAAATCGAGGGAATCATTCTGCTGCGGCGGAGGCGTTTAGGTATTTTGTGTTGGAGCATGGGGCGGAGTTGTTGAGTGAGATTTAGTTCTCCTCAGTGAATTTTTTTACTTATAAACTTTATCTTAGACTCTGAGTTCATCATATAATTTTGTTATATTTTGATGTACTAGGCAATTTCCTGCCCCAATTCATTTTTATTCAAAATAACTCTTTTTAAGATATGCTAAGGGACCCGTGAGTACTTCATCTCGAAAAAAAATACTAGTAACCGGAGGCGCTGGTTTTTTAGGCTCCCATCTTTGCGAATCACTTTTGAGTGAAGGTCATGATGTTCTCTGCGTAGATAATTTTTTTACTGGCAGTAAAGATAATATTAAACACCTTATATCTAATTCCAGATTTGAATTGATGAGGCATGATGTAACTTTTCCGCTGTATGTAGAGGTTGATCAGATATACAACTTTGCTTGCCCAGCAAGCCCAGTACATTATCAGTTTGATCCGGTTCAAACTACCAAGACTAGTGTACACGGAGCAATCAATATGCTAGGTCTTGCAAAACGTGTTCGAGCAAGAATTCTGCAGGCGTCGACAAGTGAAATTTATGGCGACCCAGAAGTTCACCCACAAACCGAAGACTACTGTGGCAGAGTTAATCCCATCGGGATTAGGTCCTGTTATGACGAAGGTAAGCGTTGCGCAGAAACACTTTTCTTTGATTATCACCGCCAGCATGATGTTGACATAAAAGTTGTGCGCATTTTTAATACCTATGGTCCGCGTATGCATCCAGAAGATGGTCGCGTTGTAAGCAACTTTATTGTTCAAGCTTTGAAAGGAGAAGACATCACTATTTTCGGGGATGGATCTCAAACGCGTAGTTTTTGTTATGTAGACGACCTAATTAAAGGCATCATAAAAATGATGCAGACAGGGCCTGGACTTACCGGACCGGTCAACATAGGCAATCCTTCCGAGTTCACCATAGCGGAGCTTGCTCAAAAAGTGATTTCTTTAGTTAACAGCAAGTCACGAATCATCTATTTACCATTGCCACAAGACGATCCTAAACAGCGCCAACCAGACATTTCACTTGCTAAAGAAAAGCTTAACTGGGAGCCGTCTATAGTACTAACTGATGGATTAGTTAAAACAATTGGTTATTTTGAAAAATTATTATCAGTCAATTCTTACAAATAGTGGGATCTCCAGCTATAGGTGGGTATCAGCTGCGAACCACAGTTTATATAAGAAGGTTATGTATGAGCTGAATACAAAAACCTTAGGCGACACATGCAATTGAAATAACGCTTCAATTCACATCATGGTTTTATTTTAGGCAGCATGCTCACTTTACGACACTGTCGATTAAATCGATCGCCAATAAATCAAAATCTCTAATTAAATTAGGCCGCGCTAAATTTTTAAAATTTATTTTGTCTTCTATCAAACCAATTCCGCAAGAAAAGAAATCAACCTCCGCGCTACCATTTTCCTCGACTGCATAGTTAAGGGCAATATTGGACAATTGCTCAAGCGTTACATCATAGTTATTTGCTCTAACCACTTGAGAAATAATATCCCAGTGAGATTCTTGACGCTGCCTACCGTATTTTAGTGTAAGAGAATAACTACCCATTAATGCTTTTCTAACTATTTGCTCTGGACTTCTAACTGGCGCATGTTGTATTTTAAGATCTAGAAATTTTCTAGGTAAAGAAAACATTGCAGAAAAAGCAGAATGATTGCCTTCTGCAACAACACAATCTTTAGCAAATTCATTCCCCAAAACCACTTTAAAGAACTGTTGCGGCTCTTTAGACCTTTTTTTAAAACAACTAAATAGAGGGGACTCAGATGAAAAATAATCTAAAGATATAGGACAAAACGTTTCCCAAGGAATGAAACCTGACTCATGCTTGTCAATATTATTGGAAATAATTTCGCGAATATTCACATTCGTGTTTCCACACAAGAATTCATCAGCATCTAGCAAAGCAATATAATCAACTATATTTTGTGAAGAAATATCTCTCACCATTGAAGTGACGACATCTGACTGACGAAACTCTCTTTCCTTAAATGAAAAAATTGCAATCTGCGGATACAGCTTCTGCATTTCCTTTGCAATCTCTAAAGTTCCATCTTGACTACAATGATCGATTAAAAAAATTCGGTCAGCGCTTCGCAGATTAATTTTCAAAAAAAGTTCAATTATGTCAGACTCATTTTTGACCATTGAAACGACGCCAATTCTAACCACTGCTAATCCTTTCTTGTTGATTATGATATTTTTTTAGAATATGCTAATTTAGATAACGTGAGAAAAAAGCGCTTTAATCACTGATTTTCTGAACGTATAACTGGTAAAGTGGGGCGCTAATAATTTTAATTTTTCTGCAGTAAATATTACTAAAAGCATCGATTGCCGGCTTTGGACACCTTATTGGGTCAGTGCCATTGGGCAACACTTCTTGCCATAAATAATCATCAAATGCTATCACTCCATTATTCTTTAACAATTCAAAGCTAAGTAGTGCATCACACAACACATCTGGGGCTTGGTGCGATCCATCCACATAGATAAAGTCAAAATATCCTTTTTTGCCTTCGGCAATTAATTTTGACAGTGCTAAAACGCTAAACGACTTATGAATAAATAGCTGAACATTGTTATTGACTTTGCTTATTGCTAAACTAGCATTGTTATTGAATCTCTTTTCGACAATAGACATATCAGTATGCGCACTACCGCCTATTTTATGCTCTACACCGCCCTCCCAAGTATCAATACAATGAAGCTCTATATTTTTGCTAATTCCGAGTTTTTCAATGAGATAGCAAGTACTAGCGCCTTCATATGAGCCAATTTCTAATATCCGAGTCGGGTTTATTTGTGGAATCAGGGAATCCCATACAGGCTTGGCAGATTCAAACCATGTATTGGTAAAGTCGTAAGATAATTCATTCATATTTTCCTCGCTTCACTGCGTATACTCAATCGCCTATCAAACAGGCAGGTCAAGTAGAATTTTCGGTTTTAACAAACCTTAGCAACAGAACCGTTGCCAAGGGGCTCATATCCTCCAGCATCGTTACAGATATTACAAAAATTTATTATGACTAATAGTTCCCAATACAAATAACCGATATTGCTCATCCAAAATTGGAGAGTGAGGTCTAAATTAATTTAGATGTATGGATTTAAATCTGTGCGCTCAAAATCCCATCCTGCCTTAGCAATTTTAGAAAGGATTTGCTCGTTATTACTTAATTCCTCAGATTTTATAATTATTGTCAGTATGTAGTTCCATTTAGCCTGACCCTTTTGGCACTGATCTTCTCCAGACTCGACCATGCGCTTCATTTCGCTGAACACTGGATCTGACTCATCAGAAGGATGGAATTCACAGCCTTGAATATACGCATCGCATATATTTTTTAAGGCAACCCCTGGTAAATTTAAGCCCAACGCAATTTTTTGAAATTCGCGTTTTGAAAATCCGAAAACATAGTTGCCAACTCGCTCCCAGGTATGGCGTGCTGGACCAGACATTGTTGGAGTGTCAATGTACAAGTCTTGCGGTTCGATTATTACAACTGCTTTTTTTGCTACCCGAATCATTTCGTAAATAGCTTGGTACGGTCTTCGCATGTGGTGAAGCGCTTCCTTACAAAGCACAAAATCAAACTGATTGTCTTGGAATTCCAGTGACTCTGCATTTGCCTTTTGATACTTCGTTATATGCCCTTCTTCGTAACTTTGTTTCAGCGTTCCATCGCCTATATCGGTCGTAAGAATATCGGTAAATCCTTCATTTCTAAGTATCCATGTATCGTGGCCCGACCCATCACCTACTGTGAGCCAAGAATCATTTGATGGGCCCAAAATGTCTATTGCACCCTCAAGAAAACGTCGATGCCGCCAATGATTTGCCGTTGTTGCATCCCACCACGTTGGATAAAGTTTGGCATGTAATTCATCAGAAAAGAAATGCTCCCAGTGGGCTACGTGCAAATCATCGGTGGATTTACCATCATGCTCTTTATTAGTTGTTGCACTACTGTTACCCGCCTCTACTGGCTGGTCTTTTTTCACTTCAACAATGTTAGATGCCTGAGTAGTGTGATCACTATTATGTTGAGCATCTTTTACCGATGTCTTTTCAAGCACTGTAAGTAAATGAGCACCTTTCCATTCTTGAGACACGATTTTGAATGCGCCCACAAAACCATAGCCTTTTGCCCAGCGATTTTGGTCATCAAAATATAGTGGAAATGTCTGCTCTGTAATGATGTTTACGTGTGTAGGGTCGACAAATGCGGCTGGCTGAGGATATGCAGGGGTAACCGACAAAAATCGTCCTCCTATTTTAAGAACTCGCCAGATTTCATTCATTAGCTCAACAAAAGAATTACGTCGTTTAGGCGCATAAACCACTCTTGGAATATGCTCTATGAAGTCATGCGCTGTAACAAAATCGAAAAAGTCTGCCGCAAATGGTAGGTCTTCTATTGCAAGGTCCGCTTTGTAAACATTATTTTCAAGATCGGTCCTGACATCCACACCATATACTTGATCTGCGCCAAATATATTTTTAGGCGCAGCGCCGCATCCAAGATCTAATGATTTCGTAGTCATATTTTTTGCGTAATATTTTTAAATTCAGTTAATAAATTCAGATGGAGTATTCAGTTTTCGCACAAGACAATAATTTGTGAATCAGCTCATCTACATGAAAATTCCGCAAGACATAAGCATGTCTGTAAAGCCGAGCTTCTTCTCCCAAGCTTTCAAATGTATGAATTGAAGATCTCACAAACTCATCCACTGAAAGCAGATCAGAGGGCGTGTAGCAGATATAAAATTGTTCTGGTATCCCCAGAATATTTAAATACGGCTTAAGACTAATTGGCACCAATGGAATACCACCGGATATTAGGCTATCAAAAAACCGAAGTGGTAAATCATTAAACACTGGCGCAATCCAATGTACCGGGTAATTAATCCATTCTGACCAACGATCTAAAGGAGACCGCCCATGAAAATCTTGCTTAAGTAAACCTACGGTGTCAAAGCACTTATTTACTGTAGCTAAAACACTGTTCCGAAATTTGAATTTTCCATAATACGAATGCATGCCAAGCGGCATATGCTTTCTGTGGCCTCTTAGCATTTCTGAAAGATGCTCTACAAGAAATTGTTTGGTCCATTGAATTGTTCCACACGGTATCCCGGGGACAATGACTGGATTAATTCGACTGACGATCGCAAAATCACTCAAATGTGCAGGCGCGTAAATATCCGCCAGCAGCGCGCATTTAATACTGTGATCATGCCAGTGATGATTATCGAAATCATGCACCACAAAAACTGTATTGGGCGTAGCCTCAACTAATGCAGCCATTTTCAAAGGCTCGATTTTGGCTACATTATTATTGGTCATTATTACGACCGAACCCTCAAGTTTGTTTCTACAGTCCAATGCGTTATCTGATAGAACTGACAGCTCATTGTCAGACATTGTTACTAATTTTTCGCCTTTTATTTCCAAAGAAACATTTCCATAGTTACTTGTATTGGTAATAACTATAGTTTTACCAAAACCGTTTTTGGAGAAATATTCTCGCTTTCTAAGCCGCTCTTGGTCTTTATAAAAAGCAAGAGCAAATAAGTTTTCTCTTTCAATGGTTTCCACAAGGTCATTCATTTTGACCTGTATGCTTGATGCTGCAAGCTGCTGAAAGTGAGAAATCATAAATAATTTTTTATGAGTCAGTATGGTCAGTTACTAAGCTGGTCGCTGTAGAATATGTTGCTGCCAAAAACTCTGCGAGTGCAAAGTATAGGCATGCGCCCCCATAGGGAGCTTGCCACCATTTAAATGATAAAAATATTCTGGCCCCACTTCCATCGAAAATAATGAAGCTTGAATTTGATTTGGTATATGAAAATCAATCGATAGCGCACCCATAAATGAAAAGAATAAATCTTCACTCGACCCTGACTGGATGAACCAGTCTGCGACGTCTTTATGCTCTTCAATTATTGATTTAAATTTACTTATGCGCCTTAAACTAAATCCACCATTACCTACATAGACGGTGTAGGGTCGTCCAACCCCATCGATTAAGAATTTTCCAAACTGAATATTTAAGGTCAATCCATTTGGCCAAGGAGCAGCAACATAGTCAAATGGACCATTTAGCCATTCGGGTAAATTGTCTTTGAATAAATAGACGTCGGGCTGCACTATCAGTAAAAACTCTTTATCGTCGAAAGCCGAATAAAAATCTTCTCGTAACAGAAGCCGACAGTAATCTTGTACTGATGCGAAATATTTTTTTTCAAAAAATTTGAATTTCGCGCTTGGGTATCTTTCAGCATAAAAGCTGACATCCAATCCAGCTGGCGCAAAAAAGGTTAGTGGATAAGATGCCAATACTTCAAATGTGCGATCAACTGAAAAAAGTTCATCTGCATTCAAGTCTGCTTTATAAATAGGAATGCCAATTTCTACTGAGGTTGCTGGCATAGTTGATTGTTTGTTCAGCATTAAATTTGCGACAGCGCGTGACAAAACGCCTGGACCTGTGTTTCTTCAGTAATCGGCCAGGGCATACTTTCGCGCTGTTCTTTGCCGGCGAGATCGCGATCTTTGCCTTGCAAATGATCTTTAGCCTTTTGTTTGTACTGATCGATGCTGTTCACACACCAGCTTGATTTGCCCATGTCATGCAATAAGCTAGTCGCAACGCGGCTGGCAAATCCATTGCCCGTCAAGGTCACGACAGGCACACCCGCAAGGAGTGCGTCGCTGGCTGTGGTGTGACCATTGTAGGGAAAGGTGTCTAGGAAGACGTCTGCATGACGATAGCGTGCCAAGTGATCTTCAACTCGCGGTACACGGGTAGCAAATACTAGTCGCTTAGGATCTATTCCAAAGTGGTTAGTAGTCTTTTCTAAATTCTGTCGCGCATCGTCATTTAATTTCATTAACCAAAGTACGCTACCGGGATTTTCACGTAACAAATCCATCCATGCTTCAAACATAGGAGGATTGATTTTGTAGTCATGATTAAAACTGCACAATACGAGGCCATCATTCGGCAAGCCAAACTTTGATCGAGGCGGTGTAGTGGGTGCGAGTTTTACACCTGTGTCCCGCGGTAAGTAGCAGTGCGGTAAGTAGAGTAATTTCTCTCGGTAATGCGGCTGATGTTCCTCTGGCACCGTCACTTTGTCTGCAATGAGGTAGTCGATATAAGGCAGGTTAAGCCCGCCCGGAAATCCCAAGTAGGTTGCTTGTACTGGCGCGGGGCGATGCGCAAGTATGTCTAATCGCGAACCTGAGGTATAGCCAGACAAGTCAATCATGATATCGATTTCCATGGCGCGGATAAGTCGCGCAACTTCATGCGAAGCCTTATCTGCACAATCGAGATAATGATCGAAGCCATTGCGATAGCGACTATAAAGCTCAGATCCATCACGCAGCGCTAACGAGATACCAAAGGTTTCAAATTGCGTTTTATCGAAATTTTCTATCAAACCAATCAGTAAATAACCAACCGGATGCTCACGAAAATCTGCTGAGATAAAAGCAACGCGCTTTTTACGATGGCGATAAACTTCACCACGCCACAACGGCTCTTTAGCCGCAGGAAATCGCTGCTCACCAAATGTTTCAGCACATTTCAAGTGGTCTTTTGCATCATCAGTAATGGCCATGAGTGCAAATGGGTTACAGACTTTTTTGCCCGCACGTACGCCTTCAATGATGCGCTGTTTGTTGACATCAAAATCTGTCCAGTCGCAGCTATGCAGGCGTGCAAATGCGTGCAAGCCTTCTGCGTATTCATACTCCGGATTGATGGTTAACAGATGCTTGAAGACATCTGCAGCTAATGCATTTTGTTTGAATTCGGTAAGTATGTAGCCTTTGTTACCCAGCGATTTTTGATCTTGCGGCGAGATAGACAGCGCCTGCTCCATCGTTTGCAGCGCCTCGAGGTGCCGGTTCATGCTGTGTAAAAGCGTCGCCTTATTGTTGTAGGCATCCATATACTCCGGATTTATTTCGAGTGCTCTATCAAAAGCAGCTAATGCTTGCTCAAATAGTGCCAGTCCTTGCAAGGTCGTTGCCAGTGCATAGTGAGCCATGGCGTTATCTGGTGAGGTCTCTGCTGCTAGCGTTAGCCAACGCAAGGCTTCGTCACTGCGACCGCTACGGCCAGCAATAACGCCTAGGGAGTAGAGCGCAACAAAATCATCGGGATATTTTTCTAATACGCTAATAAACAGACGCTCGGCTTCGTTTAGCTTACCCTGATCTTGCAACTGCAGTGCTTTGGTATTTAATTCCGCACTCTGCCCGGCGATAGCGGGGGTAACAGTTAGTCCGCTAGTTTTGGCAGTGGCAATGGCTACTTTATGAGCTAGTGCCGCCTCCATGTTGGGTTGCAGCTCCAGTGTCTTGTCGGCTTCGACTAATGCCTCATCAAATCGACCCAATTTATACAAGATAACTGATCGCGCTAAACGCGCCTCTGCAAAGCTAGGGCTTGCTCGTACGGCGCGCGTAGCGTAATTAAGTGCAGCAGTTGCGTTACCTACATTTGATTCAATAGCGGCTAACGAATAAAGCGCAACAATATTTTCAGGATGCGAATTCAATACTTGCAAAAATAAGGCGGTCGCTTTTTTATTATCGCCTTTGTTTTGCAAATCAACGGCCTGCACCAGCTTTGTTTGATGGGGATTACTCGCTTTTTTCACCTGTATCGCCTTAGTTCGTAGCCGTTTGATTTTGCAGTGTGTATCGTATGTTTTTAGTTTTTAGTCTTTATCTATTCAGCGATCACCAATTGCCCTGACGTGCCCAGGATTCTTCCCACGCCACTCATTGCATCAAATAACGATGAAAAATATCCTTGCTGTAGTGTGTACTGCTCAAGCTCTACAGCGAGTAACTCATACAATGATCGGCGACCTAATGCATACCACTGCACAAAAAAATCTTTACGTACACGATCATTAATTTCTAACAGGCTGACGTACTCGTTGGTTCGCCTTAGTGCTGCAGTTGCTAATTCATAGCGCGCACGATACTCGGTATCGAGTTGCTGAATGGTTGTATCTATACGCTCTGCTGCTGCTCTGGCTCGCTCAAGCGCTGCGCGTTCACCAGATTCTAAAATTTTGCCGTCATACAGCGGCACGCTCATGCTAATCGTAAAACTCTGATAATAATTATTACTTAATCCATTCGCCACCGGTGCATGCACTGCGCTGGCTTGTACTTGTGGTTTGCGCGATGCGTTAATTTGATCTAACTGCCGCAATGCTGTTTCATAATCGAATTGAAATGCCATTACTTGAGGGTTTGTCACCAGCTTGGCGCGTACGCTTTCTAAATCTGGCTTTTGTAAAAAAATCGCGCCAATACCATCACAGAGTGCTGATTGATCTGCTCCCAGCAGGCGGTCTAGGCGTATACGAAACTCGCGCGCTAAGCTGCGCGCATTTTCGCGGGCCTGGGTTGCTTGTAGTAAGCGTGAACGTGCCTGTACCAATTCGCCGCGCCGACCGGGGTCTGCGTCGGTTACCTTGGTCAGCATGTCTGCAAGCTTTTGCACGGCTTCCAGATAGTCGTCTGCTGCAAAAACCAATGCACGCTGCTTGGTATAGTCAAGGCAGGTAGTTACTACGTCGACCGCTACTTGATTTGCTTGCAGCGCGTAGCGCGCATTGGATGCGTCATACGCGGCTTCGCGACCTTTGATTGAGGCGGCAATCCGGCCAAAATCATACACAGGCACGGTAGCGTTCACACCAAAATACGGTCTGTCTGGGCGGCTAGTATTTGGTATTTCACCGGTATAGGTAGTGGCACCGCTGGTTAGGTTCACTTGGGGTGAGCGTGCGCCTTTGGCTGCATTAATGTCTTGTCGTGCTGCGTCGGTGGTGTAACGCGCTTCACGCATGGCGGGGCTAAATTCCAGGGCACGTTTAACTAACTGCCTTAGCTGCAATTCAGCTCGCCTTGTACTTTCATCGCTACCCAAATTTTGCAAACTACGTAGCAAACGAATTTCATCTGCGGGCAAAGCTTCATTGTCGGTGGCCACTGCAGTCGTCATGACTAAAAAAACTAGCCCTATCGCAAAAATCCACTGAAGTGCAAACGGGTTCAACCTAGCGCTCACGAAAAGCTTCCTTCGCTTTCGTTAAGGGCTTGAGTAGATACTGCATGACCGTTTTTTGTCCGGTCTTGATCTGCGTTTGTGCTTGCATGCCCGGAATAATCTGCATCGTCTTCTGCTTGGGATTTTCAGGATCCATCGTGCTGGAGATCATTACACGGTAGTAATTGGCTGGCTGCCCTTCCACCGGCCGCGCATCTTCTCGAAAAGTATCTGGGCTGATCATTTCAACCTTGCCATTTAATTCGCCATAAATAGCCGAATCATAGGCAGACAATTTAATCGCTACCGGCAATCCAATGGATACATGTGACACGTCTTTAGGATCTAAGCGCGCTTCAAACATGAGTGTGCTGTCCATAGGCACGATATCAAGTATGGGCGCGCTTGGTGATACTGCCGCACCAATTGTCGTAAACCGTAAATTTTTCACGATGCCGTTGACAGGCGCGCGCAATGTCGTTCGTTCCAGTGTATCTAACCGCGCATTTAAATTAGGGGCTAATTGACCAAGATCGGATTCGGTTCGGGTTAGCTCGGTATTGGCGTCGGCACGAAAGCGATTAACTCGCTCAATGATTTGTTGATTCAAATCGTTTTGCTGACGCTGCAAGCGTGAGAGTTCAACTTCTGAAAACAAGCCCTGCTTAGATAATTTTTCTGAAATCGCGACTTCATTAGAAATCAGCTCCAAACTTTTGCGTAGCGATGCAACAGATTCTTCCAAGGTTCGTTTACGTGCTTCATAGGCTCGCGTTTCGTTAGCGACTAGCAGTGCGTTTCCACGCACCTCAGGTGGAAATTCTAGTGGCAAGTTGTAGGCTTCAGCGCGCGCACGCGCGCGTGTAGCTTTTAATGAGAGCTGTCGCGATATGCCTTCTTTGTATTGCGATTCAAAACGCGTGGGCTCTAGTCTGACGATAGGTTGCCCTTTTTCTACTGTATCGCCTTCATGCACTAGTAATTCTGCTAGTACGCCACCTTCTAAACTAGAAATTACTTGCTCGCGGCTCGTCGGTATTACTCGCGCTTCAGCCAACGTGACTTCGTCCACAAAGGACATATTGGCCCACACGATGGCAACCACAGTAAGAACTATCATTAAGTACAACACAGCAGATGAAGCTGGCGTTGCTTGAGCCAGTAGTGCTTCACTCACATTGCGCATGTACTCGTAGTCGTCGCCTTTGAGTTTTGCTTTGCGTTTAAATAATTTCCATTCCACGCCAACACTAAAGGGGTGAATTTTGTCGAGATCATGTTTTGATTTCATTAATGATCTCCCGCATCTAAGAATCCTTCTTTGCGCACCGCATTGGAATCTTGGCCAGCGAGCATAGCGAGGATACGATCTTTCGGTCCATCGGCCACCATGCGTTGTTGATCCATGACGATGACGCGATCAACCACACTTAATAGTGAAGGCCTGTGGGTAACGATGATGACGGTTCTGCCTTGAACTATGGCTTCCAAACGTTTGGTAAACAATGCCTCGGTTTGCATATCCATCGCGGACGTAGGCTCGTCCATCAATAATATTTTTGGCCGCGTGATTAATGCACGTGCTAATGCCACAAGCTGACGCTGACCACCTGACAATCCTAATCCCATGGTTCCGATAGGCATGTCATAACCCATGGGGTGCGCATCTGCAATTCTGTCTAAGCCTGTCAGTGCGACCACTTCATGGAACGCTTCCATGGATGCTGCTGGGCGACCTAAGAAAATATTCTCGCGTAGCGTTCCACGAAATAGTCGTAGATCTTGTGTGACGTAGCCTATGTTGTTTCTGAAATCGACAGGATCAATCTGGCGTATATCAATACCATCAACTTTGACCTGACCTTCAAACGGTTGATACAAGCCCGCAATCATTCGTAGTAGCGTAGATTTTCCACTACCAATTTTTCCTACGAACGCAACGCGTTCGCCTTTGTCTATTTTGAGGCTGACTTCATTTAATGCGATGGGTGGTTTGTGGCCACTGGTCGCTGGATAAGCAAAACTCAAATTGTTGATTTCTATAGAACCATCGATAGTGGGCTTTTGAAGATATGAACGCGTTGGATCGCGCTCTACCGGCAAGCTCATAAGATTGTTGAGCCCACCTAGCGCTGTTTTTGCGGTTTGAAATCGCGTCGCTAATCCTACAAACTGACCTACTGGACCTATCGCACGGTTAGCAAACATCATGCAACCCACTAAAGCACCTGCACTAAGTTCTCCTTCATGAATCAGATACACGCCCCATACCAATATCACTATGTTTTGACCTTGCTGTATGAAGTTAAACACAGTCATTACGATGTTAGACAGGATGCGATATTTCATTCCTGAGAAGGCGGTTGCTGCTGTCAGATCTTCATAGCGCTTGGACATGATGCCGCTAGCACCTGTTACGCGCAGAGTTTCTATACCCTCGATTGATTCAATTAGCACGCCCATCATGGCTGATTGATCACGGAAGGTTTGCATCATCAACGTATGCAACGGAAACTGTATCCATAAAGCGATCAACATGGATATAACGATCGCTACGAGCGGCACGATCGCCATTTTTCCGGCTACTGTAAAAATCATAAAGATAAACAGTAACGAGAAGGGTAGATCAGTCACGATAGCTAGACTTGCTGACGTACCAAAATCACGAACTGTTTCGAATTGCCTGACTTGGTGTGCAAATGCGCCGGATGATGGCGGAGTATGTTCTAGACGTAATCCTAATGCTTGCGAAAAAAGAGCCGACGATAATGTGATATCACTTTTGCGTGCCGCAAGATCCATGAGGTAATCACGCAATTGACGTGCCGCGGCCTCAAACAATAAGGCGATAACGACCCCGGCCACCAATGCCCATAAGGTTGCATAGGCTTTAAGGGGAATGACCCTGTCGTACACATGAATAGTAAACAACCCGGCAAAGGTCGATAAAACATTAATGAGTACGGTGGCCAGAATACTGTCGTAGTAGTAGCGCCGGTAGCGCCAGACGGTCTGCCATAACCAACGCGATCCGGAGGGCTCATCGTCCTCTTCTCCTCCTGCTTCACCGGGCTTGGGCAGCTGCTTCATGAGCAGGCAGTGGCCGCCATACAATGAGCGTAATTCGGATTCTTCAAGAAAAAAACGCTGCTCGTCTAAGCCAGCCTGAAGCAACTCATAGCGCGGGCCACGAACTGAAGTCGTTCTATCTAATAGTATGAGGGCACCGCCATCCTTGAGAAGCAGGACAACCGGGTAGATTTCTATGGGTAGAGATGCGGGGTCGCGCTTGGCGAGCTTGACTGAAAAGCCGCTGGCTTGCATTGCACGGACGCCATGCTCGACAGACAATTTGCCCATCGCCGGAAGGCCGGCCAAAAATGAGGCATGAGACTTTTGAATGCCGTGACTATTACAAACCCACAACAGGGCCTGCAGCAGTCTATCGGTCTCTGCCGGGCTCGGCTCCAACCGGGCGCCGCCAGGATGGTTCATATGCAAACACCTTAGACGATAACAATTAAATCATATCACTGAACAACAGTTGTGCGTCGGCAAATGTGATGGCATTTGAGCAATTCCTATAAAATCACGCGCTAACTTTTTTGCTCTGGCTGAAACAGAGCTAGGAGTCCACCAAGGCCAAGCGTTTAGTTAGCCCAAGCAGCTCGCCTGAATTACCACTTAGTCTTGAAGAAGGCTAGCTGTCGGTGGTTGCCTCATTAGGCAGCCACCGACCACAACTAGATACCTTGCCTCTGCTTTTTTAGCCTATGACAATGTGAATCTTGTCGTTTACCATTAATTGTGCATTGGCATTTACGTAGACATGATACGAGTCTGCTCCGTCGGTCACCGTGCCCGCAGACTGCCAACCCGATCCTGAACTTGCTAGATACAAGGTATCGCTGTTGTCTCCGTCCACCGTTAACTGATTTATGCCAGCCAGAGTTTCACCGACACTCAGCACATCTTGCAGGGAAACGCTCAGATTTTTTATCGCATCGACCTTGGTCAAGTCCACGCGTCCAGAATTGACAAGTGCACTGGAGTCTTGTATCAACTTCCGCAAGTCGACTATCGGGGCAATTTGGAACATATAGTCCGCCATTGAGTGCGTCACGCCATCGCTTGTGGTGAATGATCCCATCAAACCAAGCAGATTACCGTTGTTCACCTGATCCGTCGGCGTCATATTCACGGAGACAGACTTAATGTCCAGCTCTGAGAGTTTGTGTAACTTGCCCACGCCGTCGTTATAGGTATAAACCTCCAGCGACTTGAATGCTGGATCTTTCACATCAATGACACCATCGCCATTGGTATCCATAGCCACTAGTCCGGTCGGCCCGTTTACTGCAGCAACGCCTTTGGGCAATAATCCTTCAAACGGCTGGAGGGTATTGGGTCCAAAGTCTTTACTTGAAACCAGCATACCGTCACCAGGCCCAACCCAACCGGTAGCCATATTCAAGCCAGCCAAAATAAATGCTGCTCCTTGGCCTGCCGCTAATGTGGCATGGATTCCATCCGAATTTAAATCGAGAACCAGCGGATCGACTGCGCTTCCAGCCAAGGCGTTTGTCTGACAAGTTGTCAAACCGCTCGTCTGAGATGTAGTCAAAACTGAACGCTGTGTCGATGTAAAGTTAATTAGCTGTGAGGTGGTTAGCGCCTGCAATTGATCAGATGTAATAGCCGAAATATTTGATGTTGATAGGTTCTTTACCTGTGTTGTTGTCAACGCTTGTACATCAGTTGTCTCTAACGCTTGGAAGTTCGTACTCGTTAATCCACGCAACTGAGTCGATGTCAGCGACTGTATCTGCGTACTGGTCAACAACTGAACCTGATCGGTCGTCAAATTGTTCAAGTTCGAACTCGATAACTGGCCCACCTGCG
>Ga0315909_10003203_pt1 | contig 20157 bp, 19 predicted proteins | sample LakEriMetagenome_11_FD_203527 | JGI IMG/M metagenome (GOLD analysis project Ga0315909, IMG submission 203527) | Freshwater fungal communities from buoy surface, Lake Erie, Ohio, United States - Buoy 2 MA125 | ecosystem: Environmental > Aquatic > Freshwater > Lake | place: USA: Lake Erie, Ohio... | reverse complement strand
CCCGACGTGTTGGTCGCAAAAATTGCATGCGCTGGAATATGGGCAGCAATCTTCTGATAGAGCGCATGCTTCCAGTCCATACGCTCAGCGATCGCTTCGATCACTAAATCCACCTCGGCCAGACGTGCCAAATCGTCTTCAAAATTAGCGACTTCGATCAAGGCAGCCTGATCATTGTCAGCTAGTGGCGCAGGATTGATTTTTTTCAGACTATCGACGGAACGCTGTGCAAGCGCATTACGCGGCTGATCCGGCTTGCCAGGCAAATCGTACAGAATGACCGGAACACGTGCATTGATGCAGTGTGCTGCGATCTGCGCACCCATCACGCCAGCACCCAGAACCGCTACTTTTTTGATGGGCATGGTCGACATGGCTGTCAATCAAAACAGTTCAGCATTCATCGCCATCAGCGTCCCGGCACCGGAGCGTGCCTGCCGTATCAACATCGCGGTCTCGGGCAACAAGCGCGCGAAATAAAATCGCGCTACACCCAGCTTAGCCTGATAAAAATTATCATCACTCGATGACTTCTGCAGTGCGATTTTTGCCATGCGGGCGAAAAAATATGCAAACACCAGATGTCCGAGCACACGCAAATACGGCACGGCAGCTGCGCCGACTTCATCACGGTTCTGAAAAGCTTTCATGCCAATTTCCATCGTCAGCTTGGTGACCTTGTCACCGATATCCGCCAGTGGTGTGATGAATTCAGACATCGCTTCGTCCGTACCGTTCTCATCAATGAATGCTTTGATCTTGTCACCGAAAGCGCGTAACTTCTCGCCATTGTCCATCAGCACTTTGCGCCCCAAAAGATCGAGTGATTGTATGGTGTTGGTACCTTCATAAATCATGTTGATACGTGCATCGCGCACATATTGCTCCATACCCCATTCGGCGATGTAGCCATGACCACCAAAAACTTGCAATGCCTCTGAGGTCGCGATCCATGCGTTGTCCGTAAGGAAGGCTTTGACGATCGGTGTGAGTAGTGCCACCTCATCGGCCGCTTGCTTGCGCTCATCTTCATCAGGGTGATTCAATTCGCGATCAATCATCAACGCGACGTACGAGGTGAATGCACGTCCGCCCTCGGCAAACGCACGCGCGGTGAGCAGCATGCGACGCACATCAGGATGCACGATGATGGTGTCGGCAGGCTGGGATTCGGACTTTGGACCAGTCAGGCTACGGCCCTGGATACGCTCACTCGCATAGGCACGTGCATTCTGGTAGGCGACTTCAGTCAGACCGAGTGACTGCATGCCCACCCCAAGACGAGCAGCATTCATCATCACAAACATGGCGTTGAGTCCCCGATGCGGTTCGCCGATCAGCCAGCCGGTGGCACCATCCAGGTTGATCTGGCAGGTGGCGTTGCCATGGATACCCATTTTGTGTTCGATCGCGCCACAGGTAATGGCATTGCGATCGCCCAGCTTGCCCTGCGCATCCGGCACAAATTTGGGCACTACAAACAGCGAAATGCCTTTGGTGCCGGGTGGTCCATCCGGTAGTCGCGCCAGCACCAGATGCACGATGTTGGCGGCCAGATCATGCTCACCCGCCGAGATGAAAATCTTGCTGCCTGTGAGACGATAGCTACCGTCGGCCTCGGGTACGGCGCGGGTTTTCAGCAAACCGAGATCAGTACCGCAGTGCGCTTCAGTCAGGCACATGGTGCCGGTCCATTCGCCCGATACCAGCTTTGGCAGGTAAAGCGCTTGCTGTTCGGGTGTGCCGTGCGCGTGCAGGCATTCGTACGCGCCATGTGACAGCCCCGGATACATGGTCCAGGCCTGATTGGCCGAGTTGAGCATTTCATACAACGCGTTGTTAAGCACCATGGGCAAACCCTGCCCACCAAATTCAGGATCGCAGGAAAGCGAAGGCCAACCCGCATCCACATAGCGGCGATAGGCGTCGGCAAATCCCTCGGGCGTGGTCACCGTATGCGTTTCTGCATTGAAATGACAACCTTCGCGGTCACCCTGATGATTAAGCGGGAAAATAACCTCGGCTGCAAATTTTCCGCCCTCTTCCAACACTTGGTTGAGGGTCGCTGCATCAAGACTTGCATGCGCGGGCAAGGCCGATAGGGCCGTATCCACCTCAAGCAATTCATGCAACACAAACTGCATGTCACGCAGGGGCGCACGGTAACTGGGCATGAAGATCTCCGGAGATGAAATACACGGTGGCGATGAGGCTAGCTTTTTTCAGTGACGATGAGGCCGTTTTTTTACAAAAATAACGATCGTCGATGAATCAAATCTGTATGGCAAAACACTACTTACGTGACCCTGACCGAGTCAATCAGGCGCGCAAAGCCTGCATGCGCGCGATCAACACAGCCGGGACTACGAATGAAGCGTGCATCATGATGGAGGGCGAGAACGAGCCCATACATCTCAAAGACCAGCTGCTGTGTATCGGTATCAGGTACCAAATGGCGCTCATCAACAGCTTGCTGCGCCGCGCGTTGGAGCGCCAGCTGCCAGGTGCGAACCATCGTGACCAGATGCTCGCGTATTGGCCCGGGACGGTCATCGTATTCGACCGCGCCGCTGATGTAGATGCATCCGGAGGCGATTTCGAGACTGACGCGTGCTATCCAGCGGCTGAACAAACTCTGCAGGCGCGGCAACCCTCTGGGCTCACGCAGGCTGGGATAAAAAACCTCTTGTTCGAATTGCTGGTGATAGAGCTTCAAGACATCAATCTGCAAATCCTCGCGCGATCCGAAGTGCGCAAAAACACCGGATTTGCTCATGCTCATGCGCTCGGCCAGTACGCCGATGGTCAAGCCTTCAAGCCCCTCGCGACTGGCCAGATCAAGCGCAACGTCCAAAATGCTCGCGCGGGTTTGCTCGCCTTTACGCAGGGGTTTATGAAGCACTTCGGTCATGGGAGGACTCCGGACAGCACAATAGAACGACCGTCCTATTATGCACTGAAACGCTCGCCGAGCGACTGTTGCGACGGGTCGAGCCAGACGATTAACCGCGTGAGCGGTCAATCATGCGCCGGTCACGCTTGGTCGGGCGACCCCGTAGTGCCTCACCGGGCTCACTGAAGATTTTGCGCTGCTCGGCGCGCTGCTCGCGCTGACGCAGGCTGTCTTCGGTTTCCTCGTAAAGCGCCTGAGCCACCGGGGCAGGTCCGCGCTGCCCGGACAAGGCAACGACCCGGACTTGCCATTCGGTGCTGCCGTTGTCGATATCGAGCAAGTCACCGGGACGAATATTGCGAGCCGGTTTGCACCGATCTCCATTCAAGCGAACCCGGCCGCGCTCGACGGCGTCCGATGCCAGCGACCGTGTCTTGAAGAACCGCGCCGCCCACAGCCATTTATCAAGTCGAATAGGTTCGTCCATAGCGGCATTGTAGAGATTTTCGAAGGAGGGGACCTGCTACTTACTTCGTGTATCGACCTGCCGTGATCATTTTCAATACCGTGCGATACAGGAGGTATGCCAGACGATTTCCGATTCGTCGCAACCATGAGAACTGCGCGACATCTGTGGCACTGACGAGCGTACCCTCAGCCACACCACGCGCGATGATATCTCGCAGCGCCATCGAAAAATGGGCGTCGCGGACGATGACATTGGCCTCATGATTGACGAACAATGACAGACCATCGAAGTTACTCGACCCCAGTGTTGCCCATGAATCGTCCACCACAGCGGCTTTGCCGTGCAGCTGAGTTACACGATATTCGACAATATGAATACCCGCTCGAATGAAGCGCGGATAAAACGACTGCGCTACCGCATCCTGCATTACAAATTGACCAACACCGATGAGCAGCGTGATATCAACGCCGCGCGATGCGGCATGCATCATCGCGCGGCGTAATTTTCGGCCCGGCGCAAAATAAGGCGTAACCAGTACGGCGCTATGCTGTGCGCGACCAAGCGCCTGCAACAGTTGACGCTCAATGGCTACGCGGTTACGGAGGTTGTCGCGCACCACTAATGCTGCCTCGGCAACCTGCCACGGCACACTGAGACGCGATGCATACCACTGGCGTATATGGCCTAGCCGACGGCGCAATGTCTGCTCGGATTGCCGCTCCCACTGCGCAATGACTTCCGCGTGGATATCATCCACCAGCGGTCCGATAATGCTGACGGCAAAATCCCAGCGCGGGGCCGGCAAAGGCGTACCGCTCTGATCATCGGAAATGAGGTCATCATTGATGTTCAAGCCACCAAGAAAAGCGAGGCGCCGATCTATGACAACTATTTTTCTGTGAGTTCGTACCACACCCCGCCGAAACCAGGGATTGAACGCAACGAAGTCAATACCGACACGCGTGAATTCAGCCATCAGTGTGGTCACGTTCGATTGCCCCGTGCCTAACCAGTCAACCAAGACGTGTACCGCTACACCACGCTGTGCTGCGCGCACTAATGCCTGTTTGATCTGATTGGCAGTGCCGTCAATGGCAAAGATGTAGGTCTCGAGATAAATCTCGTCGTGGGCCGCATCAATCGCATGAATGAGTGCAGGAAAAAACTCGGCACCGCGGTGCAGCAGCGATAAATGATTGCTGCGGCTATAGCTCGCGACCGGCATGCTGTTTTTCCTGGAATGCACACTGCGCACTCACCGCTGATGCAGATGGCTGCAAACTCAGCTCTGCCACCAAAGGGGCATGATCGGAAAGCCGTGCCCAGCTGGCGCCAAAAAGAACGTTCGCACTGTGGACCTCAAATCCTCGTACATAAATACGATCGAGTTGAAGTACCGGCATCGCCGCTGGAAAAGTGCGCGCGGGTGTTTTTTTGGGGCCGCGTCCGGACAGCCGGCGCAAATACGTACCAAAGCCACGCGCGGACAAACTCTGATCGAAAACTTCCCTGACATGAAGCCGATCACGAAGCGTCTTGCTGAGTGAATTGGTCCAATCATTGAAATCACCTGCAATCAACAGAGGAGCGTCTGCAGGCGCAGTTGAGCTTACCGCCTCGATCAGTGCTTCCGTCTGGCGCGCGCGACTTCCTGCAAATAATCCCAGATGCACCACGTAGCAGTGGATGCTGACCTCAGCGATCGGCAACACACAATGCAAAATACCGCGCGATTCATAGGCATGATCAGATACATCATGATTGAAGGCTGATTCAATCGGAAAGCGTGACAGCAATGCATTGCCGTGATGGCCATGATCGTAGACTGCGTTCATGCCGTAAGCCACATGATGGGTATCCCCCGCCAGAAATTCATGCTGTGCTTGAGCAGGCCATTTACCTGCATGTCGAAGCGCGAGCAAGTCGTGGCGGCCCTGTACTTCCTGCAAAAACAGGATATCAGGCGTCATGGACGTGATGGCTTGCTTGATGCCATGCACACGTGGCCGAGTACCTAGCGTACTGACACCTTTATGAATATTCCAAGTAGCAATGCGAAGTTTCATTCAGAACAGAATCAGGAGACGGACTTACACGAGTTGCGGCAATTGCAGAATCGCCTCAGCATTGGAGGGCGAGAAACACTGATCTGCAGCTTCATGCCATGAAAGCCAGCGATACTGCAGATGTTCACGTGCGGCCAGCGTCACGGTGATGTCCGGCGGCACCAGCAAACCAAATACATGCTCGGTATTATGCGTAATACCCTCGGCATAACGATGGCGCCAGACGGGATAGATCTCGTAAACATTAGAAAGTTTCCAGTCCCGAAGATTTTTTGCAGGTACTGCTTCGCCGCCAATCAGGATACCGGTTTCCTCATGCACCTCGCGGATGGCAGTCCTCACCAAGGGTTCATCAAGCGTATCCTTGGAACCCGTCACCGATTGCCAGAAACCGGGCTTGTCTGCACGTTCAAGCAACAGCACCTGCAGGTCAGCGGTGTGAATGACAACGAGGACGGATTCAGGGATTTTGGGAGCGGGCATAAGTGCGCCAAGTGTTGAATACTCAAATCATTATGCCCTGTTTAGCTTGATCCTACAGCGGACCGAGTGACTCAGGCAATATCACGCCCGTCCCCATCCACATCTGCGACCGTCGGTTCAATATTTCCTCGCAAAGGTGTCCAGATTCTCCCACGCACAATCATAGAATCTGCTCAACAGTTTTCTAAACCGCACCCGGTTCATCTTGCCCGTAAAGCCTCCCATGAGTGAAGTCTTGCCCCTCATTGCCGGCTCCACTTTCTACGCGTACGGTCAAAGGGTCACGCAAGACAACGCCCAACGCCGCGTTAATTTTTCGCCATTGATCGAATATGAGATTGACGTAAAGGTCTTGCTCCTCCTGCTCCAGTCCATCAAGCCTCTCCGTAAAACCTGGCAGTTCCGAGACTACAGGTGATTGGTTCAGTGATTTCTTTAATTGTGCGGACAAACTTATTGGATACGAATCATCTTCTACCGACTCCACTACCTCCGAACCCTTTATCTCATCCGGCATCTCATACGCTTTAGCCATTTGAGTCAGTAATTTTTTAAATTCAACGATCACTTTCTCGAAAATTTGCTGCCCACTAATACTCAAAACCCGGTCAACGCTTCCTACCGGTGGCAAATCCAGCGGTTGGCGTCCAACGATTTCCATTGAATGACTGACCAGCGCAGTCAGTCGATGAGCATTGACTACATAAATACCAAATAATTTTTCCAAGGCCTGCGTAAAACTCCCGCTACGAAAATAACCACTGATATCGATATATTTTTTGCATAGCTCGGTGAAACGTGTGTCAAATTCTGCTGACTCAAGAGCCAAAGACTCTGTCATTGCCAATATCATACCGTCCAGCTTCTGCAAAAGATCGGCTTGGAGCCTTTCTTCCAACTCTGGTGAGAGCTGTTTTTCTGAAAAAGTATGCTTAAACTGCGATGAAGCTTTTAGCGTTTTCATTTTGTATAACAAAATATTTTGCTTCTGTGCGTCGCAAACATAATTCTTCCAACCAGACAGAGCCGTGGTCAGCTGCATCCATTTTTCATAGTCCGGAACCAAGCAATGGTGAACAACATAAGAAAATAAAGAGTGTCTCATGAAATAACGATCAAAAATCGGACGCTGATTAGTTTTATAAACATCGTAGGAAAAAATTTCTTTTCTTTTGCCGATCCAAAATTTTGTAGGTTTAATGTCATAAATATTTTTAAAAGCATCCATATATTTATAGAAAAAATTTTCACGCTTCGATTTATTTGAGTCGGATAACCACTGGAAAGCAGCAGAACTGTCGGATTTTTCTAAACTATTAAAGATACGTATCAAATCGCGAACCTCGGCATGCAAGGCGGATAAATTATTAAAAGCCTGCAAACGTGAGGTCTTCGATTCGCGGTCATCATTCAAAAAATGATCTGAACTAAAATTTTTCGAAAGTCGGATCTGACCGCGCAAATTTATTTCATCATCATAGTCATCACTATAGCTATCTTCATCATCTGATTCATCTTCGATGAGATTCCTCAAATAAGTAGGCTGGTCTCGAAGCTTTAATGATTTATATTTATACTGACTAAAAATGTGCGGCTGCTTTTGATAAAGGGATAGCAATATTTGATACTGACCGTCCTTTATCGCCTCGTCGAAAATGTCTTTAGCGAAGTTTATTTTCTTGTCATCATCTTCTGGGAAATAGTGACGCATTAAAGGCATGCCGAATAATCCGATACCGCCCACCGCGGAAGAGCTGTTCTTTGAAATTTTCCGAATAAATTTGACATCGACCGCCAGCAGCGAATTAACGACAGGCCAGTACCGCTTGGAAAACGCAATATAAATCGGTGTTTTATCTTCCGAGTCAGGCTCATCTGCGGGCGCGCCTTGCTCCAGCAACCAATCCACGACCGCTTGTTGACCATGGGCAGCGGCATAGTACAGACCATTGCGTCCAAGAGCATCTTTGGCGGCAAGATTCGCGCGATATTCATGGAGCAGGCGGGCGACTTCGATATGACCTTTGCCACAAGCCTGCATCAGCGGCGTGAGTCCGGAATGAGCACTTACCTCCACGCTAACACCTTGTTCGAGTAAAGATTTCAGCACTTCAAGGTCGCAGCTTTCGACAGCGTAATGCAGACAGGTTCTCCCAGAGGAATCTCTGGCGGCAAAGTTCGCCTGATGCGCTCGGAGCAGATGTACGACCTCTCCATTGCCCTTACCGCAGGCCTGCATGAGGGGGGTGACGCCAGAAGCGGTGGGCGAATCGACATCAACGCTCTTTTTTAGTAACCATTCAAGCACTTCAAGGTCACCGCTCTCGACAGCGTAATGCAGACAGCCTTTACTCGAGGTATCTTTGACGAACAGATTCCCGCCTCGTGTATGCAACACTTGAACAATATTGAGATGACCCGATTTTACGGCGTGCAGCAACGCGATATTGATTTGCTGGTAAGTGCTGGATTCAACAAGATATCGTACCACCGACTCAAATCCCTTCGAGGCCGCATAAACAAGCGGTGTCATCCTGGAATGAGAGGACACTGCTTGGCACGCATTGAACACTTCTTGCGCATCACGAGTGAAGGTATCCATAGGGTCTATTGCCTCAGCCTGCACCTGCGGTTGCTCGGGTGTCGCTACCTCTCTACCGCCTCGCCGACGCTTGGTCGCAGGCTCGCTTGAGGTCTCAATATCCATGCCCTCTGCATCCGCTTCCGTCGGACGACCCCGCTTCAAACCACGCTCGGATGACGCATCTTCTTGCCCTGCATCACCCTGCCTGGCGGGACGATTGCGCAGCGTGGGCGAACCGGGGCGGGGGGCCACAATTTGCGGTGGAACGGGTGGTGGATCTTGCGCGGGCGGGACAGACGAATTGAGGCCGGGGATGGACATAGCGAAGGATTCCCATGGTTGTAAGCACATTGACGACCGGCCAGCGCACGCTTGTGGCTGGTGTATTGAGCCTATGGGTGAAACAACGCGTCAATGGGTTCCCGAATGACGGTGCTTACGGGAAAAAATGTCGACCAGTGACTTACGGCAGGGGATTGTCGCGCTTTGGCGATATGAAATGCGCCGTGGAGGGAATGCTAAGAAAAATACGAGAAAACGGCGTCGCAGCGCGTGCCGCAACGCCCTATGCAGAAAACTCAGCCCTTAACAGCAGGCTCCACAGCACGCAGACGAATATGCAGTTCTTTCAACTGCTTCTCATCCACCTCGGAAGGCGCCTGAGTCAGCAAGCATTGCGCGCGCTGCGTTTTGGGGAAAGCAATCACATCGCGAATGGATTCGGCACCGGTCATCATGGTGACGATACGGTCCAGTCCGAACGCAAGGCCACCGTGCGGAGGCGCGCCATACTGAAGCGCGTCGAGCAGGAAGCCGAATTTGAGGCGGGCTTCCTCTTCACCAATATTGAGCGCGGTGAATACTTTGCTTTGCACATCCGCGCGGTGAATACGCACTGAGCCACCACCGAGCTCCCAACCATTCAGGACCATGTCATAGGCTTGGGCAATGGCCTTGCCGGGATCAGTGCTGATGAAATCCTCATGCCCTGCCTTGGGGGCAGTGAAGGGATGATGCAGTGCATTCCAGCGGTTGGCGTCTTCGTCGAATTCAAACATCGGGAAGTCCACTACCCACAGCGGACGCCAGGCGTCTTCGAACAAGCCGTTCTTGCGACCGAAATCACTGTGGCCGATCTTCACGCGCAGCGCACCAATGGCGTCGTTAACGATCTTGGCTTTATCGGCACCAAAGAAAATCAGATCGCCGTCCTGCGCACCCGTACGCTCGAGAATCTGCGTCAAGGCAGCATCGTGAATATTTTTAACGATCGGCGATTGCAGACCATCACGGCCCTTGGCTTTTTCGTTGACCTTGATATACGCAAGACCTTTGGCGCCATAAATGGCGACGAACTGGGTGTATGCGTCAATTTCGGAGCGCGGCATGCCGCCGTTTTCATTCGCGCCGCCGGGTACGCGCAAACCAACGACTCGACCGCCGTCCATATTCGCAGCACCCGAGAAGACTTTGAAATCCACATCTTTCATCACCTCGGTCAGCTCGGTGAATTCGAGCTTGACGCGCATGTCGGGTTTGTCGGAACCGTATTTCGCCATCGCGGTGGCGAAATCCATCACCGGGAAGGGATCGGGCAGATCGACATTGAGGGTGTTCTTGAAGGTCTTTCGAATCATGCCTTCGAACAGATCGCGGATTTCCTGTTCGGACATGAACGAGGTTTCGCAATCGATCTGGGTAAATTCAGGCTGACGATCGGCGCGCAAGTCTTCATCGCGGAAGCACTTGGTGATCTGATAGTAACGATCAAAGTTCGACACCATCAGCAGTTGCTTGAACAGCTGCGGCGACTGGGGCAGTGCGAAGAAATGACCCGCATTCACGCGCGAAGGCACGAGATAATCGCGCGCGCCTTCGGGTGTGGATTTGGTGAGCATCGGGGTTTCGATATCGATGAAGCCGTGCTCATCCAGAAATTTGCGTACTTCCATCGTGACCTTGTAGCGCAGACGCAGGTTGTGCTGCATTTGCGGACGACGCAAGTCCAGCACGCGATGGGTAAGGCGCGTAGTTTCAGACAGGTTGTCGTCATCCAGCTGGAACGGTGGGGTGACCGAGGGGTTAAGGACCTCCAGTTCGTGACACAGCACTTCGATCTTGCCGGAATTGAGATTGGCATTGTCGGTGCCTTCCGGGCGGGCGCGCACGAGACCGGTAATACGCAGACAAAATTCATTTCGCACCGACTCTGCCGCTTTGAACATATCGGCGCGATCGGGATCGCAAACCACTTGCACCAAGCCTTCGCGGTCGCGCAGGTCAATGAAGATGACGCCGCCGTGGTCGCGCCGACGGTGGACCCAGCCGCACAGACTGACCGTCTGGCCCATCAGCGCTTCGGTGGTCAGGCCGCAATAGTGTGTTCGCATTGACATCTTGTTCGGTCTCGCTTCTGTCGTGTTTCGGTGAATGGTTAATGATTGCTTGCTTCAGGGGCGGCACTGGCGACCGTTTTGTGTACAGGCTTGCCATTGGGCGCAGGAGGTGCGACCACACCCATGGAGACGATGTACTTGAGCGCTTCATCGACGCTCATGTCAAGTTCAATGGTGTCTTCACGCCGGAGCATCAGAAAAAATCCAGAGGTGGGATTAGGCGTGGTCGGCACGTAGACACTGACATAATCACCGGCCAGATGGTTCTTCACATCGCCACCGGGTACACCCGTCTGAAAAGCGATGGTCCAGATACCCTCGCGCGGATACTGCACCAGCAGTGCCTTGCGAAATGCATTGCCTGACGAGGAAAAAAGTGTATCGGAGACTTGTTTGACACTGGAGTAAATGGAACTGACCACGGGAATACGCTGCAGCAGCAACTCCCATAGCTTTACCAGACGGTTGCCGACGAAGTTTCGAGTGACTACCCCGGTAATGAAAATGATCAGCAGCGTGAGTACGGTACCGACTCCGGGAAGATTGAAGCCCAGCAGCAGCTCGGGGCGCCACTGCGGCGGCAGCAGCAGCAAGGACTGATCGAGCGTGCCGATAATGAGATTGAGCACCCACAGAGTGATCACGAGCGGCACGAGAACCAGCAAACCCGTAATGAAATATTTGCGCATGAATGATGGGCCTAGCTGGCCGCAGGCGTGGTGGTTGTGCTGGCGGCTGCGGGCGCAGATGCGGCTGCGGGTGCCGAGGGCGTTGCCGTGGTGGCAGCGTCCGATGCGCCTACACCGGCGCTGGCGGTGCCGGCATCGGTATCGGCTTTGGCAGCAGGTGCCGCACCGTTACGAAAATCGGTAACGTACCAGCCGCTGCCCTTGAGTTGAAAACCAGCTGCCGTGACCTGCTTGCGAAATTCGGGTTTGCCGCAGGATTCGCAATCCGTCAGCGGCACGGCAGATATGCTTTGTAGTACGTCCTTGGCGAAGCCGCATGCTTCGCAGCGATACGCATAAATCGGCATTATTGCTCCCTCCCTGCAAAATTTCGAAAACCTTGAATTATAAGGGTTTTCCGGAGAGTCTCGGCGTAATCGCCCCGAGCCCTCAGGCCCAGTGGGCCAGCTTTTTGGGCTGTGGCAGAAGGGAGCCGGCAATCATGCCCAGAAAGGCGACCAGCAGGCCGACGAGCTGTGGCGGCCAGATGGACTCGCTGCCGAAGACTTCCATGAGCAGCCAGCTGCCCAAGCCGCCAATCACGGAACACAGCGCACCCTGCGTGTTCGAGCGCTTCCAGTAGAGGCCCATCACCAGCGGAATGAAGGCACCTACCAGCGGCACTTTGTAGGAGTTGCCGACCATTTCGTAGATCGGCATACCCTGAGACACCAGTGCGAAAGTGGTCACGACGAGGGTGAAACAAACAACCACGATACGCGTGGTCAGCAGCAGCTGACGGTCCGACATCGGTCGGATTTCACGAATGATGTTTTCAGTGAGCGTAATGCTGGGTGCAAGCAGGGTACCGCTGGCCGTTGACATGATGGCCGACAAGAGCGCACCAAAAAATAATATCTGCGCAAACACGGGTGTGTGGTTCAGGATGAGCGTGGGCAGGATTTTTTGCGGATCATCTTCAATCAGCGAAGCAAACATCGATGGATCGATCAGCTGCGCCGCATACACCAGAAACATGGGAATGAAGGCAATCACAAAATACAGGGAGCCGCCGACCACGGCACCGCTGGCGGCGACATTTTCGGAGCGCGCCGACATGACTCGCTGAAAGACATCCTGCTGGGGGATGGAGCCAAACATAATGGTGACGCCCGCGCCGACAAAGGCAAGCACGGTGGGTAGGGATAGGTCGGGCAGAAAATTCAGCTTGCCGGCATTCGCGGCGTGGGTAATGACAACTCGTGCACCGCCGGCATCACCCGCGATGACCCAGGCAATGTACAACATGCCGGCAATAATCAGCGTCATCTGGAATGAATCCGTCAGTGCCACCGCCCACATACCGCCAAAAAGCGTGTAGGTCAGTACGATGGCTGCCCCAAGGATCATGCCGGCTGACAGAGAAATGGCACCGTTGGTCAACACATTGAATACGAGACCCATGGCCGTGATCTGCGCAGAGACCCAGCCGAGATAAGAAATCACAATGCAAAGAGACACCATGATCTCGACCGGTCGGTTGTAGCGCTGCTTGTAATAATCGCCGATGGTCAGCAGATTCATGCGATACAAGCGTCGGGCAAAAAACAGGCCGACGAAGATGAGGCAGAGCGACGCGCCAAACGGATCTTCGACGACACCGCCCAGACCATGTTCGGCGAAACGCGCTGGAATTCCCAGCACCGTCTCGGAGCCAAACCAGGTCGCAAAAACGGTCGCGATCACGACAGGTAGCGGCAAAGAGCGCCCGGCGTTCGCATAATCGCCAGCGGTCTTGACGCGCCTGGCCGCATAGAGACCTAGTGCCACCGAGATCAACAGATAGAGCCCGACAAAAGCCATCAAGGTATTCATGCCATCTCCGATCGCGCGGACGTCTTCACAGAAAAAACAGGCGGGATTATAGCGGCGAACTACGAGTTTCAGGTCAATGTCGGAATGACATCAGTTATTTGATGTGATGTGCGCGATGGCGCAGTTGACGAGGACGCTTCAACGAGACAGGCCACGCGAAATGGCATGCTGCATGAAACCTTCGCTACCCATTGCAGGTCGACTCAGAGCGCTTCATGCCAGCGCAGAAAGAGCTGAACCACGAGAATACCCAAGATAAGTCCGCCACCAAAATACACAGCGATACCCAGCAATAGATTAGTGCGCCGCTGCTCGGCCAACAGGCGCTCAAGCAATGCCCTGTTATCGACTGGCTGCCCTTCGGACTTCGCTTCGAGCGCCTGCTGCAGCAGGCGCGGCAGTTGCGGCAGGATTTGCGCATAGTGTGGCGCCTCGACCTTCAGACGTTCGACAAAACCACGCCAGCCCACCTGCTCCTTCATCCAGCGCTCCAGTGAAGGCTTGGCGGTCGCCCAAAGATCAAGGTTCGGATCGAGCTCGCGGCCCAGTCCCTCGATATTAAGCAGCGTTTTTTGCAAGAGTACGAGTTGCGGCTGCACTTCAACATTGAAACGACGTGAAGTCTGGAACAACCGCAGCAGCACTTGACCAAACGAGATCTGCGACAAAGGTCGATCAAAAATCGGTTCGCAGCAAGCACGCACTGCAGCCTCGAGTTCATCGACACGCGTATCTTTGGGGGCCCAGCCAGATTCGATATGGGCTTGCGCCACCCGTTTGTAATCTCGCTGAAAAAACGCCAGAAAATTTTGCGACAAATAGTCTTTGTCAAAATCGGTGAGCGTGCCGACAATACCGAAATCAAGCGCGATGTAGCGTCCAAAGGTCTCGGGTGCGGTAGACACCAGGATATTCCCGGGATGCATATCCGCGTGAAAAAATCCATCACGGAATACCTGCGTAAAAAATATCTCCACACCATCGCGCGAGAGTTTTTTCAGATCAACGCCCGCATCGATCAGTCGCTGCGTCTGCGAGATGGGTATGCCCGTCATGCGCTCCATCACGATGACGGACTCCGCACAATAATCCCAGAACATTTCCGGCACCATCAGCAAGGGCGAACCGGCGAAATTACGGCGCAGCTGACTCGCGTTTGCTGCTTCGCGCATGAGATCGAGTTCATCATGCAGGTGTTTGTCGAACTCGGCCACGACCTCGCGCAGCTTGAGCCGCGGGCCATCCGACCACCAGCGCTCGACCCATCCGGCAATCACACGCATGAGTGCAATGTCTTTATCGATGGCCTGATGCACGCCGGGGCGCAACACCTTGACAGCGACCTCGGTACCATTTTTCAGCACCGCGAAATGCACCTGCGCGACGGATGCGGACGCGACCGGCTCGCGCGAGAAACTGGCAAACAATTGATCAGGATGCTGACCGAGCGAGCGCGTGATCTCGGTAATGGCCAAATCCGATGCAAACGGCGGTACCTGATCCTGCAGCCGCGCCAGTTCGTCGGCGACATCCGCCGGCAGCAAGTCGCGGCGCGTGGACAGTACCTGACCGAATTTCACGAAAATGGGCCCCAGCTCTTCCAGCGCACGACGCAAACGTGCGCCGCGCGGGGTGCTGATATCCCGCCAGAACAAGAGCGCAGACAAAAGACGCAGATGCGGTGGTACGCGGGCGCTGGACAGGATGATTTCATCCAACCCGTAGCGCAGAGACACACGAACGATTTTCAGTACGCGTAAAAAGCGCGACATCATCGGGCAACTCCTGAGCTTGAGTTCTTCACCGACTGTGTCTCGAGCAGGCCAATGCGCTTGCCAAGCCGCTCGACATCATCACGTAATGCAGCCACCTGCGCGGCGAAATCTTCGCCTGCTTTTCGGTAGAGCAGCATTGGATTTTCTTCTAATAGATACTCGGCGATTTGCTCAACGAGCTTGCGGCCGCTGGTACTCACGCCCTGCACCGTCGCTCGCGCAGCCTGCGTAATACGAACTGCCGCGATATCGCCCACGAAAGGCGCCAGGTCTTCTTCTGCTTCCCAATGCAGGCCTTGTGCCACTTCCGAGATCGCTCTGGCAAATTCGGCATCGCCACTGAGACTGACATAAGAAAACGCGCTATCCATATTGGCGAGTATCTGCGGCAAATCGGATGGCTTGATGCGGATACTGACGTTAGGCTCATCACCCATGGCGGCTTGCAGCAAACCATCCGTCGCAACCATGAGCTCAAGCTGCACGCTGCCGAGTGCAATGCGTGCCGACTTGCCCGCGTGAGGCAACAGGATTTCGCGCAGTTGCGGCTGGCGTGATAACAAATGATTCAGCGCGGCGGCAACAAGACGTTCAGGACTCATCATGGTCTTTGGAGTTGGCCGGCATTCCGGCCTATAACTTCACACCTACATGCAAAGCCGCGACACCGGCGGTGAGATTGAAATACTCGATCCGATCCAGTCCCGCAGCTTGCATCATGCCTTTGAGGGTTTCCTGATCCGGGTGCATGCGGATGGACTCGGCGAGATAACGGTAGCTGTCGGCATCCTGCGCGATCTTCTGCCCCAGCCAAGGCAATACTTTGAAGGAGTACAGGTCGTAAGGCTTTTGCAGGGGCGCGGCGACTTTGGAAAATTCGAGGACGAGTAATTTGCCGCCGGGCTTGAGCACCCGACGCATCTCTGCCAGCGCTGCTTCTTTGTGCGTCATGTTACGCAGGCCGAAAGCCACGGACACGCGGTCAAAGTAGTTGTCTGGAAAAGGCAGCTTCTCGGCATCACAAATCAGGGTGGGCAAGAGCAGACCGTCATTGATCATCCGGTCACGACCCACGCGCAACATGGATTCATTGATATCGGTATGCCAGACCTCCCCGGTGGGGCCGGCTTTTTTTGCAAAGGCGCGCGCCAGATCGCCGGTGCCGCCCGCCAGATCCAACACCCGGAAACCCGGGCGTATGCCGGCCTGAGCAACCGTGAATGCTTTCCAGACCCTGTGCAGACCGGCCGACATCAGGTCGTTCATGACATCGTACTTGGCAGCGACCGAATGAAACACTTCAGCGACCTTGTGCGCCTTTTGTTCTTCAGGGACTTGCTGGTAGCCGAAATGGGTCTGGGTCATGGCGGGACTCGGTGAGTGGGAAATGCATTATACAAGTGCGGCTGAGAGGCTCAGGACACCGCTGCGGCTTAGGTAGAAAGGCTCTGAGCGGATTGTCTGCAACAACACCTAGTACATCAGGAATACTCTGCAACCGTGAACCGGCTGGCAACTCGCGCTACTAAAGTGCATCGCTAGTTAACTTTTGTACCGCTTAATGCAGATCATTCGCCATGAACGCCAATAAAACGTCGGCCAACACAACCAATTTTGTAATTAACAGATCTTTGGATAAAGACGAAGGCAATTGGTTTGCCAAAGTCGGGAAAAACGAAATCGGCGAAAAAGCGATCATTTTTTTCCAAAAAGATCAAAAACTTTCGTTAGGAATGAAGCTTGCGCTGCTGACCGGCTCTGTTAAAAAAGGCGAGGACGTTGCTAAAAATTATTTGAAGGAATTGGAGTTGCCAGATGAATACATTTTTAATGTCCAAGGACAAAAACTCCTGAAACAGCGATTTTCCGAAATCGAAGCAAATACTAGGGGCTCGAAGATTCTCACCCATGAAAAAACAATAACCAGCGAAAAATCCGACGCGACCGAGGATGTACGCGTAAAAATCACGGTTAAAACGAAAGAATATGAAACGGCTAAAAACGAGTTTTGTAAAGATTTGTATGCTGTTTTTGATGCAAAACGCGAAGGCCCTAAGGCGGAAGGTAAAAAACAAGACCTGTTAATGTATGCTTCCGTTTTTGATTATTTGCACGGATCAGAGACTAAAGCTAGTGGGCTTATATTGGAAAGCATGATTTTGATTTTGAAAAGTAATTACGATCGTATTCAAAAAGACCCAAACAACGACAGCACAGACTTCAAGCATAAAGAAACAATACAAAAAATTTTGGGGAAATATGAAGAGGATCGCAAAGAAAACAGATTTAAAAGATTTACGTGACTTGCAAACCAATCCAAATTTAGATATCGCTCGTAAAAATCTGCGCAAATTTAGATAATACAAAAGTCCAACGCATCCTGACCCACAATTTTCATTGAATTCCTCGGCAGTACTCCGGGTTCACCCAAAGGCACCTACCTCAGACAGCGCAACCACTCCCCCCAGACTTCCCCATTGGCACATCGCGCCCACTCTCGCCAGCATGTCCGGCCGCCTGCAATTTACGCAAATAGTCGTCCCACAGGTGCTGCTGATTCTGGCAAAACGCGTGCAGCAATTCCCAAGTGTAGATACCACTGTCATGCCCATCAGAAAAGACCGGACGGATCGCATAATGACCCACGGGCTCAATGGCCGCAATATCGATATCCCGCTTGCCGGTCTGCAGCACTGCTTGCCCGGGGCCGTGACCACGCACTTCTGCCGAAGGGGAGTAGACGCGCAGGAATTCAAAAGGTAGTTGATAACGGATCTCGCCATAACTCAACTCAAGCACGCGTGCGGTTTTTCGAATGGCGATTTCAGTGGGTACGGGTGCGTCTGACATAGCAAAATCCATTCACAGTTTGAGGCGACAGGTCCCCGAGTGCAAGAAGCGGCCGAGCATGATTGGGGTGTTGATCATGGCAGTAATGCGATTATGACGCGTGCATCGCAAAGCCGCAGGCGGCGCGTAGTCGAAAGATAAATTGAGTGCCCTTGCTGCATCTTGAGATGTCGTGAGGGTAGCACTTTGAACAAATACAGGCGGTTCATCACGTAATAGCGACCCGCCACCGATTGGAAAACCTCGGCGGCTTTGTGCATCCATGAATAATCGGTGATTTTCTGGTAACCGAAATGGCGTTGGGCCACCGGACAGATCCCGGCATCATCACTGCGCAATACAAATCCCTCTCCCTGCCCCGCTTGATCTGGTGACTTGACCTTCCAGCCGCACAGCAGACTGCTGAATAAAGGATTTGCATACCCACTGCATCATTTAGCGGCCATGAACGAACTTGGGCAATAACTGGGTAACTCAGCGGTCAAGAGGTCACCGACCTTCAATCGACACACCTGGAAAAATACCATGCCTGAACAGTCGCTGAAAATCAACGCTTCTACCTCGGTAGCACAGCTCTCAGAGTTTTTTCAGGGCCTGGATAAAAATAGCCAAGTCAGAGCACGAAAGTCAGGTGAAAACATCGTGCTCTATGTGCGGGGTAGCTCAAAGCTGCATGTCTTGACCGATATGCTAAGGCTGGGCTTTTTTGTGAAAAGGGATTACGAAGCAGCTCGCGAAACCATAACAAACATATTTTCAAATTCAAAGGTCGGCGTCAAAACACGAACTAACGAAATCAAGGGTACTTCAGAGTTTAACGAGACTACAAGTAAGCACCGCCACGATTTTTATACCAAAGATATCAAATTGCAACTCGAAACCCTCAGCACAATGGCAGCCCACCGAAGCAGGGACCTGACATTATTAAAACAAAGCTACCAAGCGATTCCTGAAAAAATAAAAGATTCAATAGCGCAATTTCAAACAAATCTAGGTAGTTGGCCTACTGTTTTTACTGATGCATCTTTAAACGACTTTGCATCGTTCGCCCAAATATGCCACTTGGATACACACCTATCATTCGATATTTATAACTACGAAAAAATTTTGAATTTAGCCGATCAAGTTCTGCAGCATTTATCGACACCCGGTAATAATGCACAAAAACCTAAAAACCCAAATTATAAAAAAAACGAATCAAACGAATCAAACGAACAAACTATGAGAGAATTTTTGATTGAATTCGCAAAGCAAATAAAAATATCAACCGCAATTCAGCTGAGCAATATACCTCTCAAAAAGTCAGAGGGTGACCTGATGATTTTCGACCCCACCTCAGGCGATTCAATGACCAACATCGTCGATGATTTGGTTTTTAAAACTAACGTAAAAAGAAGCGAGGACGACGCCCTGCCCATCTTTTCAATTTCAAATAGCACAGGATCCCAAGAAAAACGGTCATTAAAAATCAATGATGTGCTGCAACTTGAATTTGAAGAACTCATGGGGGACCCCAGCAAAGAAGACTTCGATCGTCTGTATGATGAGGTCGGCAAAATGATCAGTAAAAAAATAAACAATAAAAAAGATAAGCGCAGCGATGACAGCAAAGGCGAGGTAAGCGCATCACAAGAAGCTTATGTCGTTCACCTTACCGTATTGACTCCGTTCCGTCATTTGTCTGGTATGGCTGGTCGCTTGACTTCTGAACAGAAAGAAATGGCACTCGATGCTTTCGCTCGTGGCACATCGAAGTGGCGTAGAGAGAATCCCGGTCTTCGTATCCATGTCCATGGCTCGAGATTCATCGGAATTCCCGACATAGCAGCGTATTAGTCCAAGCTACCCAAGAGCGAATAGCTGGACGCTGAACGAGCGTGTATTTTGCGGCGTGCTTGCACAACATGACGACATACGAGTTTCAAAGATGGAGAATTCGGACGAAAATACTTGGCTCTGCTATTTATGACGCAGCAACAAAGTCTGCGTCGCTGGGTGGACGATGACAGCCATCAGCGCATGTTCTGGTTTATGTGCAGAATTTACAGATAGGTAGACAGTCGTTGCCGCATTTTCACGCGTAGCGCCGGCAAACGCT
>Ga0315909_10003202_pt1 | contig 20159 bp, 14 predicted proteins | sample LakEriMetagenome_11_FD_203527 | JGI IMG/M metagenome (GOLD analysis project Ga0315909, IMG submission 203527) | Freshwater fungal communities from buoy surface, Lake Erie, Ohio, United States - Buoy 2 MA125 | ecosystem: Environmental > Aquatic > Freshwater > Lake | place: USA: Lake Erie, Ohio... | reverse complement strand
TGGCCAACGAACCAGTTTTGCTTCCTGGGAAAACCCGATTTAAATCGCGCCCATCAGGAAATTCTCTAGTCTGATTCACAAAGCCAAAAATATTTATAATCGGAATACAAATGATGGTACCACATTTGGGCTTATTAATTTTTTGGGTAATGAGTTGCCGCACAATTTCGGTTCCATTAATTTCATCACCGTGTAAACAAGCTGAAAACAATACTGTCGGGCCGTCCACTTTTGAGCGCTCCACAATGATCGGAATTTTCAATTTGGTCATAGTGTGTAACTTCGCAATTTCCATATTAATGGTTTTGCTTTCTCCCGGTAAAATGGTTTCTTTTAGAATTCTAAGTGGTTTTGTGGTACTCATTATTTAAAATATGATGTGCTAAAAATACAAAAACTTCCAGAACAAGCACAAGAACAAGTTCAAATATCAATAATTAGGGCAACAATTAGAAAAAAATATAAAAAATGGGGTGCGCTTTGTTTTTTTCTGGGCATTTGAGGGCTAAAAAACTTGCAAAATTCATAAACAAATCTCCTATCTTTGTTCTTTCCTCTTTTTTCTTTACCCATGCAAACACCATTAGAACTTCAAATCCAAACGCTACCTGAAAATCCCGGGGTATATCAGTATTATGATAAGGATGAAAAAATTTTATATGTTGGCAAAGCAAAAAACCTAAAAAAAAGGGTACAATCCTATTTTACCAAAAACCATGATAATTATAAAACAGCGGTTTTAGTAAAAAAAATAGTAAGTATCAAGCACATTGTGGTTCCTACAGAATCGGATGCTTTGTTATTAGAAAACAATTTGATCAAAAAGTTGCAACCCCGCTATAATGTACTGCTTCGCGATGACAAAACGTATCCTTGGATTTGTATCAAAAACGAACGTTTTCCCCGGATTTTTTCGACTCGAAAATTGATCAAAGACGGTTCTGAATATTATGGCCCTTATACGAGTTTTAAAACAGTACACACCATTTTAGATTTAATTGGGGCTTTATATCCACTGCGCACCTGTAGTTATGATTTGTCAAAAGCTAATATTGATAATGGGAAGTACAAAGTATGTTTAGAATATCACATTGGTAATTGTAAAGGGCCTTGTGAAGCCTTCGAATCTTTTGAAAATTACCAAACACAAGTCGAAAAAATTCGACAAATTTTAAGAGGAAATTTCAAAGAAAGTTTGAAAGATTTTAAAAAAACGATGATCGATTTGGCGCAGCAAATGCAATTTGAAGAAGCTCAAAAAACAAAAGAAAAGATAGAGATCTTAGAAAATTATCAATCAAAATCTACCATATTAAATCCAAAAATATCTAACATCGACGTGTTTTCCATCGTGTCTGATGAAACGATGGCTTATGTTAATTTTTTACAAATTTCACACGGCGCTATTGTACGGTCACACACACTAGAAATTAAGAAAAAACTAGATGAAACCAATGAAGAATTACTCGCGCTAGCAGTAGTTGAATTGCGGGAACGCTTTCATTTGAATGCAAAAGAAGTAATTGTGCCCATGGCACTTGATTTAGGGGAAAACATCAAAGTTACCGTGCCGCAATTGGGCGATAAAAAACAAATTTTAGACTTGTCTGAACGCAATGCAAAATATTACCGATTGGAACAGTTAAAACAAATTCAAATTGTAGATCCCGAGCGACATACCCATCGTATCATGGCACAAATGCAAAAAGATTTACGTTTATCTGAAGCCCCTAGACACATTGAATGTTTTGATAATTCCAATATTCAAGGCACTCACCCTGTCTCGGCCTGTGTGGTTTTTAAAGACGGGAAACCGAGCAAAAAAGACTACCGCCATTTTAACATTAAAACCGTAGAAGGGCCCAATGATTTTGCTTCGATGGAAGAAGTAGTGTACCGTCGCTATAAGCGAATGCTGGAGGAAAAACAACCGCTACCTCAATTAATTATTATCGATGGGGGTAAAGGGCAATTATCGTCGGCATTAAAAAGTATTGACGAATTAGGATTGCGCGGAAAAATTGCTGTCATTGGCATAGCAAAACGCTTGGAAGAATTATATTATCCGGGCGATTCGGCCCCTTTGTATTTGGATAAAAAATCAGAAACGCTAAAAGTAATTCAGTATTTACGAAACGAAGCCCATCGATTTGGCATTACACACCATCGAGATCAACGAAGTAAATCGGCACTAAATAACAGTTTGGAGGCAATTCCAGGAATAGGAGAAAAAACAATGATTGCCTTAATGAAACACTTTAAAAGTGTAAAAAGATTACAACTGGCCTCTACCGAAGCTATTGCTGAAGTAGTAGGGCTTTCAAAAGCCAAAAAAATTTCCGACTTTTACAAGAATAATTAGCGAGTATGAACAAGCATCTATTATGGATTGGCCTATTTTTGTTTTTCCAACTTAGTTTTGGACAAGAAACGGTGCGTCCAAAAGTAGGCTTAGTATTGAGTGGAGGTGGCGCAAAAGGGTTAGCGCATATAGGAGTACTAAAAACTCTTGACTCACTAAACATCAAAGTCGATTATATTGCCGGTACTAGTATGGGAGCTGTAGTAGGAGGTTTATATGCTTCCGGATATTCGGCCAAGCAATTGGATTCTATTTTCTCTAAGCTAGATGTTAATGCGTTGTTACAAGATTATACTCCTCGGGAATCCAAGTCGTTTTATGAAAAACGAAACGACGAAATTTATGCATTGACTTTGCCTTTTTCTAATTTTAAATTAGGACTCCCTTCTGGATTATCAAAAGGCTTGTATAATTTTAATTTAATTTCAAGATTAACGAAGCATGTAAGTGATGTCAGAGAATTTAATCAGCTTCCTATTCCTTTTTTATGCATCGCCACAGATCTCGAAACGGGCAATCAAGTAGTTTTAGAAAAAGGGATATTGGCCGAAGCCATTATAGCTAGTGGCGCATTACCTACGCTTTACAATCCTATAGAAATCAACGGAAGGCTACTGATTGATGGAGGAGTAGTAAATAATTATCCTGTAGAAGAATTGACAAGCAGAGGAATCACAGTAATTATAGGCGTAGATGTACAAGAAGGATTAAAAAACAGAACGCAATTAAATGATGTAACCGCCGTACTTTCTCAAATTAATAATTTTTCCATGATTGAAAAAATGGAAGAAAAGAAAAGGCTTACTACAATTTATATAAATCCTGAAGTAAAAGGATACTCTGTTGTTTCTTTTGAAAAGGGCACAGAAATAATACAAAAAGGAAATGATAAAGCCAATGAATATTCAAATCAAATAAAAGCTATAGCACATCATTCTGCACAGAATCGAAAAGTAATTCAAAACGATTCAATTACTATTGCTGACATTACTTCAAATAAACTCGAAAATTACACCAAAGCATACCTAGTTGGAAAATTAAAAATTAAAAAAAATACGACTATTACGCACCTTCAATTGGAAAAAGCAATTTCAAACATAAACGCTACTCAAAATTTTAGTGCAATTACCTATTCCTTTGAAAAAAGAAACAAAGGGGAGCGTTTGGTACTTAATTTAAAGGAAAATAAAAACAATACCTTTTTGAAATTTGGAATACACTATGATGATTTATATAAAAGTGGCGTTTTGGTCAATTATACCCATAAAAAAATCATTACTAAAAATGATGTAGTTGCTTTAGATGTAGTTCTTGGAGATAATTTCAGATACAATTTTGATTATTATATTGACAATGGATTTTATTGGAGTTTCGGGGTAAATTCTAAATTAAATGCCTTCAATAGAAATATTTCTACCGATTTTGAAAATGGAGTAGTTTTTACCGATTTAGGCATCAATTCGATTAACATTGACTTTACCGAATTAACGCATCAGGCCTATTTGCAAACTTTATTTGCTCAAAAATTTTCGGTGGGGGCCGGCGTCGAGTTTAAACACCTAAAAATCCAATCCCAAACCCTTCAAAATACGACTCCTATTTTTGATAATAGTGATTATTTATCTGCTTTTGGGTATCTAAAATACGATTCTTTCAATCACAAATATTTTCCAAATAAAGGCTGGTCGTTTGCTGGAGAATTAAAATCATATTTATATTCTTCAAATTTCACCGAACAGTTTGAACGCTTTTCAATTGCAAGAGCAGAAGGAGCTATCGTATTTGAACCGCTCAAAAAATGCACCATTAAATCACAAACCGAAATCGGATTTGCCATTGGAAGACGATCAATTTCGTTCTTTGATTTTGTACTTGGAGGATATGGATTTGCACCCACCAATAACTTTAAACCGTTCTTCGGATATGATTTTCTTAGTGTAGCCGGAGATAGTTACATCAAACAAGCACTAACAATAGATTACGAATTTTATAAAAAACACCACGTTAATTTTGCCGGAAATTTTGCTACTATTGGGAATCGCATTTTTGAGCATAAATCACAATGGTTAGAAAGACCAAAGCATACCGGTTATGCTATTGGTTATGGCATGGAATCCATTGTAGGGCCACTAGAAATAAAACATTCATGGTCGCCAGAAACAAGAAATCATTTTACATGGTTTTCCATAGGTTTTTGGTTTTAAAATTAAAAAAACAATAAAAAATTACATTTAATGCAATTTTCTGTCGTATTGTTTTTAAAAAAGTTTATTTTTGAAATTCAAATTTTAAATAATTAGTTATGTCTATTTGGAGAGTTAAACCAGTTGCTGCTTTTGAAGCAGATATGAAAAAAAGTGAGTTGAAGAAAGTTCTTGGCAAATGGAGTTTGACTGCAATTGGTGTAGGAGCTATTATTGGAGGAGGAATTTTTGTATTGACAGGAACAGGGGCCTATTATCATGCAGGACCCGCATTGGCTCTTTCGTTCATAATTGCTGGTATTGCCTGTGTATTTGCCGCGCTTTGTTATTCAGAGTTTGCTTCTATATTACCTGTTGAAGGTTCGGCCTATGCCTATGCGTATGGAACCATTGGTGAGATATTTGCTTGGATTATCGGTTGGGGTTTAATTTTAGAATATGCTATGGGATCCATGACTGTTGCGGTTTCGTGGTCGGGCTATTTTAATAAACTGCTCAAAATGTTTGGCATAAAACTTCCCGAGTGGCTAACTTCAGATCCGGCAAGTTATACTGGCGAAGGGTTTTCAATGAATTTACCCGCTTTGTTAATTGTGCTTTTTGTAATTTCTATCTTAATAAAAGGAACACAAAGTGCTGCAAAAGCAAATAATATGATTGTAATTTTAAAAGTTTCAGCCATTATTTTTGTGATTATTGCTGGGGCTTTTTTCATCAATGTAGAAAACTGGACACCATTTATCCCAGAAGCGACTCAAATTATTGACAAAGAATCTACGCATAATGCATACGGTTTAACTGGAATTGTTTCCGGAGCGGCTGCTATCTTTTTTGCCTATGTTGGTTTTGACGCCGTTTCAACTCAAGCGGGTGAGGCAAAAAATCCTAAAAAAGACGTGCCATTTGCTATTATTACATCTCTATTAATTTGTACAGTATTGTATATTCTGGTGTCTTTGGTATTAACCGGTATGATGAACTACAAAGATTTTGATCCACTAGGTCAATATCCAGATGCTATTAAAGCTCCTGTGGCGTATGCTTTTGATATTGCAGGACAAGCTTGGGCAGGTTACATCATAACAATTGCCGCTACAGTTGGATTAATTTCAGTATTAATGGTAATGATCATGGGACAGTCTAGAATATTCTTAGGAATGTCAAAAGACGGACTAATTCCTCAAGTGTTTTCAAAAATTAATCCTATTTCTGGAACTCCAAAAACGAACTTAATGATTTTAGGAGGCGTGATCGCTGTTGTTGCTGCATTTACCCCTATTAATAAATTAGCAGATATGACCAGTTTCGGAACATTATTTGCCTTTACTATGGTTTGTATAGCGGTTTGGATTCTTAGAATAAAACAGCCACATTTAGTAAGAACTTTTAAAGTGCCTGCGCTTCCTGTAATTGCAATTTGCGGTATACTAATCAACACCTATTTGATGATTAATTTGAGTAAAGATGCTCAATTGCTTTCATTGGGTTGGTTGGCAATCGGAATTGTAGTGTATTTTTTATACGGCAAACGAAATGCTAAATTAGGCAAAGAAGAAAAATAAAAAATCAAGCCACTTTTATAGTGGCTTTTTTTAAATTTTTACGAAATTTGTAAGGTATGGAATCATTTTGGATCGGGTTATTATCGCAACTTAAATTCCTCATCAAGAGAAATCCGGAATGAGAACTGCTTTTTTTGATTAATTTGTATCGTTTTTAGTTTGCACTATAAAACGCGTAACAGTAACTTTTAAACAAAAAATACAATGCCAATATATCATAAATTAGGAGAAATTCCTCGCAAACGACACACACAATTTCGCAAAGCAAACGGAGATTTATATTATGAGCAATTGTTTGGAACCGTAGGATTTGACGGTATGTCGACTAATTCCTATCACGAACAAAGACCTACTCAGGTAAAAGAAATTAGAAAACAATATAGTGTTGCACCTAAAATTGCCAAGACAAACAATATACAATCCTATAAACTAAGAGGATTTGATGTGGCGCCACATGACGATTATCTGGAAAGTAGAAAAATCGTTTTAACCAATTCGGATTGCCATATAGTATTAGCTGCACCGCGAAAATCGACGACCGATTATTTTTATAAAAATACCGATTCGGATGAAGTGATCTTTATTCATAAAGGAACCGGTAAGCTTAGAACGATGCTCGGAAACTTAGATTTTAGTTATGGAGATTATCTTGTGGTTCCAAGGGGTATGATTTATAAAATGGATTTTGATACCGAAGATAATCGTTTGTTTATTGTAGAATCACATGCACCGGTTTACACCCCAAAAAAATATAGAAATTGGTTCGGGCAATTATTAGAACATTCCCCTTTTTGTGAAAGAGACATTCGTCGTCCAGAAGAATTAGAAACATATAATGAAAAAGGCGATTTTATTATAAAGGTAAAAAAGAAAGACGAAATTTTTGAAATGGTCTACGCTTCTCACCCTTTTGATGTTATCGGCTATGACGGATTCAACTATCCATATGCTTTTTCCATTCACGATTTTGAACCAATAACCGGTAGAATACACTTACCACCACCTGTTCATCAAACTTTTGAAACCAGCGCTTTTGTAATCTGTTCTTTCGTACCTAGATTATATGATTATCATCCGTTATCTATCCCTGCACCTTACAACCATAGTAATATAGATTCTGATGAGGTCTTGTATTATGTAGATGGGGATTTTATGAGTAGAAATGATGTAGCGCCAGGAAATATTTCGTTACATCCTGCCGGAATTCCGCACGGCCCTCACCCTGGAGCTGTAGAACGCAGTATTGGAAAGAAAGAAACCTTAGAATTAGCAGTAATGGTAGACACCTTTAAACCCTTAATGGTCACCGAAGAGGCACTAGGTATTGCAGACGACTCCTATTATCTATCGTGGTTAGATGCATAAAAATAAATACAAAATAGGTATTTAGTACCAATAATATACATTAGAATATGGCAAAAGAAATATCATCTGTAGAATACGGATTAGAAAAAATATTTGAAGGGGCGCAAGATTTTCTTCCTCTATTAGGCACCGATTATGTTGAATTTTACGTGGGTAATGCCAAACAATCGGCCCATTTTTATAAAACCGCTTTTGGTTTTCAATCACTCGCTTACCGCGGGCTAGAAACCGGCTCAAGAGATTCTGTGAGCTATGTTTTAAAACAAGACAAAATAAAATTGGTTTTGACAACACCCTTGAATAGCAATTCGCCCATCAACAAACATCTGGTTAAACATGGTGACGGTGTAAAAGTAATTGCATTATGGGTTGACGATGCGACATCGGCTTGGAATGAAACCACAAAAAGAGGAGCGGTATCTTTCATGGAACCTACCCTAGAAAAAGACGAACACGGCGAAGTGATTCGTTCTGGAATTTACACTTACGGAGAAACCGTTCACATATTTGTAGAACGCAAAAATTATAATGGATTATTCTTACCTGGGTTTGTTGCATGGAAATCAGACTACAATCCAGAACCACTAGGATTAAAATATGTAGACCACATGGTAGGAAATGTGGGATGGGGAGAAATGAACCAATGGGTAAAATGGTATGAAGATGTCATGGGATTTGAGAACTTTCTTTCCTTTGACGATACTCAAATTCATACCGAATATTCGGCACTGATGAGTAAGGTAATGAGTAATGGCAATGGCCGCATTAAATTTCCTATAAACGAACCCGCTAAAGGCAACAAAAAGTCACAAATAGAAGAATATTTAGATTTTTATGAAGGGGCAGGGGTTCAACATTTAGCGGTTGCTACCGATGATATTATTACAACCGTTACGGGATTAAAAGCAAGAGGGGTCGAGTTTTTACCACCACCACCTCAAGCCTATTATGATGATATTCCTAATCGTTTAGGGGTGCATCGTGAAATGATGAAAGAGGACATTAAAAAATTACAAGAGTTGTCCATTCTAGTGGATGCAGATGAAGACGGGTATTTACTGCAAATTTTTACTAAACCGGTAGAAGACCGTCCTACCTTATTTTTTGAAATTATTCAAAGAATGGGTGCTAAAGGATTTGGTGCAGGAAATTTTAAAGCGCTTTTTGAATCTATTGAAAGAGAACAAGCGTTACGAGGAACACTATAAAAAGCAATTTTCTTTAAACAATTATTAGAATACAACGTTGTAGTAGTGATATTATTGATAAAAATATGTTAAAGTTTAATTTTTGTTGAGAATAGCACAAAAATCATTTTAACTTTGCCATGCAAATGTAGAGAGGTAGTTTGCTCTACAATTTGAAATAAATTTTCATAATTTATAGTTTATTGGTTGGTTAATAGCATAAAAACTCAGTCATAATTTTGATTGGGTTTTTTTGTTTTACTATTTTTGGAACAGAAATTGTGTTTTCTTCTCAGACTTAAATCGATATATGAAAAAAATAGTAACACTTTTAGTGCTTTTTGTAGTTACAAATTCTTTTGTTCAAAGAGAAAATGCATTCAGTTCGGGCGAATGGCTTAAAATGAGAATTCATTATGGGCTAGTTAATGCGGGGTATGCCACACTTGAAATCAAAGAGGCTACCAAAAATAACAAAAAAGTACATCATGTCATAGGAAAAGGCTGGACCATTGGAATGACTAAATTTTTCTTTAAAGTAGAGGATAATTACGAAAGCTATTTTGACAAAGAAACCGGGAAACCCTATCAGTTTGTTCGTAAAATCGACGAAGGAGGTTATACGAAAAACCAAGAAGGGTTTTTCAATCAGTCAAAAAATACAGTCTTGGTTAAAGACTACAAACACAATAAGGAAAAGACAATATCCGTTCCAGAAGAAGTCCAAGACATTGTTTCTTCCTATTATTATTTGAGAAATCACCCCAAAATCGACAAATTAAAAGTTGGCGAATCCATTGCGATAGATATGTTTTTTGATGGAGAAACCACAAAATTTAAGTTAAAATTTTTAGGAAGAGAAGATATTAGTACTAAATTTGGAAAAGTTCAGTGTCTAATTTTTAGACCATTAGTTCAAGCCGGTAGAGTATTTAGAGAAGAAGAGAGTCTAACGGTTTGGGTATCTGATGACGACAACAAAACACCCATTCGAGTAAAAGCAACTTTAGCCGTAGGGTCCTTAAAAGCAGACCTTGAAGCCTTTAAAGGATTAAAATACTCATTTAAAATTAAAAGCAAATAAATAATGGAAATTACCCCAAAAATCCAAGAACAACTCAATCAATTGAATGATAAGTTCACCGCGATCAATCAAAATACTTCTACCCACCTAGAAGGATTGCTTTGGGCAAAGCCCATTACCTATTGGGAGTATATTCAAACCGACGCCTTGCTTAATTTACAAACACAACGCACCACTTTGCCAGACGAAATGGTTTTTGTGATGTACCATCAGGTGAACGAATTGTTGTTTAAAATGATTCTTTGGGAAATGGAGCAGTTGTGTCATAATGAGCACCCTTCCACCGCCTATTTTACCGAAAAATTAGGGCGCATTAGTCGCTATTTTGACATGCTAACCACCTCTTTTGATATCATGAAAGATGGAATGGAACCCGAACAGTATTTAAAGTTTAGAAACACCTTAACTCCTGCCAGCGGATTTCAGTCGGCGCAGTATCGATTCATTGAATTTTCTTCTACCGATTTGATCAATTTAATCGACAATCGTTTTAGAGCTTCCATCGATAGAAACACCCCTTTTGAACATGCTTTTGAACATTTATATTGGCAAGCAGCAGGTAAGGATTATCAAACGGGCAAAAAATCATTTTTAATTTTAGAATTCGAAAGAAAATATAAAAAACAATTCTTGGCCTATATGGAAGAATATAATACAATTAATCTATGGCGCAAGTTTAAACAATTACCCGATGTTGATCAAAAAAATCCTACGTTAGTTGCCGCCATGCGTCATTATGATGTTACGGTAAATATTACTTGGGTTATGGGACATTTTAACGCAGCAAAAAAATATATTGAGAGTATTCCTGGAAATCACGAAGCCACAGGAGGAAGTGATTGGAAAAAATACATGTTGCCAAAATATCAAAAACGTATTTTCTTCCCCGAATTATGGTCGGCTGAAGAAATTGAAAATTGGGGCGCCTAACATCATTGAAAATAAAAACATTGAGATACCTAATCGCACTTGTTTTCTTTTTCTCTTTTTTTACAGCTTGTACTACAAAAGAGGACAATAAGAAAACTAAAACAGCAAAAAAAGAGCCCATTATAAAAGAGTATGGGTTTACTTTTAATGATTATAAAGTAATAAGAGACACCATACGTTCAGGAGATACGTTTGGGGCACTTTTAGAAAAATTCCCTTTGCGAGATAGTCTTACAGTTCATCAAGTTACCGAAAAAGTAAAAGACTCTTTCAACGTTAGAAGAATCAAAGTTGGAAAACCCTATATTCTTTTTTTGGATAAGAAAAAGCCCAATACACTCAAGGCCATGGTTTATATTGAAGACAGAATACAATATACTGTCGTAGATTTTAGAGATTCTTTAGTGGTAGCAAACAAACAAAAGCCTACTAAAATAAAACGAAGAGTGGTGGCGGCCGAAATCAACGGTTCATTATCAGAAACGTTAAGCAATGCAGGAGTGAGCCCAGCACTAGCGCCTAAATTAGCCGGTATATATGCCTATACGATTGACTTTTTCAAAATTCAAAAAGGCGACAAATTTGCCGTAACCATAAATGAAAAATATATGGAAGATTCTATATATATTGGCGTAGAAAGTATAGAAGCTTCTTATTTTGAGCACAAAGGCAAGAAAATATTTGCTTTTCCATATAAATTGAATGAAAATCAAAAAAAAGAAGATTATTATGATGAACTTGGGAAAGGACTTAAAAGCATGTTCTTAAAAGCGCCATTAGACTATTTTAGAATTTCTTCTCGTTTTTCAGGGCGCCGTTTTCATCCGGTTCAAATGCGCTTTAAAGCCCATAACGGCACAGATTATGCTGCTCCTCATGGAACGCCTATTAAAACTACGGCTTCGGGGGTTATAGAAAAAACAGGATACACGGCCGGCAATGGTAATTTTGTAAAAGTGCGTCACAGTGCAACCTATTCGACTCAGTATTTACACATGTCTAAAATTTTAGTTCGCAATGGTCAAAGTGTTTCGCAAGGACAAACTATTGGTAAAGTAGGAAGCACGGGACTGGCGACAGGACCTCACGTTTGTTATCGTTTTTGGAAAAACGGGGTGCAGGTCGATCCGCTCCGCTTAAAATTGCCCAATACAGAACCTATGGGAAGCTCCGATAAACAAAGATATTTACAACATATAGCACCGCTAAAAAAAGAATTAGATCAAATAACCGCATTAAAATTTAAAGAATAATGGCTTTATCCGCAATCAATCCTACACAAACCATAGCTTGGAAAAAATTACAATCACATTTTGAAACTATGAAAAATGTTCGGATGCAAGATTTATTTGCAAATGAACCAACAAGAGCTGAAAAAATGCACCTAGAATGGAACGATTTCTTAGTAGATTATTCCAAGAACATTGTAACTAAGGAAACAATGGACTTATTGCTAGAATTAGCTAACGAAGTGCATTTGAAAGAGGCTATTGCAAAATATATTGGTGGAGACGTCATTAATCAAACTGAAAATAGAGCCGTTTTGCATACAGCATTACGGGCTAAAGAAAATGCTTTTGTTCAAGTAGATGGAGTTAATGTACTGCCTGAAATATATGCAGTTAAAAATAAAATCAAGCAATTTTCAAACGAAATCATATCAGGTCAACGAAAAGGATATACCGGAAAACCATTTACCGATGTAGTTAATATTGGAATTGGCGGTTCCGATTTAGGCCCGGCAATGATTGTAGAAGCCTTACAATATTATAAAAACCCGTTGAATGTTCATTTTGTATCTAATGTAGATGGTGATCATGTCAATGAAATTCTTAAAAAAGTAAATCCGGAGACCACACTTTTTGTAATTGTTTCCAAAACCTTTACCACACAAGAAACCTTATCCAATGCAGAAACCATTAGAAGTTGGTTTTTACAATCGGCAGCACAAGATGACGTAGCCAAGCATTTTGTGGCCGTTTCTACTAATATTCAAAAAGTAACCGAATTTGGCATCAATCCCGATAATATTTTTCCTATGTGGGATTGGGTAGGCGGCCGTTTTTCGTTGTGGAGCGCCGTTGGTTTATCCATTAGTTTAGCCGTTGGATTTGATCATTTCGATCAATTATTGGAAGGAGCGCATCAAATGGACGAGCATTTTAAAAACGAATCTTTTGACAAAAACATACCGGTAGTATTGGCCTTAATGAGCATTTGGTACAACAATTTTTTTGGTGCTGAGAGCGAAGCGTTGATCCCCTACACCCAATATTTACAAAAACTGGCCCCTTATTTACAGCAAGGAATCATGGAAAGTAATGGGAAAAGCATCGGAAGAGATGGTAAGCCTGTCAATTATCAAACAGGGACAATTATTTGGGGCGAACCTGGAACCAATTCACAACACGCTTTTTTCCAATTAATTCATCAAGGGACCAAATTGATTCCGACTGATTTTATAGGCTATAAAGAAGCGTTATATGGCAACAAAGACCATCACGATAAATTGATGTCAAATTTCTTTGCCCAAACCGAAGCTTTATTGATGGGAAAAACCGAGACACAAGTGAAAGCCGAATTTCAATTACAAGGAATTTCTGGGGAAAAAGCACAATTTTTATTGCCTTTTAAAGTATTTGCAGGGAATAAGCCTACCAATACTTTGTTGATTCAAAAATTAACACCAGCTACATTAGGCGCATTGGTCGCTTTATATGAGCATAAAATATTTGTCCAAGGAATCATTTGGAATATTTTTAGTTATGATCAATGGGGGGTAGAGCTAGGAAAACAATTGGCCAACAGTATATTGAATGAAATTGTTGAGAATGAACCTCAACCCCATGATTGTTCGACCACCTTCTTGTTAAAGAAATACTCAAACAGCTAACAATACATTGGTAAAACAGTGATTTAACCGATAATTCCCAATACAAAATTCATTAATTAACATTTTTTTTAGTTTTTTAATGCTCTAATTGCGTTTGTTAACATTAAATTAACATTAGAAATAAAATCTTGTAGCAACTTTGCATAAAATATTTTAAAAACAAAGCAAATGAAAATTTTTAAAAATGTATTACTAGTTGGGTTTTTCTTTTTTACTACCCTTACAGTATTTTCACAGTCTAAAGTTACTGGAACAGTAACAGATGGCGAGTTAAAACAACCTTTAGCTGGTGCTAGTGTTGTTATTAAAGGAACAACAATAAGTGCTGCTACAGATTTTGACGGAAAATTTGAGCTTACAACTACTCAAAAATCGGGAGAAATTGTAATTTCTTTCTTAGGTTTTGAAACTAAAACTATTAAATTTACCGTTACAGGAGACGCTACAAATGTAGGTACTGTATCTATTAGCACTAACGTTTCTGAATTAGAAGACGTAGTGGTAATTGGTAAAGGAATTATGGACATTGCTAAAGATAGAAAAACGCCAGTTGCGGTTTCTACAGTAAAAGCAAGTGAAATTCAAGCAAAATTAGGTAACCTAGAGTTCCCAGAAATATTAGCCAATACGCCTTCAGTGTATGCTACTAAAGCAGGTGGAGGTTTTGGAGATTCTAGAATTAATATTCGTGGATTTGACCAAAGAAATATTGCGGTAATGATCAACGGTATGCCGGTTAATGACATGGAAAACAGTGCAGTTTACTGGTCTAACTGGGTTGGATTATCGGATGTAACTTCTGCAATGCAAGTACAAAGAGGATTAGGTTCTTCTAAATTAGCTATCTCATCTGTGGGAGGAACAATCAATGTAGTAACTAAATCTGCCGATTTAAAACAAGGCGGAAATGTTTCAACTAGCATTGGAAATGATAATTATTTAAAAACACAAACTTCCTATTCTACCGGGAAAATGAAAAACGGTTTTTCAACTTCTATTTTATTAAGCAATACCACAGGAGATGGTTATGTTGATGGGACGAAATTTGAAGGAGGAAATTATTTTGTGGCGTTAGGATATGAATTGAACGACAAACATAATTTTCAATTTACATTTACAGGTGCTCCTCAATGGCATAACCAAAGAAGTGCTGCTCCTACAATTGCTCAATACGTAAGATACGGACAAGGCGAACCAAACATTAGATACAATACAGATTGGGGATATTTAAACGGACAGGAATACAGTTTTAGAACAAATTTCTACCACAAACCAATCATGTCAATCAACTGGGATTTCAAAATCAATGAAACTACAAAATTATCTACGGTACTTTATGGCTCTTGGGGTCGCGGAGGAGGAAGTAATGGTGCAGGTGCAATTAGAGGAAATCGCTTTTTCGCTGATAATTTAAGAACTACAGACGGTTCAATTAATGTTGACTTGATTGAAGATTATAACTCAGGTTTACCTGTAGTAATTAACGGCGTTTCATTTACTAGAGCACAAGTTGCTGCAGGCGGGTATCAAAGTACGTCTTCAACTGCTAACAATGCTACTAATGGTATTTCTAAAATTGCTTCTATCAACTCACACAACTGGTATGGTGGGGTAATCAATTTGAATAAAAAATTAAACGATCAATTGACGTTAGATTTTGGTTTGGATGCGAGAACGTATAGAGGAATACACTACCAAAACATTACAGATTTATTAGGATCTAGTAACTATTTAGATAATAATGATGTTAACAATCCTAATAGAGTATTGACAGCAACATATCAAGCTAGACCACATTTAAATCCATTCTTTAGTTTGGATTACCAAGAGGCTAAAATCAACTACAACAATGATGGTGTAGTAAATTGGTACGGTGCCTTTACACAATTAGAGTATACTTCTGATAAATTATCTGCTTTTGTTCAAGCTGCGGTTTCAAACCAAGGATTTAGAAGAGATGATTATTTCAAATATTTAGAATCAGATGAATTATATACAACAGATTATGAAAATATTTTAGGTGGAAACATTAAAGGGGGTCTTAACTATAACTTTGATGAGCATTTCAATTTCTTCGCTAATTTAGGGTACTATTCAAAACAACCTTTCTTTAATGCAGTATATCCAAACAACGCTTCTGTTGTAAATGAAAATTTAACAAATGAAAAAGTGATCGGATTTGAAGAAGGATTAGGATATCGTTCATCTGTTTTCAATGCAAACTTGAATTTATACTATACCAAATGGAAAGATAGATACCAAAGATCTGGGGATGCTGCTTTAGATAATCCTGGAGGGTATTATGATTTTGCAGGTATTACTCAAGTTCATGCGGGTATAGAATTAGACATGACCGCTAAATTGGATAAATTAAAATTAAACGGTATGATCTCTATCGGAAACTGGGAATATGAAAATGATATTACAGGTAGAAGATATGATGTAAATAACAATGAAATTAGCGTGGGTACTGGAACTGCACCAACCTATTATGTTGCAGGTACTAAAGTAGGAGATGTTGCTCAATATACTGCAAGCGCAGGGGCTAGTTATGATTTCACAAAAACGTTATCATTAGATGCTAACTATAGATATGCAGACAAATTGTACGCAAGTTTAGATCCATCAAGACAAACTTCAGCAACCAATAAAGGAACGTTACAATTACCTTCTTATGGCTTAGTAGATGCAGGTCTTTCTTACAAATTCTTATTTGGAAAAGATAAATCAGATGCGATTAACTTTAGAGTGAACATCAACAACGTTTTTGATTACATGTATATTGCTGAATCTAGAACTAATATTTTTGCTACAGATAACATTAGCAGTACTAATCCAGCTCTAGGAACATATTCTTCTAGAGGTAGAACTTGGAATGGTGTAGCAGATGCAAACCAAGTATTCTTCGGTTTTGGAAGAACATGGAACTTTACGGTTCGTTATAACTTCTAATTCTTTTTAGAAAAACATTCTAAACCTCTCACTCATTTTTTGAGTGAGAGGTTTTTTTATTTATTATATTTGTAATTCACAATAAAACTAAAACTATGTATAACACTATTCTATCTCTTCATTCTACTGTAGCTTATGCGGCATTAGGAGTATTGTTAATAGCGGTAATCAATGCCTTTTTAGGGCTTGCCTCTAAGAGCTTTTTTAAATCAAAGGACCGTAGTATTTCGTTAGTAGCATTACTAGTTTGTCATTCCCAATTATTAATTGGTTTGATACTTTATTTTGTTACGCCTAAACTAGAAGCATGGTCAACTATGGGCATGAAAGTTATGGCCGATTCTGCTTTACGTACGGTACTAGTAGAGCATCCTTTTACCAACATTTTGGCGTTGGTGTTCATTACAATCGGATGGTCAAAACACAAAAAAGAAGAAAGTAACAATGGTAAGTTTAAAAAAATTGCCTTGTTTTACGCATTAGGATTATTACTTTTGCTATTCATGATTCCTTACAAACAATGGTTGGCATAAGTAAATAAATCCAAATCAATGAAGCAATTACGATATATAATCCCATTACTCGTACTCATTATAGCCATTAGTAGTTTCTCTGATACCGGTAAAAACCCCATCAGAGAAACCGCTATTGTCGACAGCATAAAAAAACAGGATTCGCTTGCCATAGTATTGGTAAAAAAACAGGATTCGTTAGCTAAAATAAAAATAACACCTTACAAAAAGAATGTAGAGGCCTCACATTACGCCGATAAATTTAATGGAAGAAAAACCGCAAGTGGTGCTCGTTTTCACAACAATAATTATACGGCCGCTCATAAAAAATTAAAATTTGGCACTAAAGTCAAAGTTACCAATACGGCCAATGGGAAAAGCGTTATCGTTACCATTACCGATAGAGGTCCATTTACCAAACAAAGAGAAATTGATATGGCTAAAAAACCTTTTTTAGACATATCACACAATCAAGGAAGAGCTCCTTTACGAGTGAACCTAGAAATAATAGAATAACCTATGATTTCCAATTTTTAAACGGAGTGTTACTTAGGTATGCATTATAATAGCGCTCCTGACCTGTAACTTCTTCTCCCAACCAATTGGGTTTTTCAAAAGACTCATTTTCGTCTTTCAGTTCCATTTCTGCTACTATTAATCCTTGGTTATCGCCTGCAAAAACATCCACTTCAAAGCAATGGTTTCCTACCGGGATTTCATGTCTAATTTTATCTATCACACCTTCTTCGCACAACAACAATAATTGTTCTGCCTCCGAAAGAGGTATTTCTTTTTCCCATTCAAAGCGAGTGGTCCCTGATGCATTTCCTTTCCCTTTAATGGTTATGAAACCCTTTGTCCCTTTTATCCGAATGCGCACCGTTCGCTCTGGAGCGGTATTCAAATAGCCCTGCACGATGCGATACGATGCCGTACTTTCTAGCAGAAAGGCATTGGAAGTGACTAAAAATTTACGCTCAATTTCGTTCATGATGGAATCTTCATCGTTAAAATAAAATGACTCTAGTATTGTTCTCAAATATACTATAAATTTGTAATATGCTTACTTCAAACAATCCTAGGAAAATTATACATATCGATATGGATGCTTTTTATGCATCCGTGGAGCAATTGGATTATCCCGACTTGCGAGGCAAACCGCTGGCCGTTGGTGGAAGCGAAATTAGAGGCGTTGTAAGCGCCGCAAGTTATGAAGCAAGAAAATATGGTGTTCGAAGTGCAATAAGCGGCATACAAGCCAAAAAACTATGTCCTGATTTGATCTTTGTCCCGCCCCGATTTGATCGGTATAAAGAAATTTCGAAACAAATTAGAAAAATTTTTCTGGAATATACCGATTTAGTAGAACCCTTATCTTTAGACGAAGCTTATCTTGACGTAACCGAGAATAAAAAAGGAAACCCCAGCGCTACCTTAATTGCGCAAGAAATAAGACAACGCATTTTTGAAGAAGTTGGATTAACGGCTTCTGCCGGAATATCAGTTAATAAATTTGTAGCTAAAATTGCTTCTGATTATAACAAGCCCAACGGTCAAAAAACGGTACATCCCGATGAAGTGGCTACTTTCTTGGAAAAATTAGATGTGAAAAAGTTCTATGGTATCGGCAAAGTTACTGCCGAAAAAATGTATCAATTAGGTCTTTTTACAGGTATTGATTTGAAGCAAAAGCCATTGGAATATTTAGAAAAGCACTTTGGTAAAAGTGGGTTGCATTATTTTCAAATTGTACGAGGCATTCATGAAAGCGCTGTAAAGCCCAATCGTAAAATTAAATCGGTGGGGGCCGAACGCACGTTTAGCGAAAATTTATCTTCTGAAATTTATTTAGAAGAACGCTTGTTAAACATAGCAAAGGAATTGGAAAATCGCTTGAAGAAAAGCAAGATAGCCGGAAAAACCATTACACTTAAAATTAAATATTCCGATTTTACTTTACAAACCCGAAGTAAAACAATGCCTTATTTTATTACAGACAAAGCTATCATAGCAGAGGTGGCAAAAGAGTTATTGTACCAAGAGCGACTTCGAGATTCGGTTCGTTTACTGGGCATTTCCATCCACAATCTAAACAATGAAGTGGCCTCTAAAATTGAACTGCCTCAAAAAAGTGTTTCGGTGCAATTGCGTTTCCATTTTTAATAAAAAAAGCGACCCGAAGATCGCTTTAGTTCATTGTATTTAAGTGTTATTCGATTTCAGAAATGCGTAAGGTATTGACCATTCCTTTATCAACCACGGGCATAGCCGCTAAGTTAATCAACATATCGCCTTTGTTTAAATACGCTCTATCTACACAAATTTTATTGATGTCATCAATGGTGTCATCGGTACTTACTAATTTGTCATAAAAAAACGCTCTAACACCCCATAAAAGGTTCAATTGCGTTAAAATTCTTCGGTTAGAAGTAAACACTAAAATATGTGATTTTGGGCGCCAAGCCGAAATTTGAAACGCTGTATATCCCGAATTGGTTAAGGTAGTTATCGCTTTTGCATTGATAGCATCAGCCATAATTGCGGCATGATAACAAATAGATTTGGTGATAAAACGATTGGTTCTAATAATTGGTTGACTCAAAGGCACTTTAATAAGTGGTGAATCTTCTACACTTTCAATAATTCTCGTCATCGTTTCAATAACTTCTACCGGATAATTTCCTACCGAAGTTTCTCCAGATAACATTACGGCATCGGCACCATCCATTACAGAGTTGGCTACATCATTTACTTCAGCACGTGTGGGCGTTAACGAAGTAATCATAGTTTCCATCATTTGAGTAGCTACTATTACCGGAATTCGAGCTGTTTTTGCTCGGTGGATTAATTTTTTCTGAATCAAAGGCACTTCTTCAGCAGGCACTTCTACCCCTAAATCGCCACGAGCCACCATTAAGCCATCGCAAAAAGCAACAATTTTGTCGATGTTTTCCACTGCTTCTGGCTTTTCAATTTTGGCGATAATTGGAATTTTATGATCGGAATGTTTTGCAATTAAATCTTGTAATTCTTCTAAGTCTTTAGAGGTTCTTACAAAAGAAAGCGCAATCCAATCGACGTTATTTTCAATTGCAAATAAGGCGTCTT
>Ga0315909_10003199_pt1 | contig 20170 bp, 37 predicted proteins | sample LakEriMetagenome_11_FD_203527 | JGI IMG/M metagenome (GOLD analysis project Ga0315909, IMG submission 203527) | Freshwater fungal communities from buoy surface, Lake Erie, Ohio, United States - Buoy 2 MA125 | ecosystem: Environmental > Aquatic > Freshwater > Lake | place: USA: Lake Erie, Ohio... | reverse complement strand
TAATACGCACCGCTTTGGCATAAGCCGTTTCAAGGTCTTGGGCTATACCTCGCTCAAGTAATTGAGCCATATCTTCCCTTACCATGTCAAAGTGCGGAAACCGCTCCTTGTTACTGCTTACCCGTTCGATTTCTGACATCAAACGAGCATTTTCTTCTTGCTCCCGAATCGCTGACAGTTGTTGCACCTGCTGTTGTGTTGCTTGTAGCTGTTGCATTAACTGCTGTTGATACGGGTCTACATACGCCTGTTCAGGCATTTGTAAGCTATCTGAATTTAATTGTATTCCATAATCTTGTGCAAGTCTATTAAACGCTTGTAGCTTTTGTTCGTAAGTTCCATTAGCAAGCGTATAGTGCGCCCGACCTAGGTTCTGTATCCAAGCTACTGGGTGAATGCCATGCTTTTGTAGTTCAGGAACAAATGGGCCAATTGCTTCGGTTAGCTGTCTAGCGTTGTCGGCTTCGGCTTTATAGGCAGATACACCCTTCTTGTACTCAGCTTCCCGTTGGTTAGCGTATTCAGCAAACTTAACGAAATCTTCTTTGTTAAGCTGTTCGCCCTTTTCCATCTTGTTCCAAATTTCTACATACTCTTTTTTCCATGTAGTTGGGCGTTTTACTTCTTCAGCCACAGCAGGAACTTGTCCCACGCTGTCAGGTTCTTCAACGGTATTGGTTTCGCTATCGACTTCTGCGCTGGCTTCCTTGGCTTTGAAGCGACCTTTTTCGTCACGGTCAGGACTTTCTTCGCTACTTTCTTCACTGCTCTCGGCTTCGATTGGATCGTCATTTACTTCAATCTCCTTTTCAATAGGTGCTTCAAGTGTGCCTTCTTCGGCTTGCTCTAGTGCGGCTTCCAGTAACTCTCTGCGGTCATCTGACATGGTTTTCCCTATCTATAGTTAAGTTTTGAATATGCTATTTCAGCAATCTGCCGTTTACGGGCTTCTTGGTCTTTACGGCTAAATTCATGGGTTTTTTGCTGTGTAGGCACATCGTTGCCTAGTTCAATGCAATTGTTGCGCTTTAGATTCTCACGGTGCTTAGAACGACTAGAAATCCATGTGCCGTCTGCCATGCTTATGTGACCCTCTATGTCAGGTATCACCGTTGGGGCTTCCTTGGGTGTCATCTCCAGCTTTGCTTGCCATGCCTTGTCAGCTTCCTCGCCCTCAAAAGGTAGATTCCAGTAGGCTAGGTACTTTTCACGGTCATCAAACTTGCTTTGGTCGTATTCTTCATGATCGACCTTACAATGCGGGCATTTAACGGTGACTTTGACTAAAGCCATTACATTCTCCTTATGATGTCAGGTAATTGGTCGTATTCTTCGGGTCTAAGTAGGCAAACGCTGTCGTACCATCGGGCATTCTTCCACCGCCAGCAGACAAACTCCTCTTTAGGTAGCAAAACCACGCACTTTACGCCCAATGCGCCAGCCAAATGCGCTGTTCCTGTGTCTACGGTCACAATTCCTTTCATCGCCTTTATGTGCGAGGCGGTTTGCACCCAGTTTTTCTTCCAACCATCGTCAGGCAGGGGGTGAAATAGCCCATCGGAGTTAGGATTTAGGCTATAAGCGTCATCACCGACCAGTTCAGCCATGTGTCGGTAGTCAATTGACTTAATGTAGTACAGGGTTTGCTTGCTTGCTTCCCAATTTACCCCGATTTTGGGCGGGATATTGCTAGGCAGGGCGTGTAAATAGCCTTCTGAACCCACAATCTTCTTACGGGTCACGGGGAACATAGCTTTGACTAGCGGGTGGGATAACGAAATATAGTACGGGAGCGACATTGACCCTATCCAGTAGTCTGATTGGGTTGCCGCACCCTCTGTTAAGTCATTACTAAACACATCTACGCTGTGTAATTGACCTAAAAGGTGGTGAAGTGTGCCTTCCTGTAGGACTACAACCTGCTTTGCGCCTAACGCTTTTAGGGCAGGTAGGAATCGGGCAAACATTAGGATGTCACCAAACCCTTGCTCCATCTGTACGGTGATGGATTTGTTAATTAATGGTTCGCCTCTCCATACAGGCATCTTTAACGCTGGTGCGTATGGCTGGGCTTGTTTGGCAATAATCTCAGGATGCCAGCGGTATTCAAATAACCTAAAACCTGACTCGTATCTGCCAGCGTGTAGGTGTTCGTAAGCTAATTTATATTGTGCGTCTGCACTTACAGAAGTAGTAATAATGCCGCCTCATCGTCAAGTTCCTCTTGGCGTTTGGCTTCCATTACTCGCAATTGCTCTTGAATGAGATATTGCTGGTGTCTGTAAGCTACTGCCTCAAGGATGTTATCCCGTTGTCTTTCAAGGTAGCTTATAGACCGCTGTAACTCTAGTGTATCGTCTGACGGTATATCAGCCTTAACCTCTTGTTTGGATTGTACTTTAGCTTTCTTAACTTTTGCAACAGGCGTTGGATCAATTTGTTCCTTAAACGCTTGTTTGCGTTCTGCTTTAGCGTCTTTGGTTGCTTGATCTAGTTTGCGCTGTCTTTCCGCTATCTTTGCGGATAGCTTGCGTAATCTCTTTAAATCATCCTCTGTCCATGCGTCATCTCCACCTACCTTGGCATTGTCAGGTGGCGGTGGTGTGTAAATTTGGAATGCGTTATTTTGGAACGCATTAGCTTGGAAAGCGGTAGCAAAACTCACAGAACTACCCAGCGTGACCCACTAGAAACTGTGACTGTTACGCCAGCCGATAAGGTTACTGGGCCTGATGACATAGCGTTATCCGTAGATGGGATAGTAAAGCTAGTGCCGATGGTCTTATTGTTAGTCACAATACCGTTGCTTGCCCGTTGAACTGGTGCGGTTAGGCTAGTGCCATCAAAGGTTAGGTTAGCCGATTGATTAGGCGTTGTAGTGCCTTGACCATATGGAATGTAGGTTGATGTGTAAGTAAATGGTACATCGGGTGCAGTATTGGTTACAGTAAAGTTAGGGTAAGTTCCCGTAACGCTAATTCCTGTCCCAGCCGATATAGCGACTGTTTGGTCAGGAGCAGTATTCGTTACAGTTACCGCACCAGTTGAACCTGATACGCTGATTCCTGTGCTTGCAGTTAATGAATTAACCACATTAGTAAGACTTGCTCCTGAACCTACAAAGCTAGTGCCTGTAATCGTTGTGCCTGTAATGGCTAAAGGTGTTACTCCACCAATAACCATGTTGTTCATTGTTCCAGCGTTTGTAGGTGCAATTTCAAGAGAACCTGTACCTGTAGGCTTAATGTGTACATGACCAGTACCCGTAGGGCTAATGTCAATTTGTGCGTTTGCACCATTAATATTTGTAGCTACAGCAATAGTGACATTATCGCCACCACCGCCACCCATGCTAATTTGGGTTGTTCCAGCAGAGTTTCTTAGGGCTAAACCGCCTGAATTGGTAGCCTGAACGATTGGAGTAGTAACGCTAGTAGAAGCGGATAGTGTGGTAACGCCTGCAACTGCACCTGAATCTCCGACTGTAACCACACTATTTTGTAATAATTTACCTGTTGTGCTGTCAAATCTAGCTACTGCGTTATCTGTAGCGCTTGCTGGGCCAACCACATCACCACCTAAAGACGGGCTTGTATTGGTAATAGTAAAGTTGGGATAAGTGCCACTTGTGCTGATTCCTGTACCAGCGTTTAAAACAACGGTTTGGTCGGGGGCTGAGTTAGTAATTACACCTGTACCTGAAACATAACTAATGCCAGTTCCAGCACTTACAGAAGCCCTAGCCCGTGCATCCGTGTAGTAAAGGTTTGTACCTTCAGCAATATTGGTCGTGGTTAATACGACTGCGCCTGTCTGCCCGTTGACTGAGGTTACCGTTTCGGTGTTATCAACCTTTTGCCAAACAGTTCCGTTATATACCGCCCAATCGCCCACAAGCCAATCAGTAATCCCATCAAGGTTAGTATTACCAGCAACGCTGACAACATAGTAATAACCTTTAGTACCAGTAGAGGAAGTAAGAGTAGGGGTGTTAGTGCTTGCATTCCAAGTTCCTTGATAGCTAAGTGCGCCTAAGACTGCGGCAGGAAGTTCGCTTACAGGTACTTTACCGCCAGCATCTAGGGTAGCAACACCGTTAGCCGATCCAGCATTCCTAGTAGATGCCGTGCCTAGTCCCGTAATGTCTGTATTGGGAATGGTCGAGGATGCTGTAAAGGCAGAAGTTCCTGCGCCCTTGACATAGCCTGTCAGGGTTGTTGCGCCTGTACCACCATTGGCTACGCCTAGCGTTCCTGTGACATTCGATGCAGGGATAGTCACCCCTGATATTGTTCCACCCGTAATGGCTACCGTATTGGCATTCTGTTCTGCCATCGTGCCAAGCCCAGTAAGGGTATGGTCAGCATTCCAATCGGATGGCTGTACTAGGGTTGAATCCCCAGCGTCAGGTATTGCTGAAGTCTTACTATGCTTGACTGTTATAGGCATTATTGAACTCCAATAATCTTACCGTCTTGTCCTCTGACCACAGTTTTAGGCTGGCTAAGTTTGTCTAGCAATGTAGCCAACATCTGCGCTAATTGTTGGTTGCTCATCTGCATACTCTCAATTGCGGGTTGTAGTGGGTGGTTTTTCATATCGGAATATCCTAATTGGTCTTGCAAAATGTTAGCCATTTGTACATTGTCAGCGTAAGCCGCCTCGCCCGTGTCTAGTCCTGCCGTGATACGGGTGGTTTCTATCTTAGCCGCATTGTTGAGGTAGGCAAGTAACAGTTCCTTGTTATTGCTAGAATCCATCTTGGTCTGCTCCAAGTCCATCTCCATCTGCATCTGCTCACGGTTGCGCTGATCTTCAAGTTGGAACTTAAGCTGATTCTCTTGGGCTTGATACTCCTGTTTAGCCTTCTCCAGTTCAATCTGACCCTGAATCTTAGCCTGTTCAATCTGCTGTTGCATCTGCATCTTCTGTGCTTCTGCTTGCATCTTGGCTTGCTCGATCTGCATCTGCATTTCCATCTTCTGCTGTTCAGGGCTAGGTGGCTTGGGTTGTCCTTCTGCCGCCTTCGCTTGCTCACGGAACTTGTCAGCGGTTTCGTCAATCATGCCCTCTAAGCCTTTACCTGCCTTAAATGCGGTGACACCAAACTTCAGCATCTCGACTAACATAGGGGTAAGTTCGGGGGTAGCTTGTGCCGCTGGTACTGCTTGCGATAAGAACCCACTCATAGCGGATAAGAACTCTAGACGGTCAGCCTTTTCCTGCTGTTCGTCTTGGAATATCATCGAGTCGCTGGTCACCTCAACACGGAAGTTTTTAGCGGATTCGTTACGCAATAAGGCTAAAGCTTGTGGGATTAATTGCTGATCCTGTGGGCTTAGTTGCATTGCACCACTGATCTTGACGATGGTGTCATCGGTAAAGTGATTGCAGATAATCTGCGCCTTGATGCTCAAGAGTTCGGTAGCAAAGTCTACGACAGCGTGTTGCATGGTCTTTAATCGACCTGCCGCATTGTTAGACTTGATAATCTGTGCGCCAAGTGTTTCATTGGGGTCAGTCTGTCCACGCTGGATGTCAGCAATACCCATAATCTCGTAGATTTGACCCTTGACCTGATCCATTGCCTGATACGACATCTGCAAGGCACTAGCTATTGGGGCAATATCCACAAGGTTAATAGCCCCCATCATTCCACCCTTCTCACTAAAGGCGGCATAGTTCTTGACAGGAATCAGGGTATTGTTCTCACCCTCGGAGAACAAGCGGGCAAGACTTGGTTCGGATGCGTCATAGACACCCCGTACTTTCAGGGCGTTAATGAAACCATCTATGCGGTCAGCCAGCGTGTCTAACTGCTTGGCTTGGTCTTGGTATAGAACAAAGTCAGGAATCGGCTCTAGCTTGTCTGTAGTCAGCGTTGCATATAAAGGTTTAGGGCAGGGCCAAAAGTTCTCAAGCTTTAGCGGGTCAGGGCGTGTATCAAGTATCTTACCTAATGACTTAGAAATCCAAAGCACCTCGCCCGATGTCTTATCCCATATCTCATAGATAACGGCTTCGGATGCGCCTTCACCCATCTTCTCGTTGAAAGTTTTAGAAGTTTCAGGTTTTGTGTCTAGGGGTATCTTATTACCCAGTTCTTCACCAAAACGCTCGACTAGGGCAGGGCGTTCCATGTAGACCTTACGCCATACAGCGGTTACTTCTTCCCATGTACGGGCAATCGTATGTCCAAAGTCCCGCCAATAAACATAGTCAACGGGCGCACATTCGTACTCGATGCGCTCCTGATCCTCACGATAGATACCACCTTCTGTTTCGGCTTCGTCTGTGTCCTCGGTAACCTGTAACCCATCTTCAGGCATACCTTCAGCCATGCCACCAGCTTCACCAGCAATATGCGGTTCGTAGCGTACCCACGATGTACCACGCCCACCCAGTAAACGGTCTAAGACCGACTGACTCATGGCAGACTTGTAGTCACCGTAATGTGTAATCTCATAGTCCAATGCCCGTTCAAGCATCATCGATGCCACCCGTGCCACTGGATCGTTATCTCTGAACCTACGGCTTACATCGGGTCTTGGTAGACGGGCAAAGATAGCTGGGGTAATGGTCTGTACATTTGACCAAAGGATATTAAAGCGGGCGTTAGGGTTATTTCTAGTACGGCTGTCATCACGATACCGCTTGATGATGCGGTCAGTTCTGCTTTCCCATTCCTTGTACGCTCTTTCGTACCCTGCTATGGTGTTATACCAATTTTCGTAGGTGTGATCCATGTTAATCCTTAGGTAAAGTTACCCATTGCTATAACTTCTGCTCCTGCGCCAGTAGTTACTTTCCAAGCACCATTTTTAGAAAAAGTATTTATTTCAATGGAATAAACACCGATTGCAGTATTGGCGGCTACTAATACATGAGATGTAGTATTGTCTAACAGGCTTACAGTAGAAGTAGCTGTAGCGGATACAGTAATAACTAAACGGTGCAAATAATCACCTGTAGCACCAGTTGCGCCTAATACTTGGGCTGTTTGTGAAGCGGCTACATGCTCGTAGGGTAGTGCAAAGGTTGCGTTAGCGGCTGTCATATTAAATTCTCCTGTAAGTTGATTTAGGTGTTTGCTTCCACAATTCGTTTAGGGTTATTTCGTTTTCCCCGACAGATACGCCTTTAACCCTTGTATCTTTGAGGATAGGGCTATCTTCATCTTTCCAAACGATGCTGAGATAGCGCATCGCATCGCTAGAGTGTGATGTCCAATCATGCTTCGGGCGATCTCTAAATACTTTCTTATCATCATCCCACTCCCTTTGATATTGGCGCAAACATTCAATTAGTTCGTCACACTTATTATCGAACCAAGCACGGGTTAATGCAAGTCTTGTAGCTTGTATTCCATCCTGAAGTGATAGGTTTGGAACAATTTTTAGCTTATTTATGTCAATTTTTGTCGCAATTTGTTCGATTATGCTCTTGCCACCACTCGCCAAGGTTTTAGCCCTAGCGTCATGGGGCAGGTAGTGATAGCCGTACTTGTACCCGAACTCATCCTCTTTCTGCGCTAGTAATCCAAGGTAGTACGGTATGGCTTGACCGTTAGACATATGATGGTCTAGCACCCGTATCTCACCGTATACGCATTGCCACCAAATAATTGCTGTGGAATCGTTGTAGCCCAAGTCCCATACGGTATGGCATGGGAACATTGGGTCATAGTCCACCGTAGTAATGCGCTCAAGGTCTGTAATCCTACGCATCTCCTGCCCGTAGAATGCGCCCAGTATGGCGGCTTCAAAGCTACAGAGGAACTCCTGCTCGTACTGGTTGGCTGACATAGACTGTTGTGCGTCTAAGAGTTCAGCTTCAGGCAACAATCCTGATTGGTCTGCTCTTAGGGTCTTGACATACCAGTTCGGGTTCTTTTGGGCTTCGTTATAGATGTCATAGAAGGCGTTATGCCCCTTGGGTGTACCGATGAAGGTAGCCCAGCCTTGGCGATCTGTAAGCAATGGGCGAACAATCTCACCCCATAGCCTTGGCTTCATATCTGCGTACTCGTCTAAGACCACCCCATCTAAGTAAAGACCCCGTAAGGCATCGGGATTGTCTGCGCCAAATAGTCTGATCTTAGCCCCATTGACTAACTCTATCCATAATTCAGATTGATTAGCCTTGACTATGGCTGGTTCTGCAAACTTGAGTAAGTAATCCCATGCAATGTTCTTAGCCTGTGCGTAGTACGGTGCTATGTAGGCGTAACGGGCGTTCTCTTTCTTCTCCATGACTGCCCTACGGATCGTGTCAGCAATGGTCGCTACGGTCTTTCCTGCTCGTCTATGGCATACCAATACAGCCCAGCGTTGGTCACGCTTATGGAAGTCTATGAACGCATCCCGTGCCTTGTAGGGATACTCATATTTGATTACTACTTCTTTCAATCTAGGAACTTGTGTTCGTGAACTACCTTGACGGGCTGGTCTGCATCACCTGTGTGTTCTGTTCTAGCCAGCTTGGGTACATGGTACTCAGCTACCTGCATGAAGCAATCAAATGCGACTTTAGGGCCAAGCTTTTCATTCATAGCGATCTCATCAAGCCATTCTTGTAACTTATGGCTGTTACCATCCACGAACTTAGCGATAGCCTCTCTAGCGAGGGCTGTTGACTTATTAGGCACACCTGCAACACGCCCGCCTGTCTTTTTTCTAGTCTTTTCTACTGTAGAACTCATACCTTATCCAAGTGGTTGTTAAGATAGATTAATCTTTGGTACAATTATATTACAAAACAAGGAGATTGCAATGACACCCACTGTTAATGTTGATGTGCCTATGTCTAAGCCAATGCTTGATGCTCTTACCTTACATGAAACCTTTTGTGTTGCTTCGGGCATTGTTTCTGTGACCCATGAATCTGTGTGTGACTTTTTAACTAAACGCTTTGGCGAACAGATGGCAAATCAATTTAAACCTGAATACTTGTATTAGTACCCTAGCTGTCTTAGTAAGTTTGCGGTTAGGATTCCTGAATATGGCTTCATCTGCATTGCTCGCAAGTCAGGATCGGATGGGTTTCTTGGGTTAGCAATGCCACGCTCTTTTACTACATTGGGCAAAAGTTCAAAAATATTATATTCTTTGTCAATTGTTCCTAACCCTTGACCTGCTACACCCCGTGGATAAGATGGGTGGCCTGATTTCATAATCATGGGTTGATCTGCAAAAATTTCACCAATGTTTTGTATTCCACCTTCCATAGCATTGATTTGGCGTGGATCAGTAACCGATAACCTAGCTTGACCGTAGTTTAAGCCGCCTAGGTTTCTAAAATCCCTATCCATGATCTGCATGATCGAATCCCTTACGACCTTTGGTGCGGCTCTATATTGGGCAATGCTTTCAGCGTTATCTACGCCTTTCCAGCTTGGGATTAAATCTTTAATTGCGGCATTTAACGCTTTTTTATCTGTTTTGCCCATTGCGGCTTCAGCGTATCCGAGCATACTTTCGCCTGTCATGTGAGCAAAGTCACCACCCGATGGGGCCATTCTCCAAGGAATATAAAGCGGATTCTGTCCAGTAACCTCTTTAAGAAGTTTGGCGTTTTCAAGGATTGGCTTAACTGCGCTTTGTGCTGATGCCCACACCTGATTGGGTGCGTTAAACATATAGTCTTGCCCGCCATATAAATGTACGGGTCTTTTAAACATGACATCGTTTACGCCTAGCAAGTCACCGCCAGCGGCAGTACGGTCAGACATACTGGTTATAAATGGTCTGCCTTCAAAGTCTGCCAACGATACTTTAGGGATTGGGGTTTTGTTTAATTGCTCGACCACAGGCACAGTAGTGGCTATCTTTTCTATGTCTGACTTGCGTTTATTGTCAAATCGCACATCAAAGTCACCAATTGGCTTTTTGCGAATAGCGTCAGCTAAAGCTTTGTTTTGCGGTGCAATATATTGAATGCCACCAATCTTGGAAAGATAATCCTCTGCCATGCTTGCGGCCTTTGGTGCTAATGCTCTAGCAGTTGGGGCGGCAAGTGGTGCGCCCATTGATGCTACAGCGATAGGCAAAGCCAGCGGTTCACCCTGTTTAAAGCCTTTTTCACTACCGTATTTACGATCACCGACCATTGCGCCTTCAGCAAACCCTGTTTCATTGGGTAGTCGGTTAACGCCAAACATTTGGGTAAATGCTTGGGGGTTGTACATAAAACGCTGTGCCTCGGTAGGTAGGTTTACCACCCTATCACTAAAGGAGCGTAATGCACTAGCTAAGTCCATTACAAAACTTCTTTATCCAAGTCTTTTAGTTTATTGGCAAGCATAGCCCTGCGCTCTAGACGCAATCGTTGCTGTTTCTCTAGCGTGGATTCTTTATGGGGTTGTAGTAAGCTGTTTTCGGGCTTAACCTTTTCTTTTTTAAACATCACATATCCTTCATCTTAGAAGCAATCATCTCTCTGCGTGTAGGTTTAGCAGTCTTAGCAGATTCTTTAAAGTCTTTAGCGGATGGTGCGCCTTCGCTACCTACCTTACGCATCTTTTCGCCTGATCCAGCCTTGATGCGCTCACGCTTGGCGTGGATGTTTGCGTATAGTCCTTGTTTAGCCACAGTTCCATCTCCTCATAGATGCTTTTGCTCGTTCAGCGTTCTTGCTCTTAGCGACTACACCACCCATACGGGCGCAAAATGATGCCTTCCTGCCTTTATCTGCCTCGGTCTTGGGGTTAGGTGCTGGGGCTTTTAAGTTAGCGTTGTTCTTACGGTTATACGCTTCACGCCCTTTGGCGGTCATCCCTGCGCCCTGCTCTGTAGGCAGGTAATTCTTATCCTTGCCCGTTGTTGTCTTAGGAATGGGTTTATCGTGCTTTTCTACTGCCGCACGAATGTCATCCCTTCGACTCATGCCTTTTCCTCAATGTACTTAGCGTAGGCATCCTCTAGCTTTGCCTTACGGCTACCTTTGGCGTTTTCACGCTCAACGCTGAGTGCAATGGCTACGGCTTGCTTTTTTGGCTTGCCAGCTTTCATCTCGGTCTTAATGTTCTTACCGACTGCTTTTTCGCTACCTGATTTATCGAGTGGCATAAATATCCTTATTTCAAGAACTTAAGTTTATAAGTTGTGGAATTGATAAGGTCTGCAATCTCATCAATAATATTTTGTAGTTCGCTGTCTTGGGGTAAGTCTTGACGGGCTTCTTTAACAAAACTCTGCAGGGATTCCATGTAGCGAATTGGGTCTTTTGGCTGGTGGTAAACACTTGGAAAAGCGGTAAATTTGCCGTACTTCCCCATATAGGATTCAGCAAAGGTATCGGTTAGGTCTACGATGCTGTCGTAATATTTGGCAACGGCTTTGTGTTTGGCGTAAGAATCAGTAGACCAATGGAAAAAATGCGTGTTGGTCGCAGAATGTAGCATTGTTGCTAGGAATAATGCACAGTTTTCCATACAAATCCTTATGTAATGGGTGTAGTTTCCTCTATTTTATCAAGAATGTCGATATAAACAAGGCATCCACCGCCTTTTTTTATTACGCCTCTTTGCAAAAATAACACATCAATTTGGCTGTCATCATCAAACACTCCAGCACCGTTACCGCCTAACGCATCCCAAAGTGATTTGACACGGTTGTCCAAATCTTGCTTACGCTTGTTGGCAAAATGAATAACTATTTTCATTTCTAAGCGGGCATCACCCAGCTTTGGTACTCTGTATTCGGCTACATAATCAGCTACTTGTTTTTTAAACTCAATAGCTTCTTTGCTTAGATACCGCCTATGACCACTACTTTTGATGTAGTGGTTTACGGTTGGTGGCAAAGGTAGGGTTAATATCAACATTAAGAGAGTTTAACAATTCCACGGTGTCTTGGGTCATTTGTTCAAAACTTGGTATATAAAAACCCCGACTCGAATAAGAGGGCAATCGTCTTTCGGTGCGCTTCTTCCCACCTACCCACTCTCTCTGTTTTGCTAAGTGTTGCACCTTGGTCAATTTCTGTGTGACAGGTGTAGCAGAGTGATGCGATTCTGTAATCATGTGCTTTGAGTCCACGGCCTTTTCCATCCCTTAGTTGATTTGAGTGTGCGGCAACCACTGTGCCATCTGTAGCCCCGCAATGGGTGCAGGGGAAACTTCTAGCTATCTCCAATAAGCTTTTATTACGATACATTGGCATGATCCACGCTGGCTTGTTCTAGCTTTACAGCGGATTCTGCAATGTCTACAGCAATCTCCATCATCTGTATGGCGTTGTTGCTTTTTAAGGCATCGTCATAGTGACGGACTAGGGTTCTAAGAACCTGAAACTCGTTGAGTAATTCAATCATTTTAATATCCGATCTTGGTTACGGTTAGATACTTCTAGGGTCTGCCATGTAGCGTGGCGCAGTCTTGCGGCTTCTAGTTCCCATTTCAGCTTCTCAGCGTTCTCGGTCGCTACTCCGATAGCTTTGCATAAGTCTTGGTAGTCTTGGCTGGCGTATGCTTCCCGTTCCTGCGCTCCAATGGTCTGTTCACCCGACTTCTGCATCATTATGGCTTTTAGACTGCTTTTAAAGGTTTCTAGCTGGGCTAACTCACCCTTGGCAGATGCGTACTTACCAGCGTTATCAAGGATAAAGTCTATACAGCGATTCGGGTCTATTTCACGCATTAAATTTCTCCATTAATAAGTTCCATGCAACAGCCGCCACTTGTGGAACTTGTCCATTTCCAAGGGCTTTATTTCTGTCCACTCTTGCGGCCACCCCATCAACCATTCGTACAGGTTCGGGTTGATTAAAGACGGCACATAAGTCCCATTTTCCTTTGCCGTGCGCCTGACTCCCGAACCCCCAGCGTTGCCCCCACCCGTTCCCGTGGTCGGTGTTGGCCATATTACGCCCCGTTTCTGCATGGCTTTCCTGCTGTTGCTCCCACCGCTTGATCCTGTCGTTGGAGTATGGAAGAACCTCTCGTTGTCGGGCAACAATCCAAATTCTCTTTCGGTGATGTTTAGCCCCGATGTCTGACGCTCCCAGCACTCCCCATTCCGCATCGAACCCCATGTTGGCCAAGTCTGCGAGAACTCGGTCAAGTCCTCTATGAGTGAGCATTGGGCTGTTTTCCACGAACACGAATTTTGGTCGTACTTCGCAAATGACCCTTGCCATTTCTTTCCACATTCCTGACCGTTCTCCATCGATTCCTGCGCCTTTTCCTGCGGCAGAGATGTCTTGGCATGGAAAGCCGCCTGAAATGACATCAACAATTCCTTGCCACGGTCTGCCGTCAAAGGTTTGAACATCATCCCAAATTGGGAAAGGCGGGAGAAGTCCGTCATTTTGTCTTGCGGCAAGTACGCAAGCTGGGTACTGTTCCCACTCAACGGCACAGACGGTTCGCCATCCAAGGAGATGTCCCCCAAGTATTCCGCCACCAGCACCTGCGAAAAGAGCCAACTCATTCATTTTTTCCCTAAAATTTCTTTAATGCGTTTTTTTACATCTGCTTCTGTGTCTTTGTTGCGTTCGATTAGTTCTTTAACCATATCCCAATTGCGGTAACGCTTGGCTACAGCTATGTAGGATTGGGCTAAATACTCGATTCTGTCTTTATAGCTGTTCATCTAACTGCCTGATCTTTTGGCTAATCCTAGCCCGCCATTGTTGCCACGCCTCACCAGCATAAGCAGGGCATCCGACTTCCTGCGCTTTACGGGCGGTCAGTTCCTCAGTCGAGTACCACGGTAATTCGGGCTTTTTATTGGGTTCTAGGTCAATCTCGTCAGTCCAGCGTTCTTGGTTTAAGAATGTGGCTGGGTACGGGATAAAGTCTTTTTGCGTCTGCTTAATCTTCCAATATTTAAGGTAGTTAGGCATGGCTTCTAGGCATTCTGCTTGCTGGGCAGGGGTTAGCCTATTCCAGCTACGCTCGGCTTCTTTGCGCCCCATTTTGCGTGGGTATAGCGAGTAAAAGTCTTGAAATGTCATTTCTCACTCGCTTTCTTTAAGTAATTTTGTAATCAACTGCATGGCATCTAGAACACTGCACCATCATTTTTGGTGGCATAGACGCTAATACTGCGTTTGGATTTGGGTAAAACATTTCAACTTTGCAATAATCACAAAGAACCCCAGCTTTATGGTTTTGAATTATTTGCTGATGACTTTGACTGTTGTGTTCAGATATAGTTTTCATTTCTCACTCGCTTTCTTTAGTATTGCTCTAGCAAATTCAATCCAGCCTTCATTGGAATCAATAAGGTTTGTAACTGCATTGCCTATTTCTAATATTTCCTCATCACTTAACTCTTTTATTTGTGGTGTGGTTAAGTCTAATTTATCAATAATTTCATTTCTATTTGCAAGTAGCATTTCTAAATGTGCTATGCGGTCTGCTTGTTGGCGAAGCATATTGGCGGCATCATCATACAATTTCCAATCCCCAACATCATATCCATACTCAGCTTGACTAGATTCAGCTTTTAACTGAATTGCTAATTCATATGCGTTCATTTAATCCATCCAATAGTAAAGAAATGCCGCCACGATCATGACGGCTGAAAAAATGATAAATGTTGCTATTGCAAACACGGTCATTATGGTTTCGATCATGCGTTAGCTTGTTTTGCCAAGAACCTGTCTAACTCTTGGCTCATGTAGTAAATAACCTTTTGGTTACTGTTTCTTACGCATTTGCCGTTTTGCATATATACCTTCTTTAAGGTATCGGACACAAGAATCATTGAACCATCATCAAGTGTGTACTGTGTGTGGTACAGGTTGTTTTCTAATTTAGTTACTTTCATTTGTTGCTCCTTTTTCTATCTCACTCGTTATTGAGTACTTGTAGTTTATTAAGGTAGCTTAACCATGTCAAGGGTTTTTTAGCTTTTTTTTCTAAGTATTTTCCCTAAGTGTTGTTTTTTTCCAATATTCAGCTAAACCGCCTGTATTGTAGGCAAGTCCGAACACCTCAGTCATTTCTACGGGTCTTGCTTGTAGAAAGGTTAGGTGGTCGTTTACCGCTTTTAGTATTTCGGGCGGTGGTGGTTCATCTACCCAAACCCATTTGCCAGCTTGTTTTTTAAGCATCGTTTCTCCATAGAACGACCAACGCTAAACTAGCGGTACTGTCAAGAGATGTATCCCGTAACGCTTGGTACATAGGCTGGCTTGACCCAGTTCCTATCGGCTATCGCAGGTGTCGACCCTCGCTCCAGCGCATCCATCTTCGCTGGCCTCTAGCCCATCCCCGACTTCTTCTAACACCCTGTCGTTTCGGGTGGCAGAAATAGAAAAACCCCTTTGGACTGATCTAAGGTGAATATGCTTAATAAATGCCCTTTAACTCATTTACTAAACACTCAGATCAGACCGAAGGGGTCTGTGTTTAAAGGGTAACTACCAAGCAGTATTCACTCTGCCAGCACAGTATACATCAATCTAACTCAGGCCAAATTAATTTATAACTTTCAGGAAATAGGGTCTTTCGGTTTACTAGCCCGTGGCTTTGTTTCTCAAGGGTTGCGGCTAGGATCACCAGCTTATCGTAGGGTATATCACCGTTCTGCCACATAGATACGGCAGGAACGCTGATATTTAGCAATTTAGCAACCTTGGTAGGGCCACCCAATAAACGAATAATAGCGACTGAGTTCATGTAAGTAATCTTAACATATTTCTTGCATTAGTTGTTAAGTTAAGTTAATATGGGTGTACGGTATGTGCCGTGATAACAGGAGAACTCTTATGAGTGAAATAGAATCGCAAACCAATGACTTACTACAACTTCAAGGTGAACTTGAACGCATCTTTACTGTGCTAGAAGGTGGCGCAGATTTATCCAAAGAACAAATTGACTTACTGCGCTATGGTTGTGGCTTTGCGCCAGTTAATCGTCAGCGTGATTTTTTACAAGGTGTATTTGCAGACCTTAACCCATACGGGAGATCAATATGACCAACATTGAACGCATTACCTTGCCAAAAATAATATCCATGCTTAATGCTTGCAATTTTAAATTTGCAATTATTGATAGTGATGGCAACAAACATGGCGATTTAGAAATTGTAGCCCGTAAAAAACGCAGACCTTTGCAATACCCTATGGGTACGCTATCAAGTCATTTTTTACCTTACATTAAAAACCTCGTACCTGACCAAGCGGCTGAAATACCTTGCCTTGACTACGATCCTGAAACAATCCGTGGCAGTATTGCGGCATGGACTAGCAAACACTGGGGTAACGGAGTTTGTTCAACGCTTGTAGACAGAGAAACCAATACCGTATTGGTTTTTCGTACACAAAAAAATATTTAAAGGAAAAAAAATGATTATTTCTGATACCCAACGAGATTTTAGAATTGCCCCTGCTGGCTTGCATATGGCACGGCTTTATTCCGTCATCGACCTAGGCCATCAAGCTACCGAGTGGGCTGGAGAAACCAAAATCATGCACAAGGTTGTATTGACTTGGGAATTGCACGGAGATGATGAGGATGGCAAACCATTACAGACAGACGATGGCAAGCCATTAATTGTATCTAAGCGGTATACGGTCAGCCTTGGGGATCAGGCACGGTTACGCCAAGACCTAGAAGCATGGTCAAACAAAAAAATGACCACCGAGGATCGTAAGAACTTTGACCTCAAGAACTTATTGGGTAAGTTCTGCATGGTCAATATTACGCACTCTGAGGATGGTAAGTACGCTAATATTTCAGGTATCAGCCCTGTTCCTAGCGCATTGCGTAACGCCCAGCCTGAAGGTATTAACCCCACCAAAATCTTTTGGTTGCAAAGTTATAAACAAGAAGAATACGATGCGCTACCTAAGTATTACAAAGAAAAGATAGCGGAAAGTAGTGAGTGGCGGGGTCAGCAGGAGCGTGAGAAGAATGCGCCCAAGCTGGCAGATGATGATGGTTTTGGCCCACCCCCATTCTAAGGACACCATGATAGTCAAGGAGAAATTAAGTGAATCAGGTCACTGGTATAAGAAAGACGGCACTCCAGCCTATACAGTCATTGGCAAGACTGGGGAGCGACCAGCAACGCTCCGTGACGCACGGAAACTCGGACTTTTGCCAAGTGTTACAACAATTAACGGAATGCTATCGAAAGCAGGGCTTGATACATGGAAGCAACAACAAGTCCTCTTAGCCGCATTGACTTTGCCTAGACTGCCTGACGAACCCGAAGCCGATTGGTTAGCTAGGGTGATGCAGGATAGTAAGGCTACGGGCAGGGAAGCGGCAGAACGAGGCACTGCAATACACGCCATTATTCAAACTTGGTTCGAGGGTGTGTATATGCCTGAAAAACCACCGTACATCAACGGCATCATAGAAGCTTTAGAGAACGCCTTTGGGAAACAATTGTGGCTCTCAGAGCAGTCTTTTGGTCATCCGCTAGGGTATGGTGGCAAGTGTGACTTGATGGCTAAGGCGGGCTTTGTAGTCGATTTTAAGACCAAAGAAACCGACTTAGATAAGGTGGATGTGTATTTTGAGCATGAGATGCAGTTAGCCGCCTACCGTGAAGGTCTTGGAGTACCCAGCGCACGGTGCGCTATCGTCTTTGTCAATGCCCTGACCAATCAGGTCAAACTCATTGAAATTGAGCAGGATCGGCTTCAAAAGGGCTGGGAATGCTTTGAGCATTTGTTACGGGTTTACCAAATCAAGAACGGCTTATAATCAAAGTTCCTTCACGGGAACGGGGGAAAGCGCAAGTGAGTACCCCACTTTTTTATGGGCGTTAAGCCGCCAAAGTAGGATGCAGTAATTAGGGAATTTTGCGGCTTTCTGCCCTATTGCTAGTAACTGCTAAATACTGCCCTGTTGTTTTTCTCCAAAACCTAGGGTTTGTCCTAATAAAAATACCTTGCATTGTTAAGATTACTTAACTTATACTGTCATTACTGCATCGGGCAGTGAGATAGAAAAGGAGAATCAAATGCAAGTTTTAGACCTACAAATTACCAAAGTTGACCAATTAGGTATGCTCTTGGCACAGATTGCTGACCTAGAAGCACAGGCAGAAGCACTCAAGACCGAACTCAAACAAGAAGAAGGACACATCGAGGGTAACCTCTACAAAGCGTGTGTAACCTTATCCCAGCGCAAGACCGTAGATAACAAAGCTGTGTACGCAGAAGCCAATGTACCTTCCGAGTTAATCGAGAAACACACCAAGACCACCGCAGTTATTACCCTCAAAGTTACCGCCCGTTAATCAACGCCCCTTCGGGGGCAGAAAGGTTTTTATGAAGTATATTTTGTTGCTAAGTACGCTAAGTCTTACCGCTTGTAGTTCGTTTGAACCACCCAATGTCAGCCTAGAAACTGATAAACAGGCGTATCACATGACACGGGCGCAAGTAATTCTAGGCATTAATGAGTGTGAGGATGCTGGCACACGCCCCGTAGTTATTACCGCCAAGCGCAGGATCAACGGGGTTACTACCGATGTACCCGTAGAAGTTACCTGCAATCCCCGTTATCGTATCTTTCAATAAGGAGTCATCATGCTACAGAGTGAACGAGATGCAGAACGCTTTTATGAAGCACAGCGCAAGTTTGAGCAACGCCAGCGCATGATTGATAAGGGCTGGGGTGACCTAGAGGCGTACAACGCTTTACGGGCCTCAGAAAAGAAGAAGGAGCGTATCGAGTCTATTCGTATGTTCTTGCTTGGTGGTTTGGCGGCAGTCCTATTCTGCGTGGTGTTTTTCGGTACTAACTACCTAATGCACGGCTATGCAATATAAGAAGTTTGACCAAGCCCTGCACGATGCCTGTGACCCACCTGCCCGTGATGCGGTCGCTAGGTGGCTCAGAAACCTTTGGTATATCGATGCTACCCCTAACCCCGATAAATACGCTGTAGACCTCATATTAAGCCGTAAGGGGGAGCATTTAGGGTATGCCGAGGTAGAGGTCAGGGATTGGGAGTTTTGCCCGTTTGAAACGATCCACATAGCCCAGCGCAAGGATAAGTTATTTAACCACCCTAGAACGACTATGTATGTAGTCAATAAGCCTTTGACCCATGCTTATTGGATTAGGGCGAATAAGATTAAGGATTGCCCGTTGATAGAAGTACCAAACAGGGCGGTAGCCCGTGACGAATACTTCTACGATGTCCCCAAGGACTTGTGGAAAATCGTAGACCTGACCGAACTGTTTTAGGCGTAGGGTCTAGTCCCAGCCTTATCAATAATCAGTGCTTGTCTGCGAGGAGCAGTGCCAGCAATATTAGGAATACTAATATGTGTCCAACGGTCAAATTCTCGAATAATTTGGTCATATCCAATCCCCGATGCGATCACCGCCTTAACGACTTCATCGGGGGTCATGCTTGGTACTCTTATATCTGCGGCACATCCAATCCGATGCTGGCTAGTGTCTTTTGATCCTACAGCGTCATTGACTTCTTTGCAACGAAAAGCTGAGTTAACCATCACGGGCTTATTACCTAAGACAGACTTAACTTCCTCAAGAAATGATGCAAGGCGCACAAGGTTAGCCATCTCTGAGGCATTGGGCGTATTGTCAAACTGCCTGTGGTCTGTGTGGGTCAGTTCGTCTAGGGTGAAGTTCGGGCTGAGGTTCATTTTTTGAGCATCCCTTTCATTTCTTCGGTCTTGTCTTTAGAACCCTGACTAGAACCAAAGTAGAACGATAAAACTTGCCCTGCGGCACTGGTTATAAACCCTAGGGCAAAGATGATGATCTGCTGTTGATCTTGTGGGGTATTAACAAACATCAAGACCCCGATCAAGGTAAAGGCTAGTCCTACCACGCCTAGGGCGAGAACAGGTACTACGACTTTATCCAGCTTTGTAGCGTACTCTGAGGTAGCGACTTGGGCGTATGCTTTACGGGCAGAATCACGGTCTGCAATCTCTAATTTAGCGTACTCAAGGTCAAGTTCTTTCAGCTTCATAGCCATCTCAGGATTGCCTGTAAGGGCTTTGGTGACCCCTTCTATAGTATCGTCAGGGATGCCTAGCTTTGAGGCGATCCAGCCTACTGCCGCACCCCCTGCTGGCCCTGCCACCGCTGTAGCGAGAACAGGCGCAACGCCTTTTAAGATTCCAAGTAGTGCATCCATTATTTAGACCCCCACACTAAAAAATAAGCGATATATCCAGCTACTACAAAACACCAAAATTGCGCTACTCTTGCACGATTTAGGTC
>Ga0315909_10003194_pt1 | contig 20180 bp, 18 predicted proteins | sample LakEriMetagenome_11_FD_203527 | JGI IMG/M metagenome (GOLD analysis project Ga0315909, IMG submission 203527) | Freshwater fungal communities from buoy surface, Lake Erie, Ohio, United States - Buoy 2 MA125 | ecosystem: Environmental > Aquatic > Freshwater > Lake | place: USA: Lake Erie, Ohio... | reverse complement strand
CCTTTCATCATGCACTGCATGGGCGAATTGATGGAGCCGATGGCCCGATGCTCGGGCTTCAGATACGGCGCCAGCGCAGCGAAACGCGCGGCCTTGACCGCCGCCATCATGAGATCGGACCCGATCACGATGAACTCGTCGGCATCCGAGAGCTTGATATCCACCGCGCCGAGTTCACCCTTCGCATAGGCGACCATGGCTTCCACGATATTACCGACGAAGGACCTGTCCTGCGGGCGCCGCGGGGTGGGGGCGACCGCCTCCGGCGTCCGGTCGACCGACCAGATCACCACATCGGCCGCAGCCTCGATGTCGTCCAGCTTGAAGACGTCCTGGGCCTTCTTGTAACCGGCGAAGTAAACGACGCGGTTACCCGCATTGCGCAGCGCCTTGCCGATGGAGAAGAGCACCGCATTGCCCAGCCCGCCACCAGCCATGATGACCGTCTGGTTGTGTGGGATATGCGTGGGAGCGCCGGTGGTGCCCATCACCACCACGCGCTGCCCCGGCTTCCAGGTGGCGCACAGGCGGCTGGAGGTGCCCATCTCAAGCGCGATGGTCGACACGATACCGGCTTCCTTGTCGACCCAGGCGCCGGTCAGCGCCAAGCCCTCGGCGCTCATCAGGCTGCCATCAATCACCTCCGCGTCAGCCTCGAAATTCTGGACCCGATAGAACTGCCCCGGCTCGAAACCCCGCGCGGCATACGGCGCCTTCATCACCACCTCGATGATGGTGGGCGTGAGGCGTTCGACCCGCACGATGGTGGCAAGCAGTACGTCATCCAGGCGGGCAAAGAGTTCGCCCAGTGACTTGTCCCGCAGACCCTGATCCTCACTTCTGAGTCCGGCAAGAGCATCGGCGAAGAGCCCCACCACATGCGGGTAGCCGTCCTTCGCGCTCGCCATGGCCTTCACCACGTTGCCGGCGTAGAGCGGATGGTTGTCGCCGTAGAAGCTGATCTGGCGGCCGTGTTCCGCGTAGGAAGTGAAGGGCGCGACTTCGGTAAGCTTCAGGATGCCGGCGCCAGGGCCGCCGATCATCTCGGCTTCCTTGCGCGCAAAATCCCGGAAGAATTTGCCAGCCACTTCGAAGGTGCCCGGGTTTTCCTGTTCGTAGATGATGTTCGGCGAGGTGCCGGCGGCGACGAACAATGCCCGCAGGGGAACCTCCACCTGCTTCTTTGCCTCGCCCTGGGTGCTTTCGAAGCGCACGGCGCGCAAGGCGCCGAACTCATCGGCAATTGCCTCCTGCGGGTTCATGTTGGGCGCAAGCGCGATGGATTCGGCCAGCGCCTCCTTGATCTCCTCGTGGTTCTGCCGATAGGCCGGAGAGTCGCTGATGTCCTTGCGATAGAAGAGGGTGACTCCGCCCCATTGCTGGCACAGGCTCGCGAAATCCGGGGCTTCGCCCGCGGCTTCCGCGCGCTGCCGCTCGGCCCGCACGGCGCGGCCATGGCTCACGAATTCATCGAGAATGCCGATCTCTTCCTGATCGAATCTCGCCCGCACCTGGGCTTCACCCAGCGCAGCGCACAGCGCCTCGTAGCGCTTGAGGAACTTGCTGACCTGCTTCGGGTAATAGGCCAGCACCTCGGTGGCCGTATCTATGGCCGTCAGGCCACCGCCGATCACGCCCGCCGGCAGGCGGACCTGCAGGTTGGCCAGCGCGGCGTCCTTGGCGGCACCCGTGAGCTGCAGGCCCATCAGGAAATCGGAAGCCTTGCGGATACCACGAATGAGGTTGTTCTTCAGGCCAATCACCGAGGGCTGCCCGGCGCCGGTTGCAAGCGCGATATGGTCGAAGCCCAAGGTCCATGCGTCGTCGATGGACAGGGTGCCGCCGAAACGCACGCCGCCGTAAGCGCGGAAGCTCTGACGGCGCAACAGGGTGAGATAGATCACCTTCAGGAAATTCTTGTCCCAGCGCACTGTGATGCCGTATTCGGCCACACCACCGAAGCCTAGATTGGTGCGGGTGTCGAGATCGTCATAAAGCACGCGGAAATCCCGGATGGGTTCGGGCGCCGCGCCATTGCCACCCAGCAACGTCTGGGGCAGCGGTTCGATCTTGAGTGCATCGATGCCGGCCACGCCGAAGCCTTCGTTGAGCAGATAGTGGGACAGGGTATAGCCCGCGGGACCAAGGCCGACCACCAGCACGTTCTTGCCGTTGTAGGGCAGGGCGCAGGGGCGCTGTACATTCAATGGATTCCAGCGCGTGAGGAAGCTGTAGATCTCGAAGCCCCAGGGCATGAAAAGCACATCGGTCAGGACGTTGGTTTCGATCTGCGGAATGTTGACCGGCTCGGTCTTCTGGTAGATGCAACCCTTCATGCAGTCATTGCAGATGCGGTGCCCGGTACCCGGGCACATGGGGTTGTCGATGATGACCAGCGCAAGCGCGCCCAGGCTGTCGCCATTGCGCCGCACGAGGTGCATCTCGGAGATCTTCTCGCCCAGCGGGCAGCCGGTGGCGGTGACGCCCAGCGCGTTGGTCTTGAAGCCGCCTTCCTTTTTCTGGCGCATGCCCTTGGAGCAAGAATCGGCGTCCCGGTCGTGGCAGTAGATGCAATGGTCTATTTCGTGGTGAACGCGCCGCTCAGGAAAACGCGGATCCGTGAGCGAGAATCCATCGCGCCGACGGCGGTGGCCCGCAGGCCCCATGAGCGCTTCATATTCGCCCCGATCGTTGCGCACGAATTCAACCAGGGCGTTCCAGTCTGTCTTTTCCGGATGGCGGAACAGCGCCCACCCGTGAGTTGCTGGAGCAAAGTCCGCGTCCGTGGCCGCGAGATGACACCAGCGCGCAACGCTTTCCAGCAGTGCCTGAACGAATGCCTCATCCCCGTCAGCCCCCAGCACGTCTGCGCACTCGCTCGCAGCCTTTGCAGCCACCGTGGCGCGCAACGCCGCCGCATCGCCACGCGCGGCCTCATCTCCCGCTGCGAGTCGCGCCGCGAGATCGACCAGCCCAATGCCTGCTTTCGCAGTCAGAAATTCCTCATCGCCGTGTATGTCATCCGCCGTGTGGGCAATCTTGCGCAGCGCGGCGATCGTGGCCTTCAGCCGTGTCTGGTCCCAGCTTGCAGGATCCTGGCCCTTGAAACGCTTGGGCAGCCCTTCCAGCAATTCGTGCTTCAAGCGGAAGATCGTGTCGAACTCGGCCTTTACCCGCTGACGCCGCGCTTCTTCCTCCGCACCCACGCCGAAGAGCCTCGCGATGAACCGACCGACATGTCCGGCGGCTTCCACGAGGACATCCGAGATCGCCTCTGGGGTCATGCCCTCGCCCTTGCCGACGCGGTATTGATCAAACCGGGCGAAGGCAGCAGCGTCGGCCGACTTGAACTCACCATGGAAAACATCGAGCAGGTCGCGCAGGCGTGCCGGCGCATGGAGATCTTCATAGCTGAACCCCGGAATGCCGAGGACGAGAGTGTGTTTGTGGGATTCCGGAGGGGAGACGCGTTCGTTCATGGCGGGTTTTCTTGCTCGCAGCAGTTGAAATCTGGTTGGGAGCGCTGGGGGCGCATCAGAAACATACCATACCCTACCGTACGGTCGAAATTCGCCCGGCCGCTGCTCAAAGGCCGGCGGTCTGTCGAGGAATCCGACCTGCGCACACTCGTGCTAGGGTTCCGGGATGCCAATCGGGCAGGAAGATATTCGAAAGAGGGGCTGGGGATGGAGATTCAGGGCAAGGTCTGTGTTGTGACCGGAGGTGCCAGCGGTATCGGCGCGGCCATGGCACGGAGGTTTCTCGCCGGGGGCGCCAAGGCCGTGGCAATAGCGGATCTGGAGGGTGAAGCCTTGGCGCGAGTTGGTGCCGATATCGGGGCCTTGGCAGTGCCTTGCAACGTCACGCATGAATCCCAGGTACAAAGTCTCGTGTCCCGGGTCGAACAGGAACTGGGGCCCATCGACGTTTTTTGCTCCAATGCGGGAATCGCCCGCCTGGGCGACGAGGATGCGCCCAACGAGGAATGGCAACTCAACTGGGACGTGCATGTCATGGCGCATGTGTACGCGGTGCGCGCGGTGGCCCCGGGCATGGTGGCGCGGGGGAGCGGGTACCTGGTCCACACAGCCTCTGCTGCCGGTTTGCTCAGCCATATCCAGTCGGCCACTTACTCGGTGAGCAAGCACGCCACGGTGGCGTTTGCCGAGTGGGTGGCAATCAAGTACCGACACCAGGGCATCCGGGTTTCCGTGCTCGCCCCGCAGGCGGTACGCACCCCCATGATCGAACGTGCCGATGGCGCCGCAGTGGCCAGCGTGGACGGCCTCATCGAACCGGCCCAGCTCGCGGACTGTGTGGTGGAGACGATGGCGCGGGAAGCTTTTCTAATTCTTCCCCACCCGGAGGTCAGGGATTATCTGCTGCGCAAGACTGCGGACGTCGACCGCTGGCTGGAAGGCATGAATCGTTGGCGAGCCAAGGTGGGTCCAGCCTGAATCCCTCTGCCCCCGGGGCGGTTACGCGGTTTCAGATACCCCATGCCCATGCGCATTTCGGATAGAGCCTTGTCTTGCGTGCGATGACAATACGGTACCGTATGGGAGCGGAAAGATGCGTGCAGCGGGTAAGTCCGCGGCACGCTGAAGGCTCCCTGAGTATCACGAGGGCACGCCGTTTGACCGAGACTTCGCACCCCCTGCGCCGCAGGTCCGTTCCATTGTTGCCTCTGGCGAATCGGGGCAGCGTGCTCGCCGTGGGTGCCGAGGCCCTGCGGGGCATGCTCGAGCCTGTGTTACCGGGTATCGGCGAGATTGCAGCGGCAAACCCACCGATCAGCCTGCGTCATCGGTCGAATGTATTCACCTTAGGTTCGACCCGTGTGTGCGTCGCCGCAATGGATCCCGTCGGTTTCACCTTTGATACGCGCGCGGAGCCCTGTCTCATCATCCCGTTTCGGGGCAGGTTACGGTTCAGATCGGAAGTACGTGAATGTCTGGCAACCGGCGGCCGAACGGCCGCGTTCTGTTCCGGGGCTCCCGTCCGGGGTGAGTTTGGTCCGTGCACGGCCTTGTTCGTGAGCCCCGACCCGGAACGCCTGCGACTTGCTTCGCGAACTGCGAGCGCGATTCCGGCGCGCGACTTTGAATTCGCCGGCTGTCGCCCTGCAAGTTTCCGCTTCACGCGCGAGTCCGCCGAGATACCTCCACTGTCCAGGCTGCTGGAGGAAATTGGCAGCGCCCTGGAGCAGCCGGCACTTGTTTCCCTGCTGGGTCTCGAGGACCTTCTCTACCGCTGGATGGGCGAACTGCTTACCGGCAGTTTCAATGCAGGACGGGTGAATCGGCACCCAAAATGACCTCCAGTACCAGGCTGACGCCGTCCTCGACGCTGCCCGCATCGAATCCAGACGCTGAGGCGGCCATGCCGGACTGACCGGGGAGCGGCCTGCATCGGGCATGGATGTCCCGAATCTCCCACTGGCGCCCGGACGCGGCGGCCAACGCCTCCCGCTCTCTGGCGACCGCCCGCAGGGCCTCCTGCTGGAGCGTCCCTATCCGCCGCCTGTAGCCCTCCAGATCCACGGTCATCGAGATTTCCGGGCCGATAAGGGTGACGGTCTCCGAGGATGCGTCCCGCGCACGGGCAGCCAGGTCCGCAGGGGCATCCCTGGGCAGTTCGGCACTCGCCCGGTAGGTCAATGCCTCTACGCCGTCTTCACCGATCGCCCGACCCACCAGAAACAGAGTCCAGGCGGCGGGCAGAAAGTGAACGAGCACCCGCCGGAGGCGGGCATGCAGGGATTCGTCTCCCTGGTGCTGGGCGGAATGCAAGGTCTTGAGCGTCACCGAGACCCGGGTTCTCTGCCCGGGCAGTGTGGTGTGTGCATGTACGCGATAGCGAAGGGTATCGAGTTGTGCGAGCCGGGCCTCGAAGGCCAGGTCTGCCGGTTTGCCGAAGTCTTGCATGATGCCTCCTGCGGGTGTCGTCACGGCGCGCAGGATACGAGGGGCAGTGGGGCAAATGGCGCCCCTGTGGCGCAGTGCGGGGAATTTGTCGTCAGTACTTTCGCTGCAGCGCTGTAAATTTTGTTGCAATGCGATGCAACCCAGAGGCAAACTCCGCCTCGTCAGGCTGGTTCCTCCCGTTGAGGGCTTGTCGCTTCACTCCCCCAAACACCTATAAAAATGGAGACAGGACAATGATCGTCATGAAAAAAATCAGAAAGGCCGCGATCCTCGCTGCGAGCGCTGTGGCCTTGCATCTGCCGTCCGCGGAGGCCACGAGCCTCGGCTACTTCAGTTGCCTGGCAAAGCGACCGATCAATTTCAACGGCACCATCGTTGATGCGGCGGTTGCGACGCCCGCGCTCAGCACGCTGGTTACCTTGGTTCAGTCAGCCGGATTGGTCACCGCGCTCAGCGGTCCCGGCCCGCTCACCGTGTTCGCGCCGACCAACGACGCGTTCGCCAAGATTCCCGGTCCTGTACTCAGCGCCATCGGGGGTGACCCGAGCGTGCTGACCGCGGTGCTTACCTATCACGTGGCGGCCGGTCGACGTGATCCGAGGGCCTCACTGGACCCGCGGGAGATCAGGACGCTGCAGGGTCAGTCGGTGTTCTTCGATTACGACAATGGTCCGGAAATCAACCAGTCCAAGACCAGCTGTCAGGCAGTCAAGACCACCAACGGCACGGTCTGGATCATCGACAGCGTGCTGCTGCCCCAGTTCAGATAGCAGGTCCAGGCGGCGGGCGTTTCCCTCAGGAGGCGTCCGCCGCCGAATCAGTCGTAAATGCCCAGGGCTGTCCGCAATTCACTCTGGACAGCCTCACGTAGTTCAGAGGGCGCCCGGACTTCCACGGCGGCGCCGTGACGCAGGATGTCCTTCAGCAGTTCAGGAGTTGCGGCGTACGGAAACACAAGCTCAAAGCGACCATCAGGCAGCCAGCGTGACGTCTGTTCCGGGTGCCAGGTCTCATCAGCCACCCACCGGGCCGCATGTGAGGTGAACCAGAGAACGGCAGTGGCGACTGGCTTGCCGGCGAAAATGCCGTAGCCGGCGCCGAGTTCCTGGTCGAGCACCGCGTCGTCGATTTCCTGCGCCGGTTCAACCACCACAGAAGCGTCCCGCACGCACTCCAGTGCAAAGGTGCGCAAGGCTTCGCGTTCATGATCCCAAGCGTCGAGATACCAGTTGTCACGGTAGTGCACCAGCCGTTGCGGCGACACACGGCGCATGGTGGCGGTGTTGCTCCCGCGTCCGTGGTAGGCGAAGCAGAGTCGGCGCCGCTGCGCCAGGGCAGAGGCGACCTGCCGGAACACTGCAGGCGTGAAGCGACGCGCCGTGCTGGTGAGAATGCGCACTCGTGCGCTCAATCTCCCCCGCCCCAACTGTTGATGATCGATGAGCTTTTCGATGCGCTGGCGCAAGGGTTCCAGCTCGCGATCGAGCAGGCCCGGCTGGATCCGCTGCAGTAACTGGTGACTGCTGGTCAGCGCCAGCAGCTCTTCGCCTGTGAACCACAGGCCGGGCAGCTCATAGATCCCGCCGCCCTCCGCATGGTCGTAGCGGTAGGCCCGGAGCTCGCGGTGGTACACGATGGGCGCGCCCAGGTAGTCGCGCATGGCCCGGATGATCCGCTTGGCGGTGGAGGTGTCGCACTCCAGTGCCTCGGCGAGTTGCTGCAGGGAGCGCCCACGCCTCGCTGCGCCCAGCTCCTTGTGCAAGGCATAGATGCGGTCGAAGCGATCCATGCAGCTGCCAGAGGCTTCAGATCATCGTGCGGCCGCCGTCGATGGCAATCGACTGGCCGTTCACATAGCTCGACTCGGCGGAGCCCAAAAAGACCGCCATCTGTGCCACTTCCGCGGGTTGCACGTAGCGCTTCAAGGGGACGGAATTGAGAAAGTTGGTGGCCGTCTGCTCCGCCGACAGTCCAGCGATGCGCGCATGCTCGGCGATGAAGTCGGTCGCCATGTCGGTCTCGACAATCCATGGGCAGATGGCGTTCACGCGCACATTCCGCGCGGCGACTTCGAGGGCAAGGCAGCGGGTGAGTCCCACCAGCGCATGTTTGGAGACGTTGTAGGCGCTCTGGTTGGGTGTGCCCCATTTGCCGGCAGTGGAGGCGAGATTCACGATGCTGCCACCGCCGCGCGCGATCATGCCGGGCAGCACGCACTGGGTGACGTGCACCACGCTGATGAAATTCACTTCGAACAGATCCCGGAAGTCCTGGGCCGAGTAATCGAGAAAACTGCGCGCGCGATGGATACCGGCGTTGTTGACGAGGATGTCGATGCCGCCGCGGGCCTCGGCCGCCGCCGCCATGGCGGCAACGGCATCCCGGTCCACCACGTCACAGGCTGCGGTCTCCACCTTCACTCCGAAGCGTTCACGCAGACGGTCCGCGACCGAGGTCAGCGTGTCCGGATTGCGCGCATTCAAGAGGAGATTGGCGCCTTCCGCGGCGTAGGCCTCGGCCACGGCGAGCCCTATGCCACGGCTGCCGCCGGTGATGAGAGCTGTTTTTCCGGTCAATCTGCCGCTCATGGTGGGAGCTCCTGTCGGTTTTCGTTCAGGTGGAGTTGGACGCTATCTTGCGCTTGATGAGTTGCAGCCGGTCATTGCCGAAATACATGTCATCGCCATCGAGGAAGAAGGTCGGCGAGCCGAAACCTCCCCGGGCCATCAGCTCATCGGTGCTGGCGCGCAGCTTGGCCTTGAGCGGGTCCTCGGCGATGGCCTCGAAGAAACTGGCGGCATCAAGTCCCGCCTCCTGCACGATGGGCAGCAGGACCTCATCACGGGAGATATCCAGCAGGTCGCGCCAGTAGGCTTCGAATACCCGGCGGGCGTAAGGCACAAGGAGTCCTTGAGCAATCGCCAAAAAGGCTCCGCGCATGGCTTTCACGCTGTTTACCGGGAACACCGGGGGCGAGCCGATGGTGATGCCCACGAAGCGTGCCCAGTCCTGCATGTCCTTCTGGCCCCAGGTTGCCTTGGCCGGGACGGGATTTTCACGGTTGGCGTAGACGCTGGGGTTGACGGTGTTGAACAGCCCGCCGACCAGGATGGGCTTCCACTCGATCTCCACAGGGAGTCCGGCCAGAAGCTGTTGGGCGTGCTCAAAAGCGAGATAGGTCCAGGGACTGGAACAGTCGAAATAGAACTCCAGACGATGCATGTCGGCTCCCCTGCACGCCGCGCCGCACGCGCGACGGATCAGAATGTGATTTCGATGATGACCCGCCGATGGTAGCGGCCGGTGAGCCAGCTCATCCCATCGAGCAAGGACATCTGCCAGCGATAGCGGTGGCGCAGCGCCCGATAGGCGAGCGCTTCGGTTGCCGGATCATCGGCCACCAGCCGCGCTGCAGCCTCCAGCCAATCGGATTTGACCACCCCGCGCAGGTCGCACACCGCGAGGCGCACGGCGGGATTGTTGCGAATGCGCTTGACCTTGCCGGTCTCGCGTGAAGAGAACACGAAGTGCCGGCCATCGACCGGTGCCATCCAGACGGGGGTCAGGACTTCCCGTCCGTCCCTGCGCCGGGTGGCGAGGCTCACATAGCGCGCCTCAGAGAGTGCTTCGCGCAGGTTGGGTGCCGCCGGCACCGGCCCGGATGTATGCATTACCTGGCTCGATATGAGATGGAAGGCATGAGTCTAAGCCATTAGACTGTAACCGTCCCAAATGGCTGAGCACCGGGGGGAGATGATGCGTATCTGGCAGAAAGGCGCAGCGGCTGCGGCCATGCTGCTCATGGGCAATGTTCATGCCGCGGATTTCGTGGCCGAGCAGGTGACAATCGGCAAACTGCCACCAGCTAACCCCGCCCGCATGTATGTCTCTGACGTGGCCATCTCCCACATCGTGGATGGTCGCATGCACATCGTGGATGGCGAAACCCTGAAATACCAGGGCGTGGTCGGCACCGGCTTCACGGGGCTGGCAACCCTGTCGCCGGATCGCAGTGAGATCTATGTCGCGACCACCTATCTTTCGCGCCTCAACCGCGGAGAGCGCACCGATACCCTCGACATTTACGACAGCACCACGCTGAACCTCAAAGAAGAAATCATCATCCCGCCCAAGCACGCCCAGGCGCTGCCGTACAAGGGCGTGATTGCGGTCACCGGGGATGGCCGCTTCGTGGTGGTACAGAACGCCACGCCCGCCAGTTCGCTCGCCGTCATCGATCGCAAGGCCTCGAAGTATGTGACCGAGATTCCGACGCCGGGCTGCTGGAGCATTCTCATGGCGAAGACCAGCCAGCGCCGGTTCACCACCGTGTGCGGTGATGGCACCTTGCTGACCATCACCCTGGACGAGCAGGGCATGCCGGCGGATCAGCAGCGCAGCGAACGCCTGTTTGATCCGGACAAGAATCCCGTGTTTACGCAGACCGAGAATGAGGGCGACGAGTACCTTTTCCTCGGGTTCTACGGTGACATCCTGAGTGCCAATCTGGGCGGGCCCAAGGCGGTGATCGGAGAGAGCTGGTCGCTGTTGGACGAAAAGGATCGCAAGGAAGGCTGGCGCCCGGGCGGCTATCAGCCCTTTGCCTGGCATCCCGCCAGCAAACGACTCTACGTGGCGGTGCACCCGGCCGGCGCCGAGGGCAGCCACAAGAACCCGGCCGCAGAGGTCTGGGCGTTTGACACGCAGAGTCGCAAACGGGTCGCCCGCGTTCCGGGCGAGAATACGGTGGCCCTTGCAGTCAGCCATGAGGACAAACCGCGCCTGTTCGGCATTGACCCGCTCACTGCCGGGCTTCTGCGCTATGAGACGGTGCCCGCGCTCAAGTTCGTCCAACGCCAGGATGGTTTTGGTGAAGCGCCCATCCTGATCGAGATGCACTGAACGTACGGCACGATGACACTCGATCCCGTTCCTGCCCTGGCGGCCAACTTCTTGATGGCCGCGATTTTCGCGGCCGGCGCAGCCGAAAAGCTGCGCGCGCCCTGGATGTTTGCGGCAATTGTCCAAGCCTACGGCCTGTTGCCCACGGTTCTGGTGACACCCGTGGCCTGGAGCGTGGCGCTCGCGGAGGCCTTTATTGCGCTGGCGCTTTGCCTGCCGGCCACCGACCCGTGGGCGCAATGGGGTGGCCTGCTTCTGCTTGCGGTGGTCACGGGGGCGGTGACGGTGAATCTGCTTCGGGGGCAAGTGGGTATCAACTGCGGATGTGGTGGCGCCAGCGCCGATCAGGAGCTGTCCTGGGCTTTGGTGTGGCGCAATCTCGCCCTCGCCGGACTGGTGAGCCTGCCGCTGGTAGATGGCACCGGGCGGGTACTCGGGGTTGCCGATTACCTGACCACTGCCTTCGCAGTGCTGGCGGGCTTCGGCCTCTATGCAGGTGCCAATCAGCTGCTCGCAAACGCGCCGCGGCTGCACGACCTGGTGGAGGGTCACGCATGATTCAGGCACTCACAGTGGCCGTTATCATTCTCTCGATACTTGTGCTCGGTTTGGTGGCCGCCGTCTTTGCGCTCGCACGCCAGGTCGGCATCGTCTACGAACGGATAGCGCCGGTTGGCGCCTTGACCATGGATGCCGGACCCAAGGTGGGCGAGGCGGCACCGTCCTTCGACCTGGACGACCTGTCCGGCGAACGCGTGGAGATTGGCCGGCCCGCGATACACAGCACCCTGCTGTTTTTCCTGTCACCCACCTGCCCTGTGTGCAAGAAATTGCTGCCCATCCTCAAATCCACTGCGCGCAGCGAGCAGAGCTGGCTGCGAATCGTGCTGGCCAGTGACGGCGACGCTGAGGCCCAGAGACGTTTTCGAGCAGCCTCGAAGCTGGAACAATTCCCGTACGTGCTATCCACCGAGCTCGGCATGGCGTTCAAGGTCAGTCGCCTGCCGCATGCGGTGCTGATCGACGAACAGGGCAGGGTTAGGAGCAAGGGCCTGGTGAATTCGCGGGAACAGGTGGAGAGCCTGTTCAATGCCAAGGATCTTGGGGTGGCGACCGTGCAGGAATATCTGGGGCGCCAGCAGCAGAATGCGTAACTTGGGTTTTCAAGCGTAGCGGCCCGGCAGGGGCCGCCCGAGGAGAGTGCCGATGCGATGGTTCGACGATTTCATTGAGCGCAAGACCCGCGAAGTGGCCCAGCTGACTTCGCGTCGCAGCGCCATGCTCAAGGTGGGTCGGTTGCTGGTGGGAGCCGGCATGTTGCTGCCCATCCTGCCGTTCGACCGACAGCCCCAGGCGGCACCGGGCGGGCACGGAGGCGAAGCCGCGACGGCCGGTCACGGCGGCCACGGCGGCGGTGGTCAGGGCGATCCCAACGACGACTCCACGTGCGAATACTGGCGCTACTGCGCGCTGGACGGCTTCCTCTGCACCTGCTGCGGGGGGTCAATCTCGGAATGCCCCGGGGGTACTGAAGTCTCGAAGGTCACCTGGATTGGAACCTGCCAGAACCCCAACGATGGCAAGGCCTACCTCATCAGCTACAACGATTGCTGTGGCATCACCGCCTGCGGGCGCTGCATGTGCAATTACAACATCGGTGAGCGCCCGGCCTACCGCATGGGCGTCCACAATGATGTGAACTGGTGCATGGGCAACAAGGCCAATGCGTATCATTGCACGGTGGCTGTGGCCCTCGGGATTGCCGAGGCCCGCGAGCCCACCGCCTGAGGCGCCGCGAACCGGGAGGGTTCCGGATCATGAAACGGCTGATGCGCATGCTGATGGTGGCGGCGTTGGCACTCTCCCTGCCGGCGCAGGCCACCGACTTCCCACGCCAGAACTACCTGCTGTACTGCGCCGGCTGCCATCTCCCGGATGGCACCGGCAGCGCCGCCAACGAAGTGCCAACCCTGCATGACATTCCCGGTCACTTCATCAAGGTCCCGCGCGGCCGTGAATTCCTGGCCCAGGTGCCCGGAATCCTCTACTCCCCGCTCACCGACATGGAGGCCGCCGAAATCCTGAACTGGATGCTGCTGCAATACAGCCAGCCCGTCCTGCCCGCCGACTTCAAACCTTACACAGCCGAAGAGGTGGCGCGTCACCGGCGCATCAAACCCGCCGATATCATGAAAGTCCGCACCGAGGTGCTGGCTGAGCTTGCGGCCAAGGGCATAGTCATCGACTACACCGCACACTGATCGCGGCCGACGCACTGCAAGAGGGCGGAGGTAGTCGATTTCGGTAGACGATTCCGGCGTATGCCCCAAAAGCGGGCGCCAGCCCCAACCAAACTCCACGCCAAGCCGCTGCGTATCGAAAATCATGTGGCTGGCACACTTCTCGCTAAGTCTCTCCCTGACGACGTTCTTCACGCATACAGGGAGAAAACTCATGTTTGGTCGCATAACGCCCCGCCTGTCCCACTTTGCCGCCTTGCTGGCGTTGCTTGGCGTGCTTGTCGGGTACGCCGGCGAAAGCTTCGCGGCGGACGAGAAGAAGAAGTTCCGCCTCGCCTGGACCATCTATGTGGGCTGGATGCCCTGGGACTATGCGGCCAGCTCCGGGATCATGAAGAAATGGGCCGACAAGTACGGCATCGAAGTGGAGATTGTGCAGGTCAACGACTATGTGGAATCCATCAACCAGTACACCGCTGGGGCATTTGACGGCTGCGTGATGACCAACATGGATGCGCTGACCATTCCCGCAGCGGGGGGAGTGGACAGTACCGGCCTCATCATCGGCAGCTTCTCCAATGGCAATGATGGTCTGGTGATGAAGGGCAGCGGTGAGCTCGCCGCCGTCAAGGGACAGAAGGTCAATCTGGTTGAACTCTCGGTCTCACACTACCTGCTCGCTCGAGCGCTGGAATCCATCGGCGCGACCGAACGTGACCTCACGGTGGTCAACACCTCGGATGCAGACATCGTGGCCGCCGCCGGTGCGCCGGACGTCACCGCGCTGGTAACGTGGAACCCACAGCTCTCGGAGATCCTCAAGCTGCCGGACACCCACCGGGTGTTCGATTCCAGCCGTATCCCGGGTGAAATCATCGACCTCATGGTGGTCAATACCGAAACCCTTAGAGCCAACCCGGCCCTGGGCAAGGCCATGGCTGGCGCCTGGTATGAAGTGATGGCGTTGATGACCCGCGCCGACACGCAAGGGGCTGCCGTGCGCACGGCGCTGGCCGAAGCCTCGGGCACTGATCTCGCGGGCTATGACGACCAGCTCAAGACGACGCGCCTGTTTGACAAACCGGCAGATGCTGTTGCCTTTGCTCGTGATACTGCACTTGCTGAAACCATGCGCAAGGTGGCGGCCTTCTCTTTCAAGCACGGCTTGCTGGGTGAGGGTGCGCCGGATGCGGATTTCATCGGCGTGGAGACCGCGAGCGGGGTGGTAGGCAATGCCGCCAACGTGAAGCTGCGGTTCGACCCCGCCTGGATGGCGATGGCGGCCGACGGCAAGCTCTGAGATTCGACGCGGGAGCTGCGCGGCATGGCCTCGCTGATCAACCGCAGACCGGGCCGGGGAGGGCGCTTCGCGCTCGGCATGCTGCCGTTCGTCCTCTTGGCGTTGGTCTACGTGGTGGCCTCCGACATGCGACTCAATGCCAACCCCGCAGACAAACTTCTACCGTCTTTCGGCCAGATGGGCCAGGCCGTACAGCGCTTCGCATTCGAGCCCAGTGTGCGCACGGGACAGATCCAGTTGTGGGCTGATACTGCCGCCAGTCTCGAGCGTCTCGGCCTGGCCGTCGGCATCAGTGCGCTGGCGGGCCTCATCATCGGCATGGTGATGGGCGGACTGCCGCTCGCGGGGGCGGCATTCTCCCCGCTGGTGGCCGGCTTGTCGCTCATACCTCCGCTCGCAATTCTGCCGGTTCTGTTCATCCTCTTCGGTCTCGGCGAGGTGGCCAAGGTGATGCTCATCGTCATCGGTATCACGCCCGTCATCGCGCGCGATATCGCCCAGCGGGTGCGTGAGATTCCACGCGAGCTCATCGTGAAGGCGCAGACTCTGGGCGCCGGCACCTGGCAGACCTTCCTGCGTGTGATCCTGCCCCTGGCTTTGCCCCGGCTCTTCTCCGCCGTGCGCCTCAGTCTTGGGGCTGCCTGGCTGTTCCTCATTGCGGCCGAAGCCATTGCCGCAGAGAGCGGTCTTGGTTACCGCATCTTTCTCGTCCGCCGGTATCTCGCGATGGATGTGATCCTGCCCTATGTCGTGTGGATCACCCTGCTCGCGGCATTGACCGATCTCATCATGGCGCGGATGTCGCGGCGTCTTTTTCGCTGGTCCGAACTCGGACAACAGGGATGAATGCCGTGGCTTTTCTCGAACTCGACAAAGTCTGGCAGCGTTACGGAGACAACGTGGTACTGGAGGGAGTGGACCTGACGCTCGCCGAGCGCGAGTTCTGCGTGGTCGTGGGGGCCTCGGGGGCTGGCAAGAGTACTTTCCTCAAGCTGCTGCTGGGGACCGAACTGCCCACGCGCGGGCGCATCGCCATGCAGGGCGAGTCGATCAGCGAGGGACCGGATGGCCGGCGCGGTGTCGTCTTCCAGCGCTACTCGGTGTTTCCCCACCTGACCGTCCTCGACAATGTGGTGCTGGCGGTGGATCTGCGCGAATGTCGCTGGCTGGCGCGTACGTTCGGCGCGGCCCGGCGCAGGGCGCGGGACGCGGCGCGCGAGATGCTTTCGGCGGTGGGACTTTCTGCCGCCGAGGATCGCTACCCGGCGGAGCTGTCGGGCGGGATGCAGCAGCGACTTGCCTTCGCCCAGGCGCTGATGGCGCAACCGCGCCTGTTGCTGCTCGACGAGCCCTTTGGCGCGCTTGATCCCGGCATCCGTTCGGATATGCACCAGTTGGTGCGGCGCTTGTGGCGGGAACTCGGTCTGACCATCGTGATGGTGACCCATGATTTGAAGGAAGGCTTTGCACTCGGCACTCGGCTGCTGGTGTTCGACAAGGTGCGACATGATCCGCATGCCCCCGAGGCCTATGGCGCCAGGGTGACTTATGACCTCCCCCTGAGTCGCAATGCCTCCGCCACGGCGCTGGCTGAAGTGCGCGCGAAGCTCGAAAACGGCAAGGAGATGACAGATGGTTGAGACAGCAGGGCCGGTACTGCAGGAAGTGATTCCGGGCGCACGCGCCTGGTCGATGGTCATCCGGCGCGGATATTCCCTGCGCCTGCGGGATCTGGAAGGCGGCGCGAACTGCAGTGCCCTGTTCTACAACGCGCACAATCCACTCGAACGCTACAACATGGCCGATACCCTGAAGGCGCAGTACACGGCCTATCTCACTCGCGGGCACGTGTGCTACTCGGACATGGGCCGCATCCTCGTGTCGATCACTGAAGACACGCTTGGATGGCACGACACCTTCTGCGGCGTCAGTCGTCGCGCAGAGCTGGAGCAACGCTATGGCCGTGCCGATTACCAGACCCACCTGAACGGTTTCATGCGGAATGGTCGCGAACTGTTCCTGATCGAGCTCGGCAAATGGGGACTGGGTAAGCGGGATCTGGTGGCGAACGTGAATTTCTTCAGCAAGGTGAGCGCGGATGCTGATGGTGGGTTGAGCTTCCATGCCGGGCACTCGAGCGCGGGCGACACCGTTACCTTGCATGCGGAGATGGATACCCTGGTGGTTCTGAATACCTGTCCTCACCGTCTGGATCCTGCCACCCGTTGGACTCCGCGGGCTGTAGCCTGCGAGGTCCTGCATACAGGGGAGACGCCTGCGTGGGACGCCTGCCGCCTGTCGCGTGCAGAGAACGCGCGCGGCTATGCGCTGACCGCACGCCACAACTGCCAGTGTCATTGAGGAGAAAGACGCAATGAACTCTGCAAGCGTGACTTCGCAGTTCGACCCGACCAAGGCCGTGCACGATGAAGTGGTCCCGGCCGGCGCAGCCTGGACCTGGCGGCTCGCCAAGGGACAAACGCTGCGCATTTTCGACATGGAGGGCAACCAGGCGGTGGACACCCTGTTCTTCAACGCCAACGACACCTCCGAGCATTACAGCGTGGCCGAAACCATCGTCGCGCAGCGTCGGCTCTATCTCACGGTGGGCACGGTCCTTGTCTCCAGCGAGGGCAATCCCATGCTCACCATCACAGCCGACAACTGTGGTCGCCACGATACGCTGGGGGGAGCTTGCGCGGGCGAGAGCAACCAGGTGCGCTACGCCTTGTCCACGCTCCCCATGCACAGTTGCCGCGACAGTTTTCTTCTCGCCTGCGCGGAGTCGCCCTGGGGACTGACCAAGCGCGATCTGGTGTCGAACATCAATTTCTTCATGAACGTGCCCGTGACACCGGAAGGTCGCCTCAGTTTCGAGGACGGCATCTCGGGCCCCGGCAAATTTGTCGACTTGCGTGCCGAGATGGACGTGATCGTGCTCGTCTCGAACTGCCCGCAACTCAACAACCCCTGCAATGCCTACAACCCCACGCCGGTGAGAATGCTGATCTGGGATTGAAGGCGCGAGGAAGATCAAAATCCACCAGGGCAGCCAGCCCGCACCGGAGGACGACCTCCGATGCATCGAAGTCGCGGGACGACCCGCCACCTGCCAGGTGCCAAGCAACCATGTTCAAGAAAGTACTCATAGCCAATCGCGGTGCCATCGCCTGCCGCATCATGCGCACCCTGCGCGCGCTCGGCGTGGAATCAGTTGCCGTGTTCACGGAAGCCGATCGCGCGTCCCGCCATGTCACGGAGGCTGATGAAGCCATCCTGATCGGGGAGGGGCCCGCACAGGATTCCTACCTCCGAGGCGAACTCCTGGTGAAGATTGCGCAGGAGATTGGCGCGGAGGCAATCCACCCCGGTTATGGCTTCCTTTCCGAAAACGCCGGCTTTGCCGAGCAGTGCGAAGCTGCCGGCATCATTTTCATCGGGCCCCAGCCGAAGCACCTGCGCGAGTTTGGGCTCAAGCACACTGCGCGCGCCATCGCCCGTGAGGCAGGCGTGCCCATGTTGCCCGGGACTGATTTACTGCCGGATGTCACGGCGGCGCTCACGGCAGCGAAGGACATTGGTTACCCGGTGATGCTGAAGAGCACGGCCGGCGGCGGCGGCATCGGCATGCGCATGTGCAACAACGACGAGGAGCTCAGCGAGGCTTTCGAGAGCGTGCAGAGGCTCTCCCGCAAAAGCTTTGCCGACGGGGGGCTCTATCTGGAGCGCTTCGTGGCGGCGGCACGCCATGTAGAGGTGCAGATTTTTGGTGACGGCAAGGGCGGGGTGACGAGCCTCGGCGAACGTGACTGTTCGCTGCAGCGTCGCAACCAGAAAGTCGTGGAGGAAACGCCCGCACCCTGCCTGCCCGAGGCTACCCGCCAAGCGCTTGCGGCGCACGCAGTGGCGCTCGGACGCCGGGTGAACTACCGCTCCGCGGGCACGGTGGAATACGTCTATGACGCCGCGCGCGACGAGTTTTATTTCCTCGAGGTGAATACTCGCCTGCAGGTCGAGCACGGTGTGACCGAGAGTGTCACCGGCATCGATCTCGTGGCCTGGATGGTGATGCTCGCTGCGGGTGAGCTTCCGCCGTTGACCTCTCTCGAGCCAGCATTCCAGGGGCATTCCATTCAGGTTCGTGTCTATGCCGAGGATCCGGCGCGTGATTTCCAGCCCTGCCCGGGCGAGCTCAGCTGCGTGCAGTGGCCGAGGGACGCGCGCGTCGACACCTGGGTCGAGGCAGGGGTGGAGGTGCCATCCTGGTATGACCCCATGCTTGCCAAGATCATCGTGCAGGGCGCCACCCGTGCCGAGGCACTGGAAAAACTGCGGGCCGCGCTCGCCATGACGCGGCTCGATGGCATCGAGACCAATCTCGAATACCTGCGGCAGGTTCTGGCCCTGCCAGAGTTCGTTGCAGGAACCCATTCCACCAGCAGCCTCAAGTCCTTCGACTACCGGGCGGGAACGATCGAGGTTATGGCTCCGGGCATGGAGACCACGGTGCAGGACTTTCCTGGGCGGCTCGGCTACTGGGCCGTCGGGATCCCCCCCTCTGGTCCCATGGACGACTATTCCTTTCGACTCGGCAACCGCCTGCTGGGAAATCCGTCGGAGGCGGCGGGCCTGGAGATGAACCTCGGGGGACCGCGTTTGCGTTTCAACCGGGATGCGTTGATCTGTCTCACCGGCGCATACATGCCTGCGACGCTCAATGGCCAGTCGGTGCCTTGGTGGGAGCCTGTTCCCGTGCCAGCAGGCAGCGTGCTGGTCATCGGCAATGCGCGCGAGGGCGGCGCCCGCGCCTATCTCACACTCGAGGGGGGGCTCGATGTGCCCGGTTACCTTGGCAGCGCCGCAACTTTCACCTTGGGACGTTTTGGGGGTCATGGGGGACGTGCACTGCGTACGGGCGACGCGCTGCGACTCAAGTCGAGCCGGGTTGGCGCGCCACGTTTCAATCCCTCGGGGGATTGGCACACGCCCATGGCAGAGCGGCTCAGCCTGCGCGTGATCTACGGGCCGCATGGTGCGCCGGATTTCTTCACGCCCGGTGACATCGCGACCTTCTTCGCGACGGATTGGGAAGTGCATTACAACTCGAGTCGCACCGGGGTGCGCCTGATCGGCCCCAAACCCCAATGGGCACGCACGGATGGCGGTGAGGCCGGTCTTCATCCGTCCAACCTGCATGACAACGCCTACGCGATCGGCGCGGTGGATTTCACGGGCGACATGCCGGTGATCCTGGGACCCGATGGTCCGAGCCTCGGTGGCTTCGTTTGTCCGGTGACGGTGATCTCAGCGGATCGCTGGAAGCTCGGGCAGCTGCGTCCAGGGGACAAACTGCGTTTCGTGCCCATCGCACCCGCAGACGCAGTTCGCCTGGAGGCAGAACGCGCCGAGGCCATCAATACGCTGCAACCCTGCCGCACGACGCCACAGCCAGCGCCACTTCCGGCCACGCCCGTAATCGCGCACAAGTCTGCATCAGCGCATTCGACAGGCGTGGCGTATCGTCCCGCAGGCGATCGTTACCTTCTGGTGGAATACGGGGAGCAGGTTCTCGATGTGAATCTGCGCTTCCGGGTCCAGGCCTTGCTGCAGGCGCTGCAAGGGCGTGACCTCCCGGGGATTCTGGATTTGACGCCAGGCATCCGTTCCCTGCAGGTGCATTACGATCCGCACCTCATGAGCCGCGAGGCGCTGCTGCACGAACTGCACACCCTGGAGGCGGATCTGGATGCGACGGCCAGTCCCGTGGTGCCAAGTCGTATCGTGTACCTGCCACTGTCCTGGGATGATCCC
>Ga0315909_10003193_pt1 | contig 20182 bp, 15 predicted proteins | sample LakEriMetagenome_11_FD_203527 | JGI IMG/M metagenome (GOLD analysis project Ga0315909, IMG submission 203527) | Freshwater fungal communities from buoy surface, Lake Erie, Ohio, United States - Buoy 2 MA125 | ecosystem: Environmental > Aquatic > Freshwater > Lake | place: USA: Lake Erie, Ohio... | reverse complement strand
CGCCTGGACACGTCAGATGAGAGATGCGCTGAGAACTCGGCCAAGGTCATTGTTCCAAGATCTTCCCCGCGCCGTGTCCGCACGGCCACCGTTTTGTGCTCGACCTCCCGCTCTCCTATCACCAGGAGGTAGGGGATCCTTTGCAAGGTTTGCTCGCGAATCTTAAGCCCGATCTTCTCGTTTCTCAAGTCCGCGATGGCGCGGAATCCTTGATTTTCCAAGGTTTCTGAAACCTCACGGGCGTAATCCGCGAATCGCTCCGTGATACTGAGGGCCGCCACCTGCACCGGCGAGAGCCAGGTGGGCAGCAAGCCGGCGTGATGCTCGATCAGGATGCCGATGAAGCGCTCGAGGGAACCGAGGATGGCCCGGTGGAGCATGACCGGGGCGTGACGGCTGTTGTCCTCGGCGACGTATTCGGCTCCGAGCCGGGTCGGCAGGGCAAAATCGAGCTGGATGGTACCGCATTGCCACACGCGGCCGATCGAGTCGCGGAGCGAGAACTCAATCTTGGGACCGTAGAAGGCCCCCTCCCCCGGCTGGAGATCCCACGCCAGTCCCTTGCTGTCGAGAGCCAGCCGCAAGGCTTCCTCCGCCTTGTCCCAGGTGGCGTCATCCCCCACCCGCTTGGCTGGGCGGGTGGAAAGCTTGATCTGGAGATCCTCGAATCCAAAGTCGCGATACACCGCAAGCAGGAGGTCGATGAAACTTGCGACCTCGGCCTGGATCTGGCCCTCGGTACAAAAGATATGGGCATCGTCCTGGGTAAAGGCTCGCACCCGCATCAGCCCATGCAACGCACCCGAAGGCTCATTGCGATGGCAGCTACCGAATTCGGCAAGCCGCAGCGGCAGATCCCGGTAGCTCTTCAGTCCCTGATTGAAGATCTGCACGTGCCCCGGGCAGTTCATGGGCTTGACTGCAAATTCACGCTCCTCGGAATCCGTGACGAACATGTTCTCGCGAAAGTTTTCCCAATGCCCCGAGCGCTTCCACAGGGAGGCATCAAGAATTTGCGGACACTTCACTTCGCGATAGCCATGCTTGCGCAGGACGCCCCGCATGTATTGCTCAATCTGCTGCCACAGTGTCCACCCGCGTTCATGCCAGAACGCCATGCCTGGCGCCTCTTCCTGGAAGTGGAAGAAATCCAGCTGCCGGCCGATGCGTCGATGATCCCGCTTCTCGGCTTCTTCCAGCCGCTTCAGATAGGCATCCAGCGACTTGGTATCGGCCCAGGCCGTGCCGTAGATGCGCTGGAGCATTTCATTGCGGGAATCGCCGCGCCAGTAGGCGCCGGCGATCTTGGTCAACTTGAAGGCCTTGAGCTTGCCGGTATCCGGCACATGCGGGCCGCGGCACAGATCCGTGAACTCGCCTTGGTTATAGAGCGAGAGCGTCTCGGTCTCCGGGATGCTGCGGATGATCTCGGCCTTGTAGTGCTCACCCTGTGCCTCAAAGAAGCGCACGGCATCGTCTCGTGACCACTCTGCGCGGCTGACCTCGATCTCGGCTTTGGCGAGTTCGGCCATTCTGGCCTCGATCGCTGCGATGTCTTCGGGCGTGAACGGTCGCTCGTAGGCGAAATCGTAATAGAAGCCGTCTTCGATCACAGGGCCGATGGTGACCTGCGCAGAGGGGAACAGCGACTTCACCGCCTGGGCCAGAAGGTGGGCAGTGCTGTGCCGGATCACCTCCAGCCCCTCGGCCTGGCTCCCGGTAATGATGCTCAGGTGAGCATCTGCGGTGATGCAGTGGCTGGTGTCCACCAGCTGACCGTCGACCTGACCGGCCAGGGCGGCCTTGGCCAGGCCAGGGCCGATGGCGCGCGCGACTTCGGCCACGGTGACTGGATTCTCGAAAGAGCGGGTGGAACCGTCAGGCAGGGTGATGACTGGCATGGATTCTTCCTCGGTGACCTGTACGAGCGGTCGTTTCGCCGATACTCGCGGGGGAACTTTGAGCCGGGATTACCCTCGAGGGACGGTCCGGCGGGCGCTGTCGCGGCAATGTGAGCAAGCCCGGCTGCCGCGCGAGCCGCGGATGATCATGGAAAGCAGCCCTCGGGATCAAGCAGCCTGGATGCGCTGGCGATCAGAGCTCGAGGGCTGCCCCGGCAACAGGTGTCCCCGGTCTACGGCACGTAAGCGTTGACCTGGATTTCGACGATCTGGCCGGGGAAGGTCAGGGCCGTCACACCCACGCCCGTCCAGGCCGGTGGCGGCTGGCTGCGCAGGAGGTAGCGGTCCTTGACCTCGCAGAACAGGGCGAGCTGCGTCTGGATATCCACGTGATAGGTCATCATGGAATAGACGTGCTCGAACCCGGCCCCCGCCTCGGCCAATACCAGCTTCACGTTCTCCCAAGCCTGGATGATCTGGGCCTCTTCTCCCTCGACGACCTTCATCGAGGCGTCGCGTCCCACCTGGCCTGCGCAGGTGACCCACGGACCGATGCGGACCGCGGGCGCATAATGAAAACGCTCGTAGATGTTCTGCATGGTCGGCGGGACTATCGTATGACGTTGCATGATTCCTCCGCTGGATGGGTGCGCTGGCGCCCCACTCTACACCTGCGCGGTGGATGGTGCGCTGCAGGCGGGAATCCTCCTGCTTCACGCCGGTAAAAAGCCTTGGGAATCGTGGCGCACCCGATTTGCGCCAATTATCCCGAGCCGCTAACCTCGAACCAACACGCACCCGTCACCACCCCGTCCACCTTGAGGAGCAACGACCATGTCAGCCAGCCAGCCGGAATTCCATCGTGTCCTCATCATCGGCGCCGGTGGTGGCGCACTGTGCATGGGCATCAGCCTGCGCAAGGCCGGCATCGATGATTTCGTGATGCTGGAAAAATCCCACGGCCTGGGCGGTACGTGGTGGCACAACCAGTACCCGGGCGCCGAATGCGACGTGCAGTCGCACCTCTACTCCTATTCCTTCGAACCCAAACTGGATTGGTCGCGGCCCTTTGCGGGCCAGGCGGAAATCCTTGAGTATTTCAATCACTGCGCAGACAAGTACGACATCCGCCGGCACATCCGTTTCAACACCAAGGTCACCGCCCTGACCTGGCTGGAAGACAAGGGGCGCTGGCGAGTGGAGACCGAACAGGGCCGCATCATCGAAGCCCAGATGGTGGTGAGCGCGCTCGGCATGTTCAATGAACTGGTATGGCCGGACATTGAAGGCTTGGGAGATTTCCAAGGCACGGCTTTCCACTCAGCCCGCTGGGATCATTCGCATGACTTGACCGGACGGCGCGTGGGTGTGATCGGTGTCGCCGCGAGCGCCATCCAGTTCGTGCCGGAGATCGCACCCAAGTGCGGGAGCCTGCATCTCTACCAGCGCACTGCCAACTGGGTGGTACCTAAAGGCAACACGCCCTATACCACCGAGCAGCTGGACCATTTTCGCGCGCATCCCGAAGAAGTGGCCAAGAGTCGCGCTGAGACTTATCGCGTCTGGAACGCCCTCGCGACTTTCACGGACAGGGCCGAGATGGGACGCATAGAGGCAGCAGGTCTCAAGCAACTCGAGGTGGTGAAAGACCCCGAAGTGCGGCGCAAGCTCACGCCGAATCACCCTTTCGGCTGCCGCCGTCCGCTGTTCTCGGACGTCTATTACCCGGTGTTCAACCGGAAGAATGTCGAGCTGATCACGGACGACATCCTGCGCATCACGCCCACGGGCGTGGAGACCCGCGCGGGGCACCGCGAGCTCGACACGCTGATCTTGTCCACCGGTTTCCGTACCACTCAGTACCTCACGTCCATGCAGGTCACCGGACGTGACGGACGCGACATCAACACTGCCTGGGCTGACGGTGCCCAAGCCTATCTCGGCATTACCACCGCGGGCTTTCCCAATCTCTTCATGCTCTATGGGCCGAACACCAACCAGGGTTCGATCCTGTTCATGATTGAGCAGCAGGTGGGCTACATCACCCGCCAGGCGACCCGGATGGATGCAGAGAAACTTGCCTGGATCGACGTGCGGCCCGAAGTGATGGCGACCTACAACGATCGCCTGCAAGAGGATGTGAAGAAAATCGATGTCTGGCAGGCTGCTTGCGGCGGTGACTTCTACTACCGATCACCGACCGGGCGTTTTGTCACCAATTTCCCGGGCACCATGAGTGACTTTGCCGAAATCACCAGCCGGGCGGATCCCGAGGCCTTCGAGGCCGCGCCCGCAGCCTGAGCCCGGTCAAGGGAGGGTATCCACTGTGGATTTCAATCTCTTTGCCTACTTCACCCTTGGCCGGCGTCCCGAGCTGGAGGCTGGTCTGGCGGGACTGAAGGGCGAGTATTACCAGCGGATGCTGGATGAAGTCGCGCAGATCGCCTCGTTTGCGGACGATGAAGGGTTCGCGGGATTCGGCCACCCCGAGCACCACCTGCAAATCGAAGGTTGCGAGGCATCCAACGATCTGGCGGCAATGGCCATGTATCTCGGCCAGCACACGCGGCGGCTCAAGGTGATTTCCTGTGGCTGGGTTTCGACCACGCACAATCCGCTGCGCGCAGCAGAGACGGTGGCCACCCTTGACCACATGCTGCGCGGGCGTTTTGCCTTCGGCCTCGTGCGCGGCTACCAGTATCGCTGGGTGGAGAATTTCAAGGTACAGCCCTCATTTGCTGCCGTAGGCCCCTGGAACAAGGACTCCGCCGAGGATCTTCGCAACCGCGCACATTTTGGCGAATACGTGGACGTCGTGCTGAAGGCACTTTCACAGCCGACCTTTTCCCACCGGGGAGAGTTCTGGCAGTTCCCTGCGATCGGCATGAAGAACCCGCATCCCCATTCCGTGTACACCGAGTTCGGACAGGGTGTGGCAGAGGACATGACCATCTCGGAGATCGGGATTGCGCCCCGCCCCCTGCAACAACCCAGGCCACAGCTCTACGGCGGTTTCGGTGCCTCGGTGCGCACGGCGCTTTTCTGGGCCCGCCACAACGGACGTCCTATCGTGATGAGCGGTAATCTCGATTTCTGCGAAATGTTGTGGGCCCGCTACCGGGAAGAAGCCCTGCGCTGGGGCCATGACAACCCGCCCGGCTCGCAAGTCGCCTGGGGTGGCCTGATGGTGTGTGCGCCAACGGACGCCGCAGCCCAAAAGCAATTCGAGGACTTCAAGTGGTTCTGGGAGCGCTGGTCCATTCCCTTCGGCAATCCCTTTCCCGAATTGCTGGTGGGTAGCCCTGACACCATCAGCCGCAAAATCGAGGCGGCCGCCAAGCGCTTCAATCCCCGGGAGTGTTTCCTGATCATTCCGCAAGGGCTGCATCCTGCCTCGCAGGTCTGCGATTCGCTGGGCCTATTCGCGGAGAAGGTGATGCCGCGGTTTGCTGATCGCGCGGCGGCGTGAGGTTTTCGTCAGCAGGCGAACTCGTGGGGCGACCATGACTAAAATGTCACCGACGGGCGAGGCCGCCGGAACAGACGTTCCGTCAGGGTTGGGTAGGCTCGCTGGCGCCTGATTGCCATCCGCCTCCGAGGGCGCGATACAGAGCGACATAGGCCTCACGCTGGTTCAGTCGGGCTCGCGCCAGATCTATCTCAGCCGCGAACAACTGGCGCTCGGCGTCCAGCACTTCCAGATAGTCATTGACGCCCGCCTCGTAGCGCTTCCTTTGCAGCGCGAGCAGGCTTCCCGCCGCCGCCACACGCACCTCGTTTTCCTGAATCAGCGGACGGACCTTGTCGGTTGAGATCAACGCATCAGCCGTCTCGCGATAGGCCTGGAGCACGCCCTGGCGATAGGCCAAATCCGCCTGTTTCAATTGGGCCTTTGCCACTTCGACATTGCCGGTTCCGCGGCCCGACTGAAACAGTGGGGCATCGACGAACGGGCCAATGGAGAGCACGTCAGCCGCCGGCGATCGGTTGTTGAATATCCGGTCCAGCTCCGGACTCAGGATACCGACGAAGGAAGTGAGTCCGATGGAAAGATAAGGAAAGCGCGTTGCCTCGGCCACGCCGATGTTGGCTGTAGCGGCGTGCAATTGGGCTTCGAGCTGACGGATATCGGGCCGCCGGGCCAGCAGATCAGCGGGCAGACCAACAGGAATGCCTGCCGGCACTGCAAAGCGTGAGATGCTGGCGCTGCGGGAGATTGCGCCGGGGGCATCGCCCAGAAGGAAGCGCAGGAGGTTCTCGGTCTGCGCCCGACGCTGTTCGGTAATGGGCAACTGGGTCCTGGTTGTTGCGAGCTGGGCCCGCGCCTGCTGGACTTCAGCGCCGGAGGCCACGCCATTGCGCTTGCGTAGCACCACAAGATCCAGCGAGGCCTGCTGGCTGGCGATGGTGCGCTCGATGATGGCGACTTCCTCATCGAGTTCGCGCAGGCGGAACCAGGTGATGGCCGTATCGGCGACCACGGTCGTCATCAGGCTGCGTGCGGCCTCTTCGGTGGCCAGCAGGCGGGCCCGAGCGGCCTCGGTGCCACGGCGCAAGCGTCCAAAGAAATCGATTTCCCAGCGCATGCCGAGGCCCAGGGAGTAGGTGCTGTCCTCCCGGCTTGCCGGATTGGGCTGGGTGCTGCCGGTTACCCCCAGCTGCGGCCCGAGCGCGCTGCGTGTCACACGTAACTGGCCGCTGACTTCTTCGACCCGCGCAGCCGCGAGCTGAAGGTCGAGATTTCCTCTGATTGCGCTCTCCAGCACCGGGCGCAACTCCTCGTCGTTGAACGTCTCGGCCCAGCTGGCATCCGCAAAGGACGCAGCCTCCTGCGGAGCAAGGACGTGCCGGAATTGTTCGGGGCTGTCCGTTGCCGGTTTGACGAAATCGGGCCCGATCGTGCAACCGCCGAGCGCAAGCATCACCGCCAGCATGGACATGCCGCGCGCGCGGGGCCACCTGGAAGCACTCATGCCCGTTCTCCCGCCTGAGGTGCGGCCCGGTCCCGTGAACCACCCCCGAAGCGTTCGCTCAGGCTCTGGATGAGCACGTAGAAAGATGGCACTGCCAGGGTGGTGAGGACAGTCGCCGCCAGCATGCCACCGAAGACGGTGAGGCCAACCGAGAACTTGGATGCCGCCCCCGGACCCGACGCCAGCACCAGAGGCACCACGCCCAGAATGAAAGCAAGCGAGGTCATGAGCACCGGCCGCAATCTCAGCCGGGCGGCCTCGATCGCGGCCTCGAAAATGGGCATTCCGCGTTCGCGATTGAGCTTGGCAAATTCGACAATCAGGATTGCGTTCTTGGCGGACAGTCCAACCAGCGTGACAAGCCCGATCTGGCCGTAGAGGTTGAACGGAATGCCGACTATCTTGAGCGCCGCAAGTGCACCCATCAGGCCGAAGGGCGTGGCAAGCAGCACCGCAAAGGGCACAGCCCAGCTCTCGTAGAGCGCGGCCAGGAACAGGAACACCACCACGACCGACAGACCCAACACGATCGTGGACGTATTGCCGGCCTCTATTTCTTCCTTGCTTTGTCCAGACCATTCGAAACCGTAACCCTCGGGCAGCACCTGTGCTGCCACTTCTGTCAGGGCACGAATTGCATCTCCCGAACTGGCGCCAGGAGCAGGCGTACCACTGAAGGCCGCCGTGCGGTACAGGTTGTAACGTTGCATGAAACGCGCCCCCTTACGTTCCTGCCAGGTGGTCAGCGTGTCCAGGGGAATCATGTCGCCGTTGCGGTTACGCACGTGCAGTTGGGTAATGTCGCTGATCTCCTGCCGGAATTCCGGTTCGGCCTGCAGCGAGACCTTGTAGTTGCGGCCAAAGCGCGTGAAATCGTTGACCTGATAGCCGCCAAGGAAGGTCTGGAGCGTGGTGAACACATCGCTGACAGGCACCCCGAGCTTCTTGGCCTTTTCGCGATCCACATACAACTGATAGCCCGGGGTTTTCGCGCTGAAGGTCGTGTTGATGTTACCGATCTCGGGGCGCTTGCCCGCAGCAGCTATGAAGGCATCGCTGACAGCAGCGAGTTCTTCCGGGGTCTGGTTGGCGCGTGCCTGCAACATGAAGGAGAAACCGGAGACCTGGCCAAAACCCGGCAGTGCGGGCGGGTTGAAAGGCAGGACCACCGCTTCCGGGAAATTCATCATCGAGTAATAGATTTTGCCGATGATCGCGCGGGCGTTCTCCTCCATCGTGGGGCGCTCATCCCAAGGCTTGAGCTTGACGATGACGAGTGCGCCATTGGACGCCGAGGTGCCGGAGATCAGATCAAATCCGGCAATCGAGACCACGGAATCAACCCCGGGGATGCCACGGATGTGGTCCTCCACTTTGCGCAACACCCGGGTGGTGCGCTCGGTGGACGCCGCGTCCGGCAGCATGATCTGGGCGAAGATGGCGCCCTTGTCTTCGTTGGGGACAAAACCCGTGGGCACTGCGCGGAACAGGCCGACCGTCACCGCGATCACACCACCGAACACAAGCATCACCATGAAGAGCCGGCGCGCCAGCCCGCCCGCAAGCCGGCCGTAACGCACGGTCAGCCAGTCGAATCCTCCATTGAACATGCGAAAGAAAGCCGCTAGCGGACCATGGCCGTGCGTGTGGGGCTTCATCAGCATGATGCAGAGCGCAGGCGTCAAGGTGAGGGCGACGAGCGCCGAGAAGCCTGTCGAGACGGCAACCGTCACTGCGAACTGCTTGTACAGTTGCCCGGTAACGCCCGGAATGAATGCCATGGGGATGAAGACCGCCGCCAGGATCAGAGCGATCGCAACCACTGGCCCCTGCACCTCCTCCATGGCCTGGATGGTGGCCTCACGTACGGCGAGCCCGGTGCCCATCTTGTGCTCGACAGCTTCGACGACAACGATGGCGTCATCCACCACGATGCCGATGGCGAGCACCATGCCGAACAGCGAAAGCGTGTTGATGGTGAAGCCGAGGAAATGGAAGGCGGCGAAGGTGGCGACCAGTGACACCGGGACAGCCAGCATCGGGATCAGGGTCGTGCGCCAGTTCTGAAGGAACAGAAACACCACCACGAGCACCAGCGCGAGCGCCTCGAAGAAGGTATGAACGACTTCTTCCACCGAGGCTTTGACGAACTCGGAGGAGTCGTAGATCAGCGTGTAGTCCACATCCTTCGGAAAGTTTCCGGACAGCGTGCCCAGCTTCTTCTTGAGCAGGTTTGCTGTCTGGAGCGCATTGGCCCCGGGAGCCAGGGCAATGGACATCACGGTGGCGGGTTTGCCGTCGACGTCTGCCACGTTGCCGTAGTTGCGGGCTCCCAGCTCCACCCGCGCCACGTCGCGTACCCGGATGAACGACCCGTCAGGTCTCGCACCGACTATCACGTCCTCGAATTCGCGGACCTCGACCAGCCGACCTTTCACCCGCAGTGAATACTGGAAGCTTTGCCCACGCTTGGCAGGAGGCTGTCCCACCTGCCCTGCAGGAACCTGGAGATTCTGCTCACGCAGAGCCTGCGCGACGTCGGCTGCAGTGACCCCGAGCCTCTTCATGTGATCAGGCCTGAGCCAGATGCGCATGCCAAAATCGGAGCCGTAGACCTTCACATCGCCCACGCCCTGCACGCGTTTCAGCTCATCGACGAGATAGACGTACCCGTAATTCGAAAGGAACAGGGGATCGTAGGTCTCCTCGGGGGAATACAGAGCCAGATACATCAGGGTATCGGGCGAGACCTTCTGTACGGTGATACCCGCTGCAGAGACTTCGGACGGAAGCTGGGAGCTGGCCTGGGAAACACGATTCTGCACTTCCACTGCCGCCAGATCCGGGTCACGTTCGAGCGCGAAGGTGACGGAGATCGATGCGCTGCCATCATCGCCGCTTACCGCGCTGATGTAGCGCATGTCGGTCGCGCCGTTGATCTGCTGATCGATCGGGGCGGTGACCGATTCTTCCACCACATCAGAGCTTGCGCCCATGTAGAAAGCGCTCACCTTGACGGTAGGGGGAGCGATGTTGGGAAACTCCCCGATCGGCAGGCCGACAAGCGAGAGCCCTCCTGCAAGGAGGAGGAAAAGCGAGACGACGATGGCGAAGACCGGACGGTCGATGAAAAAGCGGGCCATCAGAACCGGCTCAGCGCGAGGTGGGCGTGGATGATGGAGACGCGGCATCCTCCGGCGGTGCGGCATCAGCGTACTGTGCCACCTCCACCGTCATGCCTTCGCGGGCTTTTTGCAGCCCCTCGACCACCACCCTGTCCCCTTCGGCCAGGCCTTCCCTGATCCGCCAGAGATTTCCCTGGCGCTCTGCCGGCACCACAGGGCGCCTTTCGATTTTATCGCCCGTGCCCACCACCAGTACGAAATGACGACCCAGAAGCTCCTGCACTGCCCGGTCGGGGATGAGGATGGAGGCGCGATCAAGCTCACCGTTCAGCCGCACGCGGGCGAACATGCCGGGTATCAGCCGGTGCTCGGCGTTGGGAAACCGCGCACGCAGCGAGAACGTGCCGGTGGTTGGATCAAGAGCCCGGTCGAGGAAGTTGATGACTCCGGGATGATCGTACTGTGCACCATCACCCAGTATCAGGCTCACCTGCCGCAGAGGATGATCCTCCGGGACATCCAAGCCCTTGAAGTGGCGCTCCACTCCAAGCAGGCTGCTCTCACTGATTGAAAACGCAACATAGGCGGGATCGTCGTCGGAGATCGCAACGAGTACCGTCTGGCCCGCCAGGACAAAGTCACCGGGGTAGACCTTGGCTGCCCCAACGCGGCCGTCGATGGGCGCGCGCACCTGCGCATATTCGACGCCCAACTGCGTCTCGCGCAGACTTGCCTTCTGCGCCGCCACCTCGGCCGCCGCCTGCCGTTCAGCGGTGACGGCATTATCGTAGACCTGTTGGCTGACCGCCTCTTCGGCCAGCAGCGGTGCATAGCGGGCAACGTCCTGTCTGGCGCGCGCCAGATTGGCCTCTGCGGAGGCTACGCGGGCCTCGGCAATGCCGGCTTGCGCGCGGTATTCCCGTCCATCCAGTGTAAACAGCAAGTCACCCTTGCGGACCCTGGCTCCGTCCTCGAAGTGCTGCTCGAGAAGGACCGCTGAAATGCGGGGACGCAACTGCACTTCGGTCAGAGAGCGCACCTCTCCCACCCGATCGGAGGTCTGCCTGGATTCGGCGGGAGTTACTGTGATTACCTCCACCTTGACCGCGCCAGGATCCGGCATCTGGGGAGGTTTGCCGCCGCAGGCCGTCATCACTGCAGTCACGAGGACAGCGGGCACCAAGCTCTTGACACGTTCGAAATACGAAGCGGGCAATTTCAAGAGGACTCCTCTCCGGTAGGCGGCGCCGGTGATTGAGGGGCTGCGCCGCAGCGCGCGAATCTAGCGCAGGCATGATCGCAACGCTACCGGCAGCCCTCAATCGCACTCCGACGCCAGGACAACGGACTTTCAACACACACCTGCGGCCAGGCGGTGCAGGCCGGATCAATCCGCGGCGGCGGGTGCGGCCAAATTCTGCGCGGGCACCGGAGCCCAGGCGAGGTTCTCGTTGATCTTCCAGCCGTCGGCTTCAAGTTTCTGCCGCAGATCAGGACTCAGGCGTCCCGTCAGCCAGACGCTGCGTGCGCCCTGCTTCACGTCATCGTGGTCCAGGAACTTTGCCAGCTTGGGCGTCATGACGAGATAGTCCACCGGGGCGACGATCACCAGGCTGCCATCGGTCGCATGACCCATCAGCGTGCCACGCAGGGCGATTGCCTTGAGCGAACCCTTTTCGCGGTGATAGCGCGCCAGCATCTCCACGGTGTTGACGACGAATTCCGCCTGATCCTCCGAGCCCACTGTCGTGACGAGATCGATCGCAGCCGGACGACCCTCGACGCCCGCGAGTTGCTCCAGTGCGCGCACGAGGCGGGTTTGCGTGGTGAGCGTCAACCAGCGCTCTGCCAGCATGTCGTCCACGGCTTCCTGCGCCACGCCCATGGCGAGCAGGGCATTCTGGTTTGCCACCCGCAAATCACCGGGCGGCGTCTCCCACACCCAGGTGGAGGCCGTACCTGCGGTGCCGACGATGAAGGTTGCGGGCAGGGCGGACTTGATCGCGCTAATCCCGAGGTTGCCGGCAAAGGCGGCCTTGGCGAGGCTGTCGAGCCTGTCTCTCAGCACGATGTTGGTGGTGTAGGGGTCCGCACCGGCCTGCAGGGCGATCATCCTGCGCACCCGGTCATAACCGAAGACGTCGGCGGCCACCAGCGCCGTCATTCCTGCGGCGGCCTCCGCCACGCCGACGTCCTTGCCGGCGGTTGCCTGGGCACCGCTGCCAGGGAGCTTGGCACCGGGGCCTGCGGCGGGTACTTCGCCCTCGTTGGCAGCTTGCAGATCCCCCAGCTGTTTCAATCCGGTCTTGGCAGCCCGGGTCGTGCGTACAAAGAAACGTCCCACCCCCGACGGGATGCTGCTCAAGGTATCGATGGGCGACGCCACGATGCTGCCCAGATCTTTTGCCACATCTGCCGCTGCATCAGCGAAGCCGGCCTTGAAGGCCTCGGAACCCGCCATCTCCTCAAGCTTGGCAATGGCGGAGATTTCCGCGATCCGGCGCTCCACTACGCCGGGTCCCCTGGCATGAAAGGGGCCAAAATCAGACAGGAGGACAAAGTCCAGGAGGAAGCCGTCCGAGCCGACATCTTCGACTACCCGAAAGTGAGCTCCCTCCAACTTGTCTTTCGACAAAAGCTCGCTCGCCTTGAAAGTAGGCAGGACGGAATCGTCCCCGTGTGCCACGGCCATCTGAACAACGGCCAGGGCCAAGGCAAAAATCAAGTTGGTGCGGGTCATTAAGGCAACTCCAACGTCGGGGTCCAGAGAGTACACCCACCGCGAACCCCCACGCCATCAATCTACCAACCCTGCGGGGACGGGAGTGCCGTCTGCCGGCGTCCGTCGCTACCGACCGAGATCCTGCGCACTCACGCCGCCTATCCCCCAGTCGGATTTCGGCACCTCGGTGATCAGCACTCGCACGGCCTCCTTGGGCGCGGCCACCGAGGCACAGACGGCTTCCGTGACTTTTTCGATCAAGGCGCGTTTCTGCTCCGCGCTGCGGCCTTCGAGCATGTGGATCTGGACAAGCGGCATGGATGGCTCCCCTTCGATGGACTTGTTGGCAATGGTTGAACCGGACTTTGATTGGATTTTCCGGTCAGTCGAGCACGTGCAGGGTCACCTGGCCCAGGCCTTCGACAATGACTTCGATCACGTCCCCGCTGGTCACCGGAACAGCCTCGGTGGCTCCACCACTCATGATGCACGCGCCGGCAGGGATCTCCTGGCCGCGCTCCGCAAGGTGGTTGGCGAGGGCGGCCACCGCCTCGGCCGGATGGCCGAGCACGGCGGCCCCCGTCGCCGCAGCAACCATCTCACCGTTTTTGCGCATTTCGATCCGCAAGCCCGCGAGGTCGAGTCCCTTAGCCGGGCGCTGATCGCTGCCCACGACAAAGCGGGACGCAGAGGTGTTGTCAGCGACCACGCTTGCCAGATCGAAGCGGAAGTTCTCATAGCGGGAGTCAATGATCTCTGCGGCCGGCACCACATGGCTGGTGGCGGCAAGCACAGCTTCTCCGGTACATCCCGGGCCACGCAGCGGGTGCTTCAGCACGAAGGCAATCTCCGCCTCGACCTTCGGGTGGATCAAGGTTCCCATCCGGATGCCGCCCCCGTCGGCCACCTGCATGTAATCAAACAGCATGCCGAACACAGGGACCTCGACCCCCATCTGGCGCATCTTGGCTGGTGAGGTGAGACCAGCCTTGAGGCCCACGACGGATTGGCCACGGGACAACTTGAGATCCCGGATACCCTCCTGAACCGCATAGGCGTCTTCCAACGTGAGTGAGGGGTGGGCATCGGTGATCTTCACCACTTCGCGGGCATCACATTCCGCCGCATCGAGGTGCGTGGCAAGTTGCCGGATGATCTCGGGCTGCATGGCCATGGCTGTTCCTGTCTCAGAGGTATTTGATGCAGACATTGCGCAGTTCGGTGTAGAACTCCAAAGAGTGCACGCCGCCTTCGCGGCCGATGCCGCTCTGCTTGCTGCCGCCGAAGGCTGTGCGCAGATCGCGCAGGAACCAGCTGTTGATCCAGCACAGCCCCACTTCGATCTGCCGGGCCACCCGGTGTGCACGTCCCAGGTCACGGGTCCACACGGTGGTACAGAGGCCGTAGGGGGTATCGTTGGCGAGACGAACCACTTCATCTTCGGAGTCAAACGGCGCGATGTGGCAACAGGGGCCGAAGATCTCTTCGCGCACCACACTCGCCGTTTCCGGCAGCCCGGTCCAGATGGTGGGCTCAATCCAGGATCCTGCCTTGAGTGCCTCGGGCATCTCGGGCACACCGCCACCGGTCACGACGGTTGCGCCCTCGGCGCGGGCCTTGTCGTAATAGGAGAGCACCTTGCGCCGGTGCTCCTGCGAGATCAACGGACCGATCCCGGTCCCCGCCTCTTGTGGCAGGCCGGGCTTGAGGCTCTCGGCCTTGGCTTTCAGCGCCGCGACAAATTTGTCGAAGACAGGGCGCTCCACGTACACGCGCTCAGTGCCGAGGCACACCTGACCACAGTTGGCGAAGGCGGCGCGGGAGATCCCATCGACTGCTGCATTAAAATCAGCGTCTGCAAATACGACACCCGCGTTCTTTCCGCCGAGCTCGAAGGACACCGGGCGCAAGCCCTTGGCGGCAGCCGCCATGATCGCCTCACCCGTACGCGTCTCGCCAGTGAAGGTGATGCCGTCCACCCCCGGGTGCGCGGTAAGAAAGGCTCCGGCGGAGTCCGGCCCGAAGCCGTGCACCACGTTGTAGACACCGGGCGGCACGCCGACCGCGTTCATTACCTCACCCAGCAAGGTGGCCGTGGCGGGAGTTTCCTCGGACGGCTTGACCACCACGGTGTTGCCGCTGGCAAGTGCAGGCCCGACCTTCCAGGTCATCAACAACAACGGCAGGTTCCACGGGCAGATGACACCTATCACACCGCGCGGCACCCTGAGCCCGTAGTTCAGTGCCTCGCCACCATCCGGGGTTGCCATCTCGAAAGTTTCGGTCGGCACGTTCTTTATAACATCGGCGAATACCTTGAAGTTCGCCGCGCCGCGGGGAATGTCGATGTGTGACGCGAGGCTCACAGGCTTGCCGGTATCCGCCACTTCGGCGGCCAGGAAGTCATCGAAGCGGCGAGCAATCTCATCGGCCACCTTGTACAGGAGCTCTGTGCGCTGCTGCACCGTCATCCGGCCCCACGGCCCATGCAATGCGGCGCGTGCCGCCGCCACAGCCGCATCGACTTCCACCTTTCCCGCCTCATGAATACGGCCAATGACCGTTCCATCCACCGGGTTCACGTTATCGAAGCTTCGGCCACTGGCCGAGCCAACGAACTGCCCATTGATGAAATGCCTGAATTCACGCTGCTCGCTGGTCATTGCTGCACTCTCTGATTCGATTCTGCCTGCGCGCGGTTCTGGTGATGCCGCACGACTTTCCTGCCACGCCTGACCGTACGTTACGTTCAGGTCACGACGGAAAGAAAGGCTTCGTTCAATTTGCGATCGTGGTAGAAAATGGCCGGGCCGAGCTGATCGTCGGTCCAAGTGATGGTTGGCTTGTCGGGGTAGTAGATGTAGCCGCCGGCGAACACTTCGTTGCGGTTTCCGCTCGGGTCAAAGAAATAGATCGTCTCCCCGCGCGTGATACCGTGACGCGTCGGGCCGAGATCCAGTGACACTTTCTTCTTGGAGATGATGTCCGCCGCACGCAGCACCTCATGCCAGCTGTCAAGCTGGAAAGACGCATGGTGGAACTTGTTCTTCATCGGCTGGCGGATGAACGCGACATCATGGGCCTTGTTGGAGCAGGACAGGAAAGCCGCAATCTGCAGCTTGTCCGGGCCGGCAACCACCTGTTCGGTCAGCCCGAAGCCGAGAATCTCCGTGAACAGGCGCACTGTGCCGTCGAGATCATCTCCGTAGAGCAGACAATGGTCGAAGCGTGATGGCGCCATGCCCTGCAACCCATCAGGCCAGGGGTCCGGATTCAGGTAGCCGGTCGCGCAGCCGGTTATCTCCTTCTGCGCATAGAGTTCCATCACGTGCCCGGTCGGGATGGTGAAGCGGAAACGCCTGCCTGTGGCGAGGTGTTCACCAGCCGCGATCCAGGAGGTTTCGCAGACGAGCCCGGAGCGCTCAAGTTCTCCGGCAAAGCGCTCCAGGGTGGCTTCGCCATCAACCCGCCAGCCCATGTAATCCATCCCGGCTTCGGTAGTCTCGCGCAGCACGACGCTGTGGTGGTCGGCCTCATCCCAGGCCTTGAAATAGACTCGGCCAGAGGCGTCACGCGCCACTTCCCTGAGCCCCAGAACCTCGGTGTAGTGGGTAACAGCCGCAGCCAGGTCCATTACACGCAATGCGACGTGACCGGGTCGCAGGACGCCTGTGAGTGCCATGGTTCAGTCCTCTTTGAAGTTGTGAATGGGAAACCCTGGCAGCGCCCCGTGCGTCAGCCACGTGCAGACAAGAAAACCCCTCATCTTTGTGCTCCCTCGCCGCCGAAATCAGATCGACCTGAACAGCGGGCTGCGCGCCACACCCTGGGCGGCATCCGCAGATGTCAGGAATTTTTCGGTGAAGATGTCGCGCTCGAACAATCGTCCCTGCATAAGGGCGCGGAGACAGGCTTCTATCATCAATGGCGGCCCACAGAGATAGGCACGATGCTCGCGAAAATCGCCCTTGAAGTGTGCAGCCGCGGCCTCGTGGGCATGGCCAACAAACCCCGTCCACGCGCAGGCGTCTGACGGTTCACTCAAGGCAGGCACGTAGTGAAAGTTTGGGTGTGTGCCGGCCAGCGCCTCGAATTCGTCCTGATAGTAGAGCTCGCTGCGGTTCCGCGCGCCGTGGACAAGCGTCATGGCACGCGTCTCACCGTGTTCGATCAGATCAAGAATCATCGAGCGCGGGCTCGACAGCCCCGAACCACCGGCAATGAAGAGCAGCGGCTTGGGATCCGACACACGCACAAAAAAGCGGCCGAATGGTCCCGCGAAACGTATGGATTGCCCAACCTCCACATCATCGTGCAGCCACGCCGTTCCCTTGCCGCCTGGTACCCGCCGCACGTTCAGCTCAACAAAGTGACCGGTACTTGGCGGATTCGCCAACGAGAATGCGCGCGGCGCGTCCTCGCCGGGGATGTGCACTTGGACGTACTGGCCGGCCTGGAAGTCCAGGTTCTCGGGAAGCTCAAGGGTAATTCCCTTGATCGTGGGTGACAGGTCCGTGTGACCAGTCACGACGCCGGTGAAGTCCCGAACCGGAACATGGCGGGCATCCGGGTCCTCATCGACATCGGCCTCGATCGTTGTATCGGACTGCAAGGTCGCACAACAGGCGAGCGCTCTGCCCTCATCCCGCTCGAAGTCCATCAGTGCGAAGGGTGACGCCGGGCCATGTTCGATCTCGCCGTCAACCACCTGAACCTTGCAAGTGGCACACAGCCCGTGACCACAGGCATGCGGCAGCCACACGCCTGCACGCAGGCAGGCGTCGAGCATGGTCTGACCCTCCTCGGCCTCAACCGTCTGGCCGAGCGGCTCAATCGTCAACCGGTAACTCATCGTTGCAGTCAGCTGCAGGAGCCGTTGATTCCAGTCAGGCCCGGGGTGCGGAACCGGATCACGGCCTTATGGCCCAGCCCGTTGTCCGCGAGGCTTTTTCCCGGATCGGGCGAGAACGGATGTCCCGACCTCAACCAGACAACTTTGCTCCAGTCGACCTTGGCGATGTCCGGGTGCAGCTCATAAAGCTTCGGGATGATCTGATCGCGCAGTGTGCCGAAGGGCAGGCTGGGCAGCACCGGAATGCACAGCGGCGCGCAGTACATCAGGTGATCTTCCCAGCCGATATAGAGGAGTTGCTGGCCGTGAAAATTCTCGACCCGGTCCTTGATCTCTCCGGTGTAGTCCGGGGTAATCGCGTTCACGCTCATGACAGGCTCACGTCAGGCTCTGGGCAGTTCAGGTGGCGACGGCAGGCTTGCCAGTCCACTGTTCCCAATGGTGACGGTCGGGAGAATCCAGGTATTCGCCACCGTCCTCGCCCACGTGGTAGCCGTAATAGAGCATCACTTCGGCCAGCGGGTCAAAACCGGGTGCGCTCGGGTCCACTCCGGGGCGAAAGCAATTGCCCTGGTAAATCTGGTGCACGGGCAGCCAAGCCTGCACGTACTTTTCCGGCTCGTTATCGAAGATGTCCTTGCAGCCGTCAGAGCAGAAATGAAACTTGTTGTCGCGATAGTCACTCTCGCGGTAACAGATTTTGGTGGGGTCATCCGGCTCCGTGAAGCCCATGGGGATCTGGCAGGTCTGGCAGAGCATCGGCAGGGTCGGGTTGTAGAAGCGTTTGCCCTGCTGCTGCAGGTTGCGCCAGTGTTCCAGGCGTGGACGGTAAAAGCGATCAAAGGTCTGCGGGTATTTGCTCGAAAGCCATTCCATCTCGGACTGCTCCGGTACCCAGGTGTGGAAGGCGGCGGCGTGCGTGTAGTTGTAGAAGATTCCCCACACCTCATGCGAGAGACGGTGTTTTTCCTTCGATGCGACGTCGTGGTACTTCGGCATGCGGATGCCGTAGCGCGCCAGATCGTTGAACAGAGCGCCGCCGTTCTGTTCGAAATACATCTCCCAGGCTTCCGCCCAACTCATCACCCTGCGCGGCAGCATGTAGTCCATCATCATCGACACCAGACCGAGCAGCCGGTAGCCGCGCCAGAACCACTTGTCCAGCCAGCGCTGGACGATCGGAATATTGGCAGGGTCCTGCTCCAGGATGAACTTCACCACTTCCAGACCCAGCGTCATGTGACGTGACTCGTCGCTCTGCGCCGAAAAGCCGAAGGTCACCGTCGCCATGTCGCCGTTGTAGGCCGCGCCGGACATGAATGGCATGAACAGCAGATTGGTCAGTACGTATTCGAAGGAGAATGAAATCGCCGTCACGAACTCGAAGGGGCCTGCGGTCATCGCGTCCTCGAAGTAGGACTTCGGCACCGAGAGATACCAGACCCGGTCGTGCATATGGCCCGGGTCATGCAATCCATTGAAGAACTTGTTGTACTGGCTGATCGTGTGCGCCTGCGTCTGCGCGTGGCGCAGTTCGTCTATGGCCTGCATCTGGCTGGCGATACGTGCGCTGGTACCGCGGAAGTTGCGCCCCGCCATCGCAAAGCCACGGTGGGCGGCGTATTCCAGGGGCGACACACCTGTCAGGAACAGCTTCAGGGTGTTGATGTAGCGCGCATCCACCACATTGAACTGCCCATTGTTCTGCTGGAAGGCATCCACGATGGCGTAGAGCTTGCGCTCCTTCTCACCCTGGTATTTCCAGTAGGCGTCCATGGTGAGCCGGAAGGGGTCCTCCCATTTTTCCCAGTCATGGATCCGGATCCCTTCGAATTTATCCAAAGGGAAGGCCTTGTCCATGTCCTCGTAGCTGGTGTCCCAGCCAAGCCCGCGCGTCAGGAGCGCGTAGTTTTCCTTCAGGCTCAGCTTCTTCGGACCATTGGGTGCTGCAGGCATGTTCATGAGTGCTCCCTCCCGTTTACCAGTCAATTCCAGCAGAGGACGAATTCGTCTTCCGATTCGTCGATGTTGCCGGAGAGTGATACCAGATTTATCTGCAGTTCGCGCAGGTCGTACGCGCGACCCAGGCGCTCCTCGATGGATTCGCGACGAATCACCAGGCGGCCCGGTGCATCAACCTTGATCATCGCGGGAAAGTGCGCCACGAGCGCTTCCGGATTGTCGGCTTCGATGGCTTCGATGATCGGACGCGTGTCATCGTTGGCCTGGAAGGCAATGAAAACGGCGTCGCCGCTCATGCCACACCCCGGTTCAGGGTGATGCCGAGTTTGCCCACACGAGCATCATAAATCGCATCAACAGCCGTGACGGCCTGCGGACCCTTCTCCCCCAGGACAGCCCCGGCATAAGCCTCGAGCGCATCGTTGACCAGACCGCCCCACTCCGTCAGCCAGTTGACCACGAGATCATGGTTGGCTGCAGACTCGGCCACGCAGGCCTTGGTGACGGCATCCACCCAGCGACTGGTCTCGTCAAACCATTGCTGCAGAAAATCCATGAGCAGGCTGATGGCGGGACCATGCTCGGCAGCACAGTGTGGTTCGATGTGGTTTTGCAGCAATGGATAGAGCAGGCCGTCGAGCACGAGG
>Ga0315909_10003191_pt1 | contig 20200 bp, 17 predicted proteins | sample LakEriMetagenome_11_FD_203527 | JGI IMG/M metagenome (GOLD analysis project Ga0315909, IMG submission 203527) | Freshwater fungal communities from buoy surface, Lake Erie, Ohio, United States - Buoy 2 MA125 | ecosystem: Environmental > Aquatic > Freshwater > Lake | place: USA: Lake Erie, Ohio... | reverse complement strand
CAACGCCGGGCAAGTGCCCCAAGCCGCCCAACACGACCATGGCCACAATCATGACGGACTCCATGAGGCTAAACGACTCGGGTGAAATAAACCCCTGAAAGCCTGCAAACATGGCGCCAGAGATGCCGCCAAAAGTAGCGCCCATGCCAAATGCCATGAGCTTTAAATTGCGCGTGTTCAAGCCCATGGCTTTGGCCGCAATTTCGTCTTCGCGAATGGCCATCCATGCGCGGCCAATGCGTGAGACTTCCAAGCGGTAAGAAATCAAAAGAGTCACGAGCACCAAGGCCAAGAACAGGTAGTAGTACAAACTCACTGAGGCGAACTCAATCCCAAACAGGTTAAGGGGTTTGCCTAAATTGATGCCGAAAAAATGAATCGGATCAATTTGGTTCAAACCCTTGGGACCATTGGTGATATTGACTGGCTGATCCAAATTATTCAAAAAGACCCGAATGATTTCACCAAAGCCCAATGTGACAATGGCCAAATAATCGCCGCGCAACTTCAAAGTGGGCGCGCCAAGCAACATGCCAAACAGGCCTGCCAAGGCCGCCGCCACAGGCACAATGACCCACAAAGGCATGTGGAGCCCACCAGGAAACAGGGCGGCAATGGCAGGAAATGTTTCAAACAAATGGGGTGAAGCCAGTAGCCCATACATGTAAGCGCCGACAGCGAAGAAGGCCACGTATCCCAGATCGAGCAAGCCCGCATAGCCCACCACGATATTCAGACCCACTGCCAGCAAAACATAGAGCAAGGCCATGTCAGCAATCCGCACCCATGCGTTGCCAAATTGCTGTAACACCAAGGGCAAGATCAGCAGCAGCACACCGATGGCCAGGGTTTTGAGAATCTTTGAATTGTTCATTGCAGATTTACCTTTTCTATCACGCGCGATCGGCTACACGCTCGCCCATCAGGCCTGAGGGCCGCAATGTGAGCACAATGATGAGCACGATGAAGGCAAAAATATCGGCGTAATGGCTGCCCAGAACACCCCCCGTGAGAATGCCGATATAGCCCGAACCGATGGATTCAATGAGGCCCAACAAAATACCGCCCACCACCGCCCCCCCTAAGTTACCAATGCCACCAAACACCGCCGCCGTAAACGCTTTCAAGCCTGGCAAAAAGCCCATGCTGTGGTGCACAGTGCCATAGTTGGATGCAAACATGACCCCCGCAATGGCCGCCAAAACGGCACCAATGATGAAGGTGGCAGAAATGACCATGTCGGGTTTCACACCCATCAAGGCAGCGACACGTGGGTTCTCAGAAGTTGCGCGCATGGCCCTGCCCAACTTGGTGGCATTGACCAACCACATGAGTAACGCCAAGGAAATAGCGGTGACACCCAAAATCATGATTTGCGTGGTGGAAATTACGGCGCCACCGACATTGATGGGAGTGGTCGACAACAAGGTTGGAAATGGTTTGTAGTTGGGCTTCCAAATGATCATGGCCAAGGTTTGAAGCAAGATGCTGACACCGATGGCTGTAATGAGTGGCGCCAACTTTGGGCTGTTTCGCAATGGGCGATAAGCAATTTTTTCAATTGCAAAATTGAGAGAGGCAGCCACCACACTGGCAATGACCAAAGAAACAACGAGCATCAACCAGCCGGGCATGCCAGGTGTGGCATCTTGCATGAGTGCAATCACAGACCAACTGGTCAGGGCAGCCACCATCAGCACCTCGCCGTGGGCAAAGTTGATCAAATTGATGATGCCGTAGACCATGGTGTAACCCAAGGCTATCAGGGCATACATGCTGCCTTGGACCAAACCATTGATCACCTGCTGAAGAAAGACATCCATACCAAACTCCTATTTTTTTGTTGCTTTTGCTTGATTCAGTTCATTCAAGCTTGCCATTTTTTCTGCAATCTTTAACTCTAACCCACGATTGACAGGTCGGTAAAAACCTGGCGCCGGCATGCCCTCAGGCAGGTAATTTTCGCCTGCCGCAAAGCCGCCCGCTTCGTCATGGGCATAACGATAGCCCTGACCATAATCCAAGCTTTTCATGAGCTGAGTCGGTGCATTGCGCAAGTGCATGGGAACAGGTCGTGTGCCGTCTTTTTTCACCCAGGCCTTGGCTTCATTGAAGGCTTTGTAGACGGCATTCGATTTGGCTGCCACTGCCAAATAAATGACGCATTCTGCTAAGGCCAACTCACCCTCTGGACTGCCTAAGCGCTCGTAGACTTCTGCAGCGTCAAGTGCCAAACGAAGGGCGCGCGGATCGGCCAAGCCAATGTCTTCTGCAGCCATGCGAATAAGTCGTCTGGCCATGTAACGAGGGTCTGCACCGCCATCCAACATGCGCGTGAACCAGTACAAGGAAGCGTCTGGGTCTGAGCCCCTGACAGATTTGTGCAACGCACTGATGGTGTCATAAAACTGCTCGCCGCCCTTGTCGTATCGGCGCATGCGCTCGCCCAAAACTTTCATCAGCCATGTATCTGAAATAGCTTCGAGTTTCTCAGTTTGCGCTGCGACAGCCAAAGTTTCAAGGGTGTTGAGCAAACGACGTGCATCACCATCGGCATAAGCAATGAGTCGTTGCTCTGCTTCTGCCGCCAATGGCGGCACCGCACCAATGGCATGCGCGCGTTTCACAATGTGTTTCAAATCTTCTTCGTTGAGAGCTTGCAGAACATAGACAGCCGCTCTAGAAAGCAAGGCAGAGTTGACCTCAAAGGAGGGGTTCTCGGTGGTTGCTCCAATGAAAGTGAATAAGCCACTTTCAACATGTGGCAAGAAGGCGTCTTGCTGGCTTTTGTTGAAACGATGAACTTCGTCCACAAACACAATGGTTCTTTGCGGCTGCAGCCCATTCAATGCGGCCTCGGCTTTGTCGACCGCTTCTCGAATGTCTTTGACGCCACCAAGCACCGCACTGATGCTGATAAATTGCGCATCAAATGCATCCGCCATGAGCCGAGCAATGGTGGTTTTGCCGACTCCCGGCGGCCCCCACAAAATGCAACTGTGTGGCTGTCCAGATTCAAATGCCAAGCGAAGGGCCAAGCCCTCACCAATTAGATGTTGCTGACCAATGACCTCACCCAAATGCTTGGGACGCAAGCGCTCTGCCAAAGGCTGCTGTAAGTGAACGCTGGCGTTCATGGCCGAATGACCTGCACGCCCGCAGGTGCTTTGAACTGAAAAGTCTCTGGCGGCAACTTCACATTGGCTTCAAAATTCTGAAAATTCAAACGCGATGTTTGACCTAAACCATCCACAATTTCCAAGACCGTCAACACAGGCACATTGGTGGCTGTGCTGGCCCCGGCCGCACCCAACTTCAAGCCCACTCGGATGACTTGGACGGCGCCATCGGACTGTTTGGGTGTGGCTCTAACCCATTGCAAACCTTCTGAGTCTGGCTCTGCTTTCAAATTGAATTCAGCTTGCAGCGCTTTCAAATCGCCAGACGAGGAGATGAACGCAGCTGGCGTTTGGCCCAGCAATTGGTTTTGTTTGCGCATGGTGACTTGGTTTAAGTCGGCGTCAAATAGCCACAACCACTGACCATCGGAAACCATGGCTTGCACAAATGGTTTTTGATAGGTAAATCGAAATTGCTGAGGTCTTTGAAATTCAAAAGTACCCGAAGACGTTTTTCTGCGAGGTGCTTGATCGGCTTTAGAGGGGCCCATCACCACCTGCGAAAACTGAGCACGTCCGCTTTGTGTGTGCTTCAAAAATTGACTCAAAGACTCGATAGCATCAGGCGAAGTTTGCGCCCATGCACTCGGCATCAGGCAAAGCAAAGCGATGGACAGCCAGAGCAGATGGAGTTTGGCTTTCATCTTGATAAGACAGTTTGAAAAAGGACGCTTATTGATTATTCAGCGCGCGCAGGCACCAAAATTTCGCGCTGCCCGTTGCTGCTCATAGAACTGACCAAGCCCGCCTTCTCCATCTCTTCCACCAAACGTGCTGCACGGTTATAACCAATCTTCAAATGTCGTTGGACCAAAGAAATACTGGCCTTGCGATTTTTCAAAACCACTTCAACGGCTTGGTCGTACATAGGATCTTTTTCAGCATCGCCACTGTCGCCATAGCCAGTGTCTTCGCCATCGGTGGTGCCACCTTCCAGCACGCCCTCAATGTAATCAGGCTCGCCTTGTGTTTTCAAATAGCTCACCACGCGGTGAACTTCTTCGTCACTCACAAAAGCGCCATGAACACGGATGGGAAAGCCAGTGCCAGAAGGCATGTAAAGCATGTCGCCCATACCCAGCAAAGCCTCAGCACCCATTTGGTCTAGGATGGTTCGGCTGTCAATTTTGCTAGAGACTTGGAAAGCAATGCGTGTGGGAATATTGGCTTTGATCAAGCCAGTGATCACATCGACACTGGGACGCTGTGTGGCCAAGATCAAGTGAATGCCAGCAGCACGCGCCTTTTGCGCCAAGCGAGCAATGAGCTCTTCAATTTTTTTACCCACCACCATCATGAGGTCGGCCAACTCATCAATCACCACCACGATGTGCGGCAAGCGCTTCAGTGGTTCGGGATCATCAGGCGTGAGGCTGAAGGGATTCAAGATAAATTCTTCGCGCTCGGTTGCGTCGTCGATTTTGGTGTTGTAACCAGCCAAGTTGCGAACGCCCATTTTGCTCATCAGCTTATAGCGGCGCTCCATTTCGCCGACACACCAATTGAGGCCATGCGCGGCTTGCCGCATGTCGGTCACCACGGGTGCCAGCAAATGCGGAATGCCTTCATACACCGACATCTCCAACATTTTGGGGTCGATCATGAGCAGTCGAACATCACGCGCTTCGGCTTTGTAAAGCAAAGACAAAATCATGGCGTTGATGCCCACAGACTTACCAGAGCCTGTGGTACCCGCCACCAAGACGTGAGGCATTTTGGCCAGATCCACCACCACCGGATTGCCCACAATGTCTTTGCCCAAGCCCATGGTGAGCATGGACTTGGCTTCGTTGTAAACCTGCGATCCTAAAATTTCGCTGAGCTTGATGGATTGGCGTTTGGCATTGGGCAATTCCAAGGCCATGTAGTTTTTGCCAGGAATGGTTTCCACCACACGAATGGAAATGAGGCTGAGTGATCTTGCCAAGTCTTTGGCCAAGTTGACCACTTGCGATCCTTTGACACCTGTTGCGGGTTCGATTTCATAACGCGTGATGACAGGGCCGGGTGCTGCAGCCACCACACGCACTTCAACGCCAAAATCTTTGAGGCGTTTTTCAATCATGCGACTGGTCATCTCAAGCGTTTCTGGCGCGACGCCCTCTTGGCGCAAGGTCAAACTGTCGAGTAAATCAACCTGCGGCAATTTGCTGTCAGGCAATTCATTGAACAAAGGCTTCTGACGCTCTTTCACCACACGCTCGCTGCGAGGGACGGCAGTCACGGGAGATTCAATGACCATGGGGGCAACTGGCTCAGCGAAGACTGGCGCGGACACGCCTGCCGCTGCAAACAGAGGCTTCTCTTCAAATTCGTTTCCGAAGGGGTGCAGTTGAGGTTCTGCGGGCAATTTGGATTGAAGCTGTTCGCGTTCGCGCAAAGCTTGCTGGCCCATGGCCAAGTCTTCTTCCATTTCGCGCTTGACTTGACGCGACTGCATCAAGCCGTCGATCTTGCCGCCCAATGCTTCACACACTTGACCCCAAGAAAATCCAAAGGCCCACCCCATCCCCAGAGCGAGGCAAACAATTTCAATCAAACTAGAGCCATTAAAGCCCAACCATTTCAAAGAAAAATGTCCGACGGCATACCCTAAAGCCCCACCACTGGTGCCAGGCAGCATGACATCCCAACGTGTCAGTCGCGCCCATTCCAGCGCACTGCTAGAAGACATGAGGACAAACAAGCCGATCCAAAAAATCAAACGAGTTTTCCAAGTCGATTCCGATTCTTTGTCGAATGCCTTGGACGCAGTTTCGTCCGTTCTGAGCCAGTCGGCCCAAGCATTCAGCCACACGCGTCCCAAGATAGCCACCAACCACCACGCAGAGTAGCCAAAGCAAAAATACATGCCATCAGCCAACCAAGAGCCGACCAAGCCCATCCAGTTGTGCACGCCGCCGCCCAGGCCTGAACCAGACCAAGATGGATCTTTGGGACTGAAACTGAACATGGCCAAGGCCAATAAAATGAGAACGGCAGCACCCAAGAAAAGAACGATTTCCTGAGTGAAGCGCATCAAGCCAACGCCCTCATTGAGCACTCTGGGTGAGTCAGCTTCAGGGCTGGCGGTTGGATTGGTAAGGGTGCGAAGTGAATAAGTCATGGTCTGACCCTCAAGCTTACCCGATAGACCCCCCAAAACAGGTGTTTCACAAGCTTCTTACAATGGAGGTTTAGCGTTAACCCCAATCCTGCCAGATTGCACCTCATGTCCAACACCCTTCTCACCCAACATGCCCAAGTTTTAATTCTCGGGTCAGGCCCTGCCGGCTATACGGCAGCCGTTTATGCGGCCCGCGCCAACCTCAAGCCCTTGCTCATCACGGGCATTGCCCAGGGTGGCCAGCTGATGACCACCACCGAGGTGGACAACTGGCCTGCCGACGTGCATGGCGTGCAAGGCCCTGAGCTCATGCAACGCTTTTTGGAGCATGCCGAGCGCTTCAATACGCAAATTGTGTTTGACCACATCAACAAGGTCGATTTCAGCAAACGCCCCTTTACTTTGACGGGCGACAGCGGTGTTTACACCTGCGATTCTTTGATCATTGCAACGGGCGCATCCGCCAAATACCTTGGCATTGACTCTGAAACGGCTTTCATGGGCCGCGGCGTTTCTGGCTGCGCCACCTGCGATGGTTTCTTTTACAAAGAGCAAGTGTGCTGCGTGGTGGGCGGTGGCAACACCGCCGTCGAAGAAGCCTTGTACCTGTCCAACATTGCCAGCAAGGTCTACCTCATTCACCGCCGCGACAAATTCAAAGCCGAGCCCATCTTGGTCGACAAATTGATGGACAAAGTGGCAGCTGGCAAAATTGTTTTGCAAACTTTCCAAACTTTAGAAGAAGTCTTGGGAGACAACACTGGCGTCACCGGGGTTCGCTTGAAGTCCACCAAAGACGGCTCTTTGCAAGATTTAGAACTCAAAGGCTGCTTCATTGCCATTGGTCATTCGCCCAATACCGATATTTTTCAAAACCAATTGCAAATGGAAAACGGCTACATCGTGACGCAAAGCGGACTGAAAGGCTTTGCCACCATGACCAGCGTGCCTGGTGTTTTTGCGGCTGGCGACGTCCAAGATCACGTCTACCGGCAGGCCATTACCAGTGCGGGAACAGGCTGTATGGCTGCCTTAGATGCCCAGCGCTTTTTGGAGCAAGAAGGCGCCTGATACCCCGTTCCTTGGGGTGAATTTGCAACATGCCAAGGGCTGGTTGCCAGCCCTTGGGGCATTTTTTAGGCCATTTTGCTTGGCTCTGACCCAAAAAGCTGGCTATAATCCAAGGCTTTGTTGTTCACTCCCTATGGGGGTCCAACAAAATGGGTTACCGCCACCCTTCTGGCGAGGTGAGGCTGGACCGCCTTAAGTTTTGCAAACAACACTTCACTTGCATCCATGCAAGCCTTTGTTGATTTCGCAAAACTCATCTGGCACCAGCTGTTTATAAAAAGTATCGGAGTGTCCACATGGCACGCGTCTGCGACGTAACGGGCAAAGGCCCCATGGTCGGAAACAATGTTTCCCACGCCAACAACAAAACCAAGCGCCGGTTCTTGCCGAACCTGCAATATCGCCGTTTCTGGGTTGAGAGCGAAAACCGTTGGGTGCGCCTGCGCGTTTCCAGCGCCGCTTTGCGCCTGATCGACAAAAATGGCATTGATGCTGTTCTCGCAGACTTGCGCGAACGCGGTCAAGCTTAAACCCCCTACAGGAGCACCATCATGGCAAGCAAAGGCGGACGCGAAAAAATCAAGCTGGAATCTACAGCTGGAACTGGTCACTTTTACACGACCAGCAAGAACAAGAAAACAATGCCCGAGAAAATGTCGATCATGAAGTTCGACCCAAAAGCTCGCAAGCACGTTGAGTACAAGGAAATCAAACTGAAGTAATTCAGCTTGACGCCATAGAAAAAGCCCGCATCAGCGGGCTTTTTTGTTTCTGGAGAAATTTAAATGGGGCAAACAATTGGGGTCAGATCGACTTTAATTTGGTCAATCTGTTTGGGGCAGAGGCTAATGGGGGCTTCCTCATGGTGGAGTACCACAAATCGTCAGCCCCCATTAGCCTCTGCCCCAAACAGATTGGAAATTAATGTTGCTCTGACCCCAATTGTTTGCCCCATTTAAATTGGCCGCCCCAATCGATCAAGCGCGAGCAGCGCGAAGTTGGGTGGAGAAGTCGCGAAGTGCAGCAATGCCGCTTTCTTCTGCGCGTTTACACCAAGCTTGTAAATCAAGCGCCAACTGTTCGCGGTTGTGGGAGGTGTTGAGCCAAATTTGGCGCAGCTCTTCGCGCATAGCCAACATTTTGTCTAGCACGGGATAGGCTGCAAGGGTGGCGCTCAAAGGGGCGCGTGCTTCGGCCGGTATTTTGTCGCCATCGCGGTGAATCCAACGCTTGGCTACTTTTAAAACACTGGCGTCAAGTTTGGCATTGGCCACTTCTTGGCGGAAGACAGTGCGCATTTGACGGGCGTAACCGGCCATGACTGCATATCGGTTGGTGATCAAAGCTTCCAAAGTTTTCTCATCAGCCACAGGGCGTAATTCGCCAAAGGCCAAGACAGGCGGGGTCTTTTTCACAGTGGCCAAACCTACAGCTTGCAAGATGCAGATGTACGCCCAGCCCAGATCAATTTCATAGGGCTTGACCGACAACTTGGCAGACGTTGGGTAGGTGTGATGGTTGTTGTGCAGCTCTTCACCACCAATCAAGATGCCCCAAGGCGAGATGTTGGTGCTGGCGTCGTGTGCCTCGAAGTTGCGGTAGCCCCAATAGTGGGCAGCACCATTGATGATGCCTGCCGCAGTGATTGGAATCCAAGCCATTTGAACGGCCCACACAGTAAGGCCCAATGCGCCAAACAAGGCCACATCGATGATCAACATCAGTGCCACACCTTGCCAGGAAAAGCGCGAATACAGATTGCGCTCTATCCAGTCGTCGGGGGTGCCATGGCCATAGCGGCTGAGGGTTTCTTTGTTTTTAGATTCTTTGCGGTACAACTCGGCACCGGTGAACAACACCGTGCGAATGCCGTGCACATGCGGGCTGTGCGGGTCTTCAGCTTGCTCGCACTTGGCGTGGTGCTTACGGTGAATGGCGGCCCACTCTTTGGTCACCTGACCGGTGGTCATCCACAACCAAAAACGGAAGAAATGCGATGCGATGGGGTGCAAATCTAAGGCACGGTGAGCCTGATGGCGGTGCAAGAAGATGGTCACGCTGGCAATCGTGATGTGGGTAAGACCCAGAATGACAAAGAAAATTTGCCAACCCGAAAATCCCATGATTCCGTTGGCCATCCAGTCAATGACCGCGTCAAATACAGCCGAGTCGAGTAACAACATGCAATCGCTTTCTGTGTAGAGGTGCCCGTAAAGGCTATCCTAATATTTTAAGATTTTCGAATTCAAATTGACAGTGATTTCAACAAGCAAGCACCAAAGTTAGCGCTTTAGGATTCACTTTCGAATCCAAATAGCGGCAAAGAAACCGTCTGTGCCATGCCTATGGGGCCACAGGCGTAAAAATTGGCCATTGCACAGCTTGTCGGCATTGGCCACTTTCAAGCGTGTCAGTTCTTCGGCCACAGGCAAAACTGCAAAATCGGGATGCGCCTTAGAAAACGCTTCAGCGATCTCTTCGTTCTCTTGCGGCAGCATGCTGCAGGTGGCATAGACCAAACGGCCACCCGGCTTCAACAAACGCGCTGCACTTTCCAAAATAGCAGTTTGAGTTGCCGTGACTTCGGCAATGCCTTCAGGCTTTTGGCGCCATTTCAAATCTGGATTGCGCCTAAGGGTGCCCAGCCCAGAGCAAGGCGCATCCACCAAAACCCGATCAATCTTGCCGGCCAAGCGCTTCACACGGTCATCGCGCTCATGCGCAATAGCCGCAGGATGCACGTTGGACAACTGGCTGCGCGCCAAACGGGGCTTCAAAGCATCTAAACGGTGAGCTGAGGTGTCCATGGCATACAAGCGCCCTGTGTTGCGCATGGCGGCGCCAATGGCCAAAGTTTTGCCGCCCGCTCCTGCACAAAAATCCACCACCATTTCACCGCGGTGCGCATCCAGCAGCAGCGCCAGCAACTGCGATCCTTCGTCTTGCACTTCAACCGCACCGCGCTCAAAGGCTTTGACCTTGGCCAAAGACGGTTTGCCTTGCAAACGCAGACCCCAAGGCGAATAAGGAGTGAGCTCGCAAACAATGCCTGCCGCGGTTAATTCTTTCTGCACTTCAGCGCGTTTTTCGTTCAAGTCGTTGACACGCAAATCCAAGCTACCCGATTGCTGCAAGCTCTTGGCCAAGGCACCAAACTCATCGCCCAGTTGCTCTTTGAGGGGCTGCGCCAACCAATCGGGCAAATTGTGAATGTGCTGCGACATCAAGTCTGAGGGCTGAATGCTGTCGCACATGTCGAGCCATTTTTTTTCGGTGTCGTTCAAGGCGCTTTTGACGAAATCTCTGGGGCCCGCAAAACCCAAAATGGCCAAGCGTTTTTCTTTGGCACCGCTGCCAGACCGGGCCATGTGCTCAAACAAGAGTTTTTGTCGCAAAACTTGAAAAACCGTTTCAGACAGGGTGGCCCGCTCTCGCGGACCCAAATTGCGGTTGTCACGGAAAAAACGAGAAACCACCGCATCAGCGGGATGGTTAAATTGGAGGGTCAGCCTGACCAATTCGGCGCAGGCGTCTAACAGGGCTTTTGGATGCATAAGCTCTATTGTCCCACCGCACAACACGCAAGAGCGATTTCATGCAAGAAGAAACCTTACCGCCACTGATCATCACCCGACCTGGCTACTACCGTCACTACAAAAATTTGCTGTACCAAGTGTTAGGCACCGTGAGGCACAGTGAGTCTCTTGAGCCTATGACTTTGTACAAAGCGCTTTACGGCGAGCAAGGCCTGTGGGTCCGGCCCGCTGCCATGTTCAATGAAACGGTGGACATCAAGGGCGTGATTCAACCCCGTTTTACTTGGTTGGGCGAGGAACTGCCCGAGACTTGAAAAACGCTGCCACAGCGGCAGGAAAAATAAGGTGCTCTTGCGTGAGCACTCTGGCGGCCAGCGTTTCGGCCGTGTCACCCTCAAGAACAGGCACCACGGCTTGGGCCAAAATTTGCCCTTGATCCACCTCGACAGAAACTTGGTGAACTGTGGCGCCAGCAAACTTGGAACCCGCATCAATGGCGCGCTGGTGCGTGTTCAATCCGGCAAATGCGGGCAACAGTGAGGGGTGAATGTTGATCAGACGGCCATGATAGTGCGCCACGAAAGCAGGCGTCAAAATTCGCATGAAACCCGCCAGCACGACCAAAGCGGGATCATGCTCATCAATTTTCGCCATCAGGGATTGGTCAAAAGCCTCCCTAGAGTCAAACAACGTGTGGTCTAGCGTTTGAGTTTTGATGTTGGCAAATTCAGAGCGATCTTGCAACCAAGTGAGGCCTGACGCTTCAGGCTTGTTGCTGATCACAGCGGCCACCTTCACGCCCCATTTCTTGGACCAAGCCTCTTCATGCGCGGTTTTCACAATGGCTGCCATGTTGGACCCAGCGCCAGAAATCAAAATAACAATGTTTTTCACAAATGAACCGTCAAGCAAGACTCCGTATTATCCCTGCAGCGGGTATCTAAATTGCATTTTGTCGCAGCCAAGACACCGGATTTGCGCACGGTCGTGCTAAAAACGCTCTTTCCCTCTTTTTTACTGGCATTGACCGGAGACACACCTCATGGATTTGGCATTCACTCCCGAAGAACTCGCATTTCGCGAAGAAATTCGCGCTTGGGTAAAAGCAAACTTACCTTCCGAAATTTCGCAAAAAGTTCACAGCGCCATGCGTCTCTCGCGTGACGACCTACAGCGTTGGGCCAAAATTTTGGGCAAGAAAGGTTGGCTCGGTTGGGGCTGGCCTGAAGAGTTTGGCGGACCTGGGTGGACAGCTGTGCAAAAGCATTTGTTCGAAGAAGAATGCGCATTGGCCGGTGCCCCGCGCGTGGTGCCTTTCGGCCCCGTCATGGTGGCGCCTGTGATCATGGCTTTTGGCAATGCTGAACAACAAAAGCGTTTCTTACCGGGTATCGCCAGCGGTGACGTGTGGTGGAGCCAAGGCTACAGCGAGCCGGGTTCAGGCTCTGACTTGGCGTCTCTCAAAACCCGTGCTGAACGCGTGGGCAACAAGTACATCGTCAATGGCCAAAAAACCTGGACCACCTTGGGCCAATACGGCGAATGGATTTTCTGCTTGGTGCGCACCAGCAACGAAGGCAAACCGCAAACCGGCATCTCTTTCTTGCTGATCGACATGAAGACACCCGGCATTACGGTGCGCCCTATCAAGTTGCTAGATGGCGAATGCGAAGTCAACGAAGTGTGGTTTGACAATGTGGAAGTGCCCGCAGAAAACCTGGTGGGTGAAGAAAACAAAGGTTGGAATTACGCCAAGCATTTGTTGGCACACGAGCGCACCAACATTGCCGACGTGAACCGTGCCAAACGCGAACTCGAGCGTCTCAAGCGCATTGCCAAAACCGAAGGTGTTTACGAAGACATGCGTTTTCGCGATGAAATTTCTAAGCTGGAAGTGGACATCGTTGCTTTGGAGATGTTGGTCTTGCGTGTTTTGTCGGCAGAAAAGTCTGGCAAAAACTCACTCGACATTGCAGGCCTTTTGAAAATCAAGGGCAGCGAAATTCAACAGCGTTACACCGAACTCATGATGCTGGCTGCCGGCCCCTTCAGCCTGCCCTTCATCTTCGAAGCCATGGATGCAGGTTGGCAAGGCGACTTTCCCGGACACGAAGTTTCCAACGCACCGCTTGCAGCCAACTATTTCAACATGCGCAAAACCACGATCTACGGCGGCAGCAATGAAGTGCAGCGCAACATCGTGGCTCAGGTAGTTTTGGGTTAATGACTTAACCCCTAAAGGACACATCATGGATTTCGATTTTTCAGACGATCAAGAACAATTGCGCGACGCTGTTCGCAAATGGGTCGACAAGGGCTACACCTTTGACCGCCGCCGCGAAATTACGCATGCGGGCGGCTTTGACCGCGCCGCCTATACCGAGCTGGCAGAGCTGGGCCTGTGCGGCCTGTATGTCAGCGAAGATCAAGGCGGTATGGGCATGGGGCCCGTTGAAGGCATGGTGGTGATGGAAGAATTGGGCCGCGGCATTGTGCTCGAACCCATACAGCATGCTTTCATTGCTGGCGCCGTTTTAGAAGGCTATGCACCCGATGCTTTGAAGGCCGCATGGCTGCCCAAAATTGCAGGCGGCGAAGCCATTGTGGTGTTGGCTCACCAAGAACGCAAATCACGTTACAACACCCACAAATGCGATGCGCAAGCACAGCAACAAGATGGTCAATGGCACATTACCGGCACCAAAAGCATGGTGGCCGTGGGTGACCATGCAGATGCCTTTTTAGTGCCAGCCATGGCATCCGGCAAGCTGGCTTTGTTCTTGGTGGCCAAAGAAGCCAAGGGCTGCACCACGTCGGGCTACGGTACCCAAGACGGTGGCCGCGCTGCCGAACTCCAACTCAATCAAAGCCCCGCAAGTTTGCTAACCCTCGATGGCCAAACCGCATTGAGCCACGCCGTGGACATTGGCATTGCGTGTGCCTGCGCTGAAGGCGTCGGCGTGATGGACAAAACCATGGCCATCACCGTGGACTACATGAACACCCGCAAGCAGTTCAACACCACCATTGCCACCTTCCAGGCCCTGCGTCACCGCGTGGCCGATATGAAAATGCAATTGGAGTTGGGCCGCTCAATGAGCTATTACGCCAGCTTGAAGCTGAATACACCTGCATCTGAGCGCCACCAAGCCATGGCCCGTGCCAAATACCAATTGGGCAATTCCATGCGCTATGTGGGACAACAATCTGTGCAATTGCATGGTGGTATTGGCGTGACTGACGAGTACATTGTGAGCCACTACTTCAAGAAATTGACGCAGCTTGAAATGACTTTCGGCGACACCCTGCACCACTTGGGGGAAGTGTCTGCCAGTATGCAAGAAACAGCTGGCGTTTTCGCTTAAGGGAAGCTAAAGATCTAATCGATCAATCTGGAATTTTGAGGCACATGTGCCATCAAAAAAGCCATTTGATCGGTCAAGATTCTGCGGTTTCGCAAAATGAAATCTTCCCACAGGCTGGGCACGTAAGGGGCGTAGAGCAATGGCATGCCTGCTTGCTCAGGTGTCCTGCTGCTTTTGCGATGGTTGCATGAGCGACACGCCGTGACCACATTCATCCAATTGTCGATGCCATTTTGTGCAAAGGGCACGATGTGCTCGCGGGTGAGCTCTGTTTCATGAAACCGCTGGCCGCAATAAGCACACACATTGCGATCTCGAATGAACAATTTGCCATTGGTCAGGCCGGGGCGAAGTTCGAAAGGGTTGATGCCATGAACGCCGCGGGTGCCAATGATGCTGTTGACCTTGATGATGGACTGCTCGCCCGTGATGGCATTGTGGCCACCGTGAAAAACAGCAATTTCTTGACCCGCTTCCCAGCGGACATCTTCGGCTGCGTAATAGACCACAGCTTGTTCCAAAGTAATCCAAGACTGCGGAAGCCCTTGGGCAGACAATTTCAAGACCTTCACAAGCGACTCCATTCAACGGTAAAACCATGACATGAAACGAGAACAGGCCAGTCTTTCTGGTCAGTCACAATATACCCTGTAATCAATTCATTTTTATGACGCAAGCAGCATGAAGGTATTTCGCGGATTCAACCACCCAGACAGGGCCCATCAATGCGCCTTGACGATCGGTAACTTTGACGGTGTCCACCGCGGCCACCAAGCCATGCTCGCGCTCTTGAAAAACGAAGCTGCGCACCGCGGGGTACCCAGTTGTGTGATGACCTTCGAGCCTCACCCCAGAGATTTTTTTGCCAAGCTGCACAACAAACCCGAATTAGCACCTGCACGAATTGCAAACCTGCGCGACAAACTGCTAGAACTCGATCGCTGCGGCATTGACCAAGTGGTGGTACTGCCCTTTGACGCACGCTTGGCAAGTCAAACACCAGAGGACTTCATTCAGTCTGTTTTGGTCAAGGGTCTGGGTGTTAAATATTTGCTGGTGGGTGATGATTTTCGCTTTGGCGCCAAGCGGGCCGGCGACTACAGCATGCTGGATGCCGCGGGTCAGCGCCTGGGTTTTGATGTGGCCCGGATGAACAGCTACGAAGTGCATGGCCTCAGAGTTTCAAGCTCTGCCGTCAGAGAAGCCCTAGCCAAAGGCGATATGCACGGCGTCACCCGTCTTTTGGGACGGCCCTACAGCATCAGCGGCCATGTGGTGCATGGCAGGAAGCTAGGGCGCGGCCTAGGCGCCTCTCATGAAGGCGCTCAGGACGGCTTCAGGACCCTCAATTTGCGATTTAGCCACCGGCAACCCGCAGCCAGCGGTATTTTCAATGTGGAAGTTCATGGCTTAGGCCCACAAGCCTTGCCAGGGGTCGCCAATTTGGGCATTCGCCCCTCTTTAGACCCCAACGATGTCAATGGTGGCCGCGTACTTTTAGAGACCCATTGCTTAGACTGGCCAAGCCAGCTTGGGGTTGAAGGTGGCTACAGTAAAATCATCCGAGTTGACTTGCTGCACAAATTACACGACGAACTCAAGTACGACAGCTTGGAAGCCCTTACTTTGGGCATTGCCAAGGACTGTGACGATGCGCGTGCATTTTTCGCCGCTAGAAATGCGACTTTGCAAGTCCCCACACCATGACGCTTTGAACAATGTCCGAACAAAAAACAAATTACCGTGCCACTCTGAACATGCCCGACACCGCGTTTGCAATGCGCGGCGATTTGCCTAAACGTGAGCCTGCTTGGGCCAAAGCTTGGAGCGATCAAGGCCTGTACAAAAAACTGCGTCTTGCCCGCCAAGGCGCCCCCTTGTTTGTTTTGCACGATGGACCGCCGTATGCCAATGGCAAATTGCACATTGGTCACGCCCTGAACAAAGTGCTCAAAGACATGATCGTCAAGTCCAAGCAATTGGCGGGCTTTGACGCGCAATACATTCCCGGCTGGGACTGCCACGGCTTGCCCATTGAAAACGCCATTGAAAAATTGCATGGCCGCAAACTGAGTCGCGACGACATGCAGGCCAAGAGCCGCGCCTTTGCCTCCGAGCAAATTGATCAGCAGCGCGAAGACTTCAAACGCTTGGGCGTGTTGGGAGATTGGGAGCGTCCTTATCGCACCATGGATTTTGCCAACGAAGCCGGCGAAATTCGCGCTTTCAAACGCGTCATTGAACGTGGCTTTGTGTACCGCGGCTTGAAGCCTGTTTACTGGTGTTTCGACTGTGGCTCATCCTTGGCCGAATTTGAAATTGAATACGCCGACAAAAAAAGCGACACCCTGGATGTTGCCTTTGAAGCGGCCGACAACGCAGCACTGGCCAAGGCGTTTGGCCTTAGCGCCCTGCCCGACTCGTCCAAATCGGCCTTCGCGGTCATTTGGACGACCACCGCTTGGACCTTGCCTGCCAACCAAGCATTGAATGTCAACCCCGAATTGGTTTACGCCTTGGTCAACACCGACAAAGGCCTCTTGGTCTTGGCCGAGTCTTTGGTCGAAAAATGTTTGGAGCGCTACAAGTTAGAAGGCCAAGTGGTGGCCACCACCACCGGCGACAAACTGGGCGGCTTGAATTTCAAACACCCCTTGTACGATGTTCACGAAGGCTACAAACGCTTCTCGCCAGTCTATGTGGCCGAGTACGTCAGTGCGCAAGATGGCACGGGCATCGTTCACTCTTCACCCGCTTATGGTGTCGATGACTTTAATTCTTGCGTGGCCAATGGTCTGGCCTATGACGACATCTTGAACCCTGTTCAAGGCAACGGTAGCTATGCAGAAGACTTGCCTTTGTTTGGCGGCATGAACATTTGGAAAGCTTGCCCCCGCATCATTGAAGTGCTGGGCGAAAGCAATCGCCTAATGGCCACCTACGGCATCACGCACAGCTACCCACATTGCTGGCGCCACAAAACACCTGTCATTTACCGAGCGGCAGCGCAGTGGTTTGTGCGCATGGACGAAGGCTCTGGCGTTTTCACCAAAGACAAAGCACCCAAAACCTTGCGTCAGTTGGCACTAGATGCCATCGACCAAACCAATTTCTATCCCGAAAACGGCAAGACCCGTTTGCGCGACATGATTGCCTACCGGCCTGACTGGTGCATTTCGCGTCAGCGCAGTTGGGGCGTTCCCGTGCCCTTCTTCTTGCACAAAGACTCTGGCGAGTTGCATCCCCGCACCATGGAAATTTTGGACCAAGCGGCCGACATCGTTGAAAAAGGCGGCATTGAAGCTTGGAGCCGTGCCACAGCAGAAGAAATTTTAGGTTCGGTCGATGCCCCTAGCTACACCAAGAGCACCGACATCTTAGAAGTGTGGTTTGACTCGGGCTCTACCTTCCAACACGTTCTTCGCGGCAGCCACAAAGCGGCATACGATCGCGCACCCTTCCACGACGTTGGCCCTGAAGCAGACTTGTACTTAGAAGGCCACGACCAACACCGAGGATGGTTCCACAGCTCTCTGTTGTTGGGCTGTGCGCTCTACGATCGTGCGCCTTACCGCGGTTTGCTCACACACGGTTTTGCCACCGACGGTCAAGGCCGCAAGATGAGCAAGAGCTTGGGCAATGTGATGGCGCCACAAGAGATCAGCGACAAGATGGGCGCAGAAATTGTGCGCTTGTGGGTGGCCTCTACCGACTATTCCGGCGATCTCAACATCGACGACAAAATTTTGGCGCGTGTGGTCGATGCCTATCGCCGCATTCGCAACACCATGCGCTTCTTGTTGGCCAACGTCAGCGACTTCGACCCTGCCAAAGACGCCGTAGCCGATGCCGATTTGTTGGAAATTGATCGCTTTGCATTGAGCCGCGCAGCTCAATTGCAAGCCGATATTTTGGTGCACTTCAAGGCCTATGAATTCCACCCGGTGGTGTCCAAATTACAAATCTATTGCTCGGAAGATTTGGGCGCATTCTACTTAGACGTGTTGAAAGACCGCCTCTACACCAGTGCTCCGAAATCCTTGGCGCGCCGATCTGCTCAAACAGTCCTGTACCGCATCACACATGCCATGCTGCGCTTGATGGCGCCGTTCTTAAGTTTTACCGCCGAAGAAGCGTGGCAAAGCTTTGGCAGTTCTGAATCGATCTTCATGGAAACCTTCAGCGACTTGGGTACACCCAATGAAGCGCTGCTGGCCAAGTGGTCACGCATTCGCGAAATTCGCGATCAAGTGAACAAAGACATTGAAGCCTTGCGCGCCGATGGCCAAGTGGGCGCTTCATTGCAAGCTTCTGTCAACTTGCAAGTTGGACCTGAAGACCATGCCTTGTTGGCCAGTTTGGGAAATGACTTGAAGTTTGTATTCATCACGTCGCAACTCAACCTGGAAGAAGGTTCCGAATTGGTCGCCAAGGTTTCTGTCAGCCAAGACACCAAGTGCGACCGCTGCTGGCATTACTCGCCCGATGTGGGCGTGAACCCCGCACATCCCACACTGTGCGGACGTTGTGACAGCAACCTGCATGGCTCGGGTGAGAAGCGTTTATTTGCTTAAGCCAGCAGGCGCAAACCTCCAGCAATATGGCTAAAAGTAAAAGCGCATTCAAATCAGGGGCGGGCGTTTGGCTCTGGTTGGGCGTTGCGCTGGTCATTTTTTTGCTGGACCAGCTTACCAAAATTGCCATCGTGGGTGCTTTCCAGTTGGGCGAATCTTTGCCCATCACTTCCTTCTTTAATTTGGTCCGCGTGCACAACGCAGGTGCTGCGTTTTCTTTCTTGGCCGATGCAGGCGGTTGGCAGCGTTGGTTCTTTACAGGACTAGGGACTGTCGCTGCATTGGTCATGGTTTATTTGTTGCGCATGCATGCCGGTCAAACGTTGTTTTGCTTGGCCTTGTCTCTGCTGTTGGGTGGGGCCGTTGGCAATGTGGTCGACCGTGTGCTTTACAGCCACGTCATAGATTTTCTAGACTTCTACTACGGTACTTGGCACTTCCCTGCTTTCAATGTGGCCGACAGTGCCATCACGATGGGTGCATGCCTGCTGATCTTGGACGAACTGCTGCGTGTTCGACGGGCTCGTTGACATTGCTACATCCGCTGAGCTAAGTTACATTGAAAAAGGCACCCGAGGGTGCCTTTGATTTTGCAAAGCTGGTAATTACAAAGTGAGGATGGTGCAACCCGTTGTTTTGCGGGCTTCCAGCGCACGGTGTGCTTCTTGCACTTGTGCCAAAGGGAAGGTTTGATCAATGTGAATTTTCACCTTGCCACTTTGCACCACGGCAAACAAATCGTCGGCCATGGCTTGCGTGCTTTCGCGCGTGGTGATGTGACTGAACAAGGTTTGTCGCGTGACATACAAAGAACCTTTGACACCCAAAACCCCCGGTGCAAATGGCGGCACTGCACCAGAGGCATTGCCGAAAGTCGCCATCAACCCAAAAGGACGCAAGCAATCGAGCGATTTTTCCCAAGTGTCTTTGCCTACAGAGTCGTAAACCACTTTCAAACCTTTTCCACCCGTGATTTCTTTCACGCGCGCCAAGAAGTCTTCAGAGCTGTAATTGATGCAATGCTCAGCGCCATTGGCAATTGCCAATTGGCATTTGGCGTCAGAGCCTGCTGTGCCAATCATGCGAAAACCCAAAGCCTTGCCCCATTGACAAGCAATCAGGCCCACACCACCCGCTGCAGCATGGAACAACACATGATCGCCGGCTTGCAAGCCTTCAACGGGACGTGTTTTCAAAAGCAAGTACTGTGCGGTAAGTCCCTTGAGCATCATGGCGGCGCCAGTTTCAAAAGAAATATCGTCTGGCAATTTACAAACGCACTTGGCGGGCATGACGCGCTCTTCGCAATAACTGCCTGGGGGTTGGCTGGCATAGGCTGCACGGTCGCCCACCTTGAGGTGCGTGACGC
>Ga0315909_10003190_pt1 | contig 20205 bp, 16 predicted proteins | sample LakEriMetagenome_11_FD_203527 | JGI IMG/M metagenome (GOLD analysis project Ga0315909, IMG submission 203527) | Freshwater fungal communities from buoy surface, Lake Erie, Ohio, United States - Buoy 2 MA125 | ecosystem: Environmental > Aquatic > Freshwater > Lake | place: USA: Lake Erie, Ohio... | reverse complement strand
TAGACAGCCTTGCTAGAATGCACCCAGGAATGTTACATCACGTATATGAATGGGGAGAAGTAGGAAACCCTATGGAAAGACTTTATGAATTAAATTTAAAAATGGGTAATGGAACAGTTGCAGTAAATGCAGAATTTTTAGAATCAATTAGCATACCAGAAAATGGTACAGAGGCATTTTATAATAAAGCACAAGTAATGGAAGATGGGCAAGCAGTAGTTGTTAACCCAAAGAATGCAGACTATTTGTTCTTTGAAGTAGATGGCACAGAAGTATTTTCAAAAGGTCCTATAAGAATTGCTAATCCTGGAGGAGCAGCAACAAGAGGTTCGTTTCTTGAAGCCTATAATGAATTTTATAAAGTATATTTTAGCGAGGTATATTTAAGATCAATAAAGTTTTATGATCATTTATCTAGACCAAGTGCTTATGAGAAAAATGTTAAAATGGGTGCTAAGAGTTATAATCCTAGAAAAATTGGAAAAGGCTCAGCCCTAGAATGGATTACAAACTTACCTGGAGATGATTTAATTGAATCTTAGTTCAGCAAGCGTTGCAGCAATTGCGTCATTGGAAAATCCCACTGGCATTATTGCAAGATATCTATATGACACAATGACAGCACTTCCAGAATTTTCTGAATACTCAAATTTAGCAGATGAAAACGGTATAAGAATTATTCCAGTAGTTCCTACAAGCCCATATCCAGCAGGAGCCGTAGGACCATTACTTTTAGACCCACTAACCAACCCAGATCAATTTTTAATAACCTATGATGATTTTATAAGGGCAAGATCGGGTGCGGGTAGAAACTTTTATCCAGTTAAATCTATTCAGTCTAGAATTAAAGTAAGCATGTCCGATTTTTCAAAAATGTTATTATTTAGAAATAGGGCTATACAGTTATTAGATAGATGTGACGTTTCTGCTCAAGAAGTTAACAATTGGATTAACGTAAACACACCTGGAGATAGGATATTCTTTCACTCAATAGATGCATACCAAAGTGTATACATGAGTGATGCTACAAATCTAGACGATCAAAGAAACGTATTCTCTGGAGATATCATAGTAAGAGCAGATTACCATATAAACGGTAGTTATAATTAATATTGAGGATACGCCCCCACTATTAAAATATATAGAGGAGGTAAGACAATATGGCATATACACGTGGTAATTCAAAACAAATTATCGTAGGTGCAGCAGCATTATTCATTGCTGATGATTCCCTAGAATACTACTCAAGTGCTTCAGCATACAAGTTTTCATCTGCAAGTGCAAATGGTTTACCATCATTCGCAAATGGAACTTCTTTCAAAGAAACACTGAGTGCAGGTACAGGTGACGCAGCATATTGGACAAACGTTGGATACACAATGAATGGTCTGGAATTACAATTCCAACCAGACTTTGGTGAAGTTCAAGTTGACCAATTACTTGACGTTGCTCGTCTATACAAGCAAGGTATGTCAGTAAGTCTTGTTACAGCATTTGCTGAAGCAACACTTGACAACTTGATTACTGCAATCGCAGCCAAAGATTCTGATTTAACAACATCAGGATCTGCAGATACACTAGAACTAAAATCTGGTGACATCGGTGACGTTCCAGTAGAACGTGCTCTCGCTGCAGTAGGTCCAGGAACTGGTGACCCACAAGTCACTAAAGAACGTGTTTACATTGCAAACCGTGCACTTTCAATCGAAAATGTTACAGTTTCTGCAAAACGTGACACACCTTCTATGTTTGAAGTAACATTCCGTTTACTTTCAGCATCAAATGGATCTTACGGTAGAATTGTAGATCGCACATTGTAAGTCTCGTAAGTTCATAAACACTTAGCCCACTCTCAAAATCTGGGAGTGGGTTTTGTGCTATAATTTTTATTAGAGTCTTAAGGAGGCTTATTAATGGCTACAAGTGTTTATGAAGTTGTAGAGATAGAACTAATGAATGGACAAAGCATCAAAATGCGTCCATTAAAGATAGCATTATTACGTGAATTTATGGACAAGTTCAATAATTTAGGTGATATTGCAACAGACAATAACAAATCAATGGATCTTTTAGTTGACTGTGTTCAAATTGCAATGAAGCAATATGAACCAAAGTTATCAGAAGATAAGAAAACTTTAGAAGATATTTTAGATTTGCCAACTGTTTATAAAATTATTGAAGTAGCATCAGGAATGAAATTAAATGACCCAAACCTGATGGGGGCGGGACTAGTTGGAACGAACTAGATCTTGCCCAGGTAGAATCTGAAGCATTCCTATTAGGAATATGGAAAGACTACCAAACACTGGAGGAAAGCATATCAATGCCAGAACTCAATGCAATTGTTGAGGCATCTAGAAATAGACAAAACACAGATAGAAAGTTTCTAGCAGCACTTCAAGGTGTAGATCTTGATAAACAATCTGTAGATGGCAACGATGCTTGGGAAAAAATAAAAGCCAAGGCTTTTAGTGGTGGAAAAACATCAGATCCAAACGATATAGTGTCGCTTCAAGGACATGCTGCTAAAAAAGCAGGATTTGGAATTGGAGAGGGTTTGGAATACGAGGTGATTGACTAGTGGCAGATGTAAATGCTAATATTAGAGTTGGTATTGACAACAGTGAAGCGTTAAATAGTTTAAGGCAATTACAAACTAGAATAACAAACTTCAATAACTCTGTTGTCAAATCAAGCACAACTGCTGTTCAAAAACAGGCTGCATTTAATCAAGCACTTAGAGATTCTATAGAGGCAACAGGTAAGTATTCTACTTACATGTCTCAAACCCTCACATCCACTGAAAGATTTGGAAGGGCACTAGAAAAAAATAAATTATCACTTGGACAATATTTTAAATATGGCTTGTCACAAGTATCTGGCTTTAGTAAAGTATTTAAAAAAGAATTTCAGGACATATCAGGCTTTGCAGAAGAAAGAGTAAAAAGGCTTCAAACGCAATACATATCCCTAGGTAGAACAACTCAAGGTATTCAAAAGTCTTTAGCGATTAGACCAAATGCACTTAACCTAGGAGACTATAATACCCAACTAGCACTTGCTGGTCAAAGACAACAAATATTAAATAAACTTTTACATGACGGAACAACTGCGTTAGTAAACTTTGGTAAGAATACTCAATGGGCTGGTCGTCAATTAATGGTTGGATTTAGCATTCCACTATCTATATTTGGTGCATCTGCAGCAAGGATATTTTCCGACCTTGAAATGCAAGCAGTCAAATTCCGAAGGGTATATGGAGATTTATTTACAACACAAGAAGAAACACAAAGAAACTTAGATGCTGTTAATGAATTAGCATTAGGGTTTACACAATACGGCGTAGCCGTAAAAGATACTATAGGTTTAGCAGCACAAGCCGCTGCAGCGGGTAGACAAAATCAAGAACTCATGGCAGCAACTGCAGAAGCAACAAGGTTGTCCGTATTGGGTCAAATTGATCAAAATCAAGCACTTGATGCAACTATTGCTCTTCAATCTGCTTTTAGATTAAGCAATGAGCAGTTAGCAGAATCTGTAAACTTCTTAAACGCAGTAGAAAACCAAACAGTGGTTTCTCTTGATGATATTACTGCAGCAATTCCTAGAGTAGCAACAGTTATTGTTGGCTTAGGTGGAGACGTAAAAGACTTAGCAGTTTTCTTAGCAGCAATGCAAGAAGGTGGAGTATCTGCAGAACAAGGTGCAAACGCACTTAAGTCTGGTCTTGCATCTTTAATTAATCCCACAAAAGCAGCAACAGAACAATTAGCAAGTTTTGGAATTAATATTAACTCAATAGTAAAAACAAATCAAGGCGACTTGATGGGAACAGTAATGGCATTTAGTCAAGCCTTAAAAACACTAAATGAATTTGAAAAGCAACAAGCATTAGAGTCAGTATTTGGTAAATATCAATATGCAAGATTAGGTGCTCTATTTGAAAACTTAAGTCGTCAAGGATCTCAGGCACAACAGGTTATGACTTTGACAGAGGCATCTGTAAATGATCTAGCGGGGCTGGCAGAAAAAGAATTAAATGTAATATCACAATCTACAACTATGCAATTTAAAGCGGCAGTAGAGCAATTAAAATTAGCAGTAGCACCGCTCGGCCAGACATTTATGCAAACTGTTACTCCAGTAATTGAACTAATTACTAAAATATTAAAAGCATTTGAAACATTACCAGATGGAGTAAAAAGAGCAATGGTTGTTGTAACAGCAGCAGTGGCTGGTATCGGACCAATTCTTCTTATGACCATAGGTTTAGTTGCTAACGGATTTGGTAACTTAATTAAGGGTATAAATTTAGTTAGAAATGGATTTAATGGATTATTCTCATCAAGCAAAAATCTTGGTGGAAATATGGGATATTTGTCTGTTGCAGAATTAGATGCAGCAGCATCCTCAGCATCACTAGAAGGAACTGTTAACTCCTTAACATCAAGTTTATTAGTTCAGGATCAAGCAGTAAAAGAATTAACTCAGTCATATGTAACAATGGCTTCTGTAGCAGACGCTGTTAGAACAAATCTTCCAAGTGGATTTAATAAAGGAATTGCTACTGGCAGAACTCAAGCACCACAACCACCTATGCGTTTTGCAACTGGAGGATTTGTACCAGGAACAGGTAATAAAGATAATAGGCCAGCCTTATTAACCCCTGGAGAGTTTGTCATGAATGCACAAGCAACTAAAAAGTTTGCTCCAATATTAAGTGCCATGAATCAAGGAAATGTTAATATGCTCGCTTCTGGAGATACAACATTTGCACATATAGGAAGTATGGGTGCCGCCACAGCACAAGAAGTTATGAGCGGCGGAACGCTATATGGATCATCAAAAAACTTTATTGAGGCCATAGTTAATGCTTTAGGTGGACAAACTGAAGTAAGAAGATATTCAGGATTAGGATTTGATGCTCCAAAACTTACAAAAGATGGAAAAGATTTTAACAATGCATTAAAAAATGGAACAATGGCATTGGATGAATTTAATGAATTCTGGGATGAGTCTGGGGTAACTAAATGGAATACAAGTTTAAAAATATCTGGAACAAAGATAGATGAAGTTTCTACAGATCTACAACAATTTGATAATGTATTAAAACAAGAAATAAATACTCGTTCTGAGAATAATCTTCTTAGCGATAGAATTATTGAAGAAGCATATGTTGCTACAAAACAACAGGTTGGAGCACAACAAAAAGTAACACAAAAGTTTCAACAATTAGAAAATACACTAACTGAGGTAAGAGTTAACTTATCTCAAACACAACTATCTGCTGCTGGGTTAACGGAAACAGGAGGTTTTGTACAATTACCTGGATCTAGAAAAATTAGACTTGGTGGAGATAACGCAAAGAGAAGATCTATTGGTGGCCTATACAATGAAAATATTTCTGCTGCTACTGGAATAGCAATGTCAGAGTTAAATAACGGAATAAGACTTAATGAAAAAACAATAAGGCAGTTGGGTGTAAGATCAGGTGAAATAATGATTGATGGCGTAAAGAAAGGAACTGGTGTTGCTAGCCCATCTAAGCAAGGTATTTACATAGGAAAGTCTATTGCAGACGGAATAGCAATTGGAATTAAAAACAACCCAGCACCAGCAGTAGCAGTATCACAAATTGCACAAAATATGAGTCCTATGGGTGCAATTAATAATCAAACTGGACCAGGTGGATACTCTGGATTTAGATTAGTAAATCCATTTAGGGGCACGCCAGCATATGAACAAATGAAACAAGAAAGGTATCAGGCTGCATTTGGTGACATGAAACCTATGGCAGTTGTAAAAAATAATCTTACTAAATTAAGTGGAAAAGTTTTACCATTAATGTTCGCACTAGACGGACTTACATTTGCTGCCTCAATGGCTGGCGGTAAAGTTGGAGAAATAGCAAACAAAGCATTGCCTATAATTTTTGCTATGCAAGGAATGCTTGCCGCAATTAAATTATTACCTAAAACATTACTAAGATTTTTAGGTCCAGTAGGTTTGGTAGTTGGCGGACTAATGGCTTTTAACACAATAATAAATAATGCAATTAAAAAGGGTCAAGATCTAGGCAAGGCTATGACTGTTGGTATAGATGCATTAAATGGTATGGCCACATTCTTTGGAAATACAACAGCAACACAAAAAGCAATAACTGCAAATGCCGTCAGGGCTGGAGTCACACCAGAGCAATTAACACAGGGCCAAGAATTTTTAAAGACAGATGCTGGAAAAGGCATGCTAGATCAAGCAAGATTAGCACTACAAAATCAAGGACCAGAATTTTCAAATATAATAAGCAGACAACTTGTACAGGCAGTAATGTCAGGTGCAGTAACAACAGAACAAGCACAATCTATATCTGCAGCATTAACAGCAGAATTAGGTAGACCAGGAATGGCGGTAGGAATAAATGCACAAATAAGAGAATTACTAGGCCCTAATAACAGTAATTTGTTACAGAATCCACTGCAACTAGCAGTTAATTTAAATGCAGCAAATCAAAAAGCATTAGATAATTTAATAAATGCTGGCTTAAACGGACCTAGTGGAGTAGTACAGGTGGTTGGTGCAGCCTCTGCCATAGGTGCCGCAGGTGCAAATACATTACAGTCTCAAGTAGAAAATATGAATGCTATATCATTTCAATATGATGACCAAATAGCAAAAGCAACTACACTTGAAGAAAAGCAAAGATTAATTGCAGAGCGAGAACTTACAATAAAAGAATTAAAGGACTTGCAAAAAGAAACAACAGACAAGTTGGTTTCTGCTGGCACAAACATAGGAGACCCACTATCCAATTTCTTTGGTAGTAGAGAAATATCAAGACAATTAAAGATGGCTATGGAGTTAACAATTCCAGATCAAGCCACAAGAGAATTTTTTGTTAACTTTACAAAAGAAGGTTTATTTAGAGGTGCAAAACCAATAGATATAACACTTAGAGGTGCACTAGCAAGTGGACAACTTGACGCTAATTCATTAAAAGCATTTATAGAATCATTTACTTCTCCAAAAGAAGCGAAGGCACAATTAAAGATATTAACAGATCAGTATGCAATGGATGAGGTTAATAGAATATTACAAGTAAGCCAATTGCTTGACGATGATAAGTTAAGAGGAAAATTAAATCTTGATCTAGAAGGAGTGTCTAAAGAAAACCTAGATAGTTATTTAGAAGGTGCAAGATATATAACTGAAAATCCAAATCTAAAGACTAGATTCCAATTTGCTAATGCAGACAGACTAATTGAGGTAGGAGATAGACTTAAATCTTTAGAGACATTACCTAACCCTCTTACAAAAGATATTATTACTAACTTTATGCAAAATAACTTTGCTGAATTTAGTTTTGCTAAAGAACAGATAGATGAAATATTGGCACTGCCAGCAGAAAGTCAAAGAACTGTATTTCTAAATTTGGTTGCACCAGATCAAAAAGTATTGGATGCTGCAGCACAAGCAGGTAGATACGGTGGAATGGAAGAATACTATAACGTTATAGAGCAAGGTGCAATAAACGCTGGAAAGGCGAATAAGGATTTAGCAGATAGTGCAAAAGCAGCAGCAGATGCCTTAGAAGGAGAACTTTCTGCACTACAACAACTATTAAAGAGTGCAAGAGAAACAAAGGAATTATCAGACAATTTAAATACATTACAAAAGAAATATGGACTATCTGCAGAAGCCGCAGGCAAATTAAACGCTGAGGCATCAAAAGAATTATTGTCTAAACCTAAAAATCAAATTAAAGATATCATTGAGCAAATAGATAACTGGGTAGCAAGAGAAAAATTACTTCAATTACAACAAATGAGTTCATATGAATTAGCAAATCTAAGATTAGAAATAGATCAAAAAAATGTTGAAAGTTCTATAGATGCTGAAGAAAGAAGAATAGATGTAATAAATAGACAAAATGAACTATCTCAAAGACAAATTTCTATAAGACAGAGAGGCCTACAAGAACTAGGTAAAAAAGAAGATGTTGTTAATAAATTATATGATGCAAGAATTTCTGTGTTGGATAGAGTATCACAGGCCAATGACAGACTTGCTCAACAACAACAAAGTCAGATAGATTTGGCTACAGCATTGAGTAGTGGTGATATTGCCTCAGCAGCAAAGACAGTTGTAAGTATGAATCAAGCACAGGCCCAATATCAGTTAGAAGATACTAGGTCAGCATTAGAACAACAAAGACAGGTAGAACTACAATCTTTGACGGTATCAATTAATGGTCAATTATTAACTAGAGCACAAATACAACAACAAATTAGCGATATAGAAGAAGTTATATATCAAAGACAACAACAAATTCAAATAATTGAAGATAGGATTTATGTATTAAATCAAGAAAAACAAACAATTACAGATCAAATTGCTGTAAATACTGCAAGACAGCAACAAGCAGAATATAATCATATTCTTAATATAATAAAAAGCAATGAGCAGTTAAAGATAAAGTCTGAACATACGAAGAGAATTAGAGATTACTTAAGAGATGCAGCAATATATTCTGAAAGAATATCTTCAAGAGGATTTAACAAGGGTGGTCTTGTTAGAGGATTTGCAGCAGGTGGAGCCGTAGGTGGATTAGGTAATACAGATACAGTACCAGCAATGCTTACTCCTGGAGAATTTGTAGTTAGAAAGTCTGTTGCTAGAGCCAACCTTCCTCTACTTCAATCATTAAATAGTAATGTATTCCCAGATATGTCTGCTGGTGCAGAACTTTCATCAATTCCAGTGATGTCAGCACAATCATCTACAGTTAATGCACCAGTGTATAATAATTATAGTGTTAATGTCAATGTACCTAATACAGATGCTTCTGCAAACGATATTGCAAATGCGGTAATGTCTAAAATTAGAATGAATGGCGATAGATCAATTAGGAGAAATAGAATATAATGGCTAGCAAAGCATATATACAAAATAGATGGAATACTGGTGGATTAAGAAAAAGACCACAGGCCATTGCATTCTCTGATAACTACGGTGTAACTGACGATGGACTATTAGTTCCAGACGGTAGTGAATTTGAAGATTTTATAATTCTTTCAGACGACAATAGATCTGAAATAGGAATATCAGCAACTAGAATTGAAAATAGAAGAAGAATGATTAATGGAACAATGCGTTCATATTACATAGCAGATAAAAGCACATATACCTTAGATTGGCAAATGCTTCCATCAAGATCTTTTAATGGAGATCCAAACTTTTCAGATAACGGAATAAAAGCAACTGGGCTAACACAATACACATCCGATGGTGGTGCTGGAGGTGTAGAGTTAGTAAAATGGTATGAAGACCACCCAGGACCATTTTATATGTTTTTAGCATATGACAGATATGATAAGTTCACTACAGATCAATATAATAATTTAGCAAAATACAACGATGTTGTAGAAGTATACTTTTCATCTTTTGAACATAACGTAGTAAGAAGAGGCGGAAGCACTTACGATTTTTGGAATATATCTCTTTCACTTGAGGAGGTATAATGTTTTTAGATTCAGCATTAAAAGAACATTTATATAAAAATAACGTAGTTAAAACACAAGGCTTAGTTATAGCAGAGTGGAACTTAAATGACTATGAATCAATAGAAAGATATGGAAACTATAGATATAGAAAAACTACTGCAAGTTCCACATATGCGTTGCTTTCATCAACCTATGATGCTTTTGACTTAGAAGATTTTTATACTGATGCAACTATTTCATATGTTCAATCACAAAATATAATTGATAATTCTAATCAACTACAAATATATCAGAGTAGAGAAAAAAATAGAGAGTTATATTTTGATTTAAGAGAATGTTTTGATAACTTTAGACCACGCTCTGGAATCAACAAGGTGCTATGGCTAGAGTCAGGTAAATATATAGACAATATAAGATCAGCCAGAAGACCTAGATACTACATGGCATCAAGAGATGATTATTTTAAATATTGGTGTTCTTATAGAAAAGAAGATGGTATTGAAAGAGGCATATCTAAATCTGTAGATAACACTAACGTGGGGTATGCAATAGATGATGTATCTCCATTTGTAGTATATAAAAATAATCTTCCAGCAAATAGAATAGTTGTAAAGATGCAAACAAATTTAGCAGAGACTGCACTATCTCAATTTAGAAATTCAGACGGCAACTTGGTCAATGATGTACTTGGAGATAGAACCAAATCTAGTATTCCTAAAAGATGGTCTATTGAATATTTAAACTCTACTAATAATTGGGTAACAGCGATATCTTTTAATGAAGACTCTGTTAGATCAGATGGAACTCCAATAGTTGACTGGGATGGATACGTTGAGTTGTACTACGGAATAGCGGTTCCTCAAAGATTTAAGTCTATATTTAATTTAGTAGGATATGTATCACTAGATTCTCTTCCTGCGACTGGCCTTAACGGAGAGGCATACATAGTGGATTCAGACATAAATAATCCTGGCACACTAATGATATGGGATGAGGAAGATTTAGAGTGGCTATCTTTTAATGTTGAGTATAAGTTTGACTTATTGCAAACAGACGATACTAAAAGATTAGGTTTAGTAAGTAAATTAACAGATCCAAGTTTTTATTTAAATGGCAACGAGATTATATATAGAGAATTTGCAATGATTAAAGGTTTAAGAGTTGTTGTAGAAACAATGAATGGTCCAAATACCACGTTTGATTTAATAGAATTAAGTCCTAGGTTAAAGTCGGATATAACAGAGTATGTGACAGGATTTACATTTACAAAAAACCTTTCCAATGATAGAGGTTTGCCAGTAGGTGCTTTAGTTGCATCTAATGGAACTTTAAATTTAATGAATTATGACTTAGCATTTGCTGAACAAAATGTATTTGAGAATAGTTTTGGAAGCCTTGTATATAACTTATTGAAGCCAAATGTCAAGTTTGATTTTTATGATATTACTCTTGATGTAAGTGGATATGATAAGTTTATACCTATAAAAACACTATATGCTGAAAACTTTCCATCTATAACAGATGAGTTTGCAGATATAAATATAACTCTAAGAGATGCATTTTTTAGATTTGAAACACAAAAGACACCTAGTGTATTTCTACAAAATGTTACACTGACATATGCAGTAGCACTTCTATTAGACAACATTGGATTTAGTAATTACATTTTTAAAGGTATATCAAGTGCTAACGATCCAGTTATTCCATACTTTTTTGTTGAACCTGATGCTAGTGTTGCAGAAGTATTGCAGAGATTAGCAATTGCTACACAAACTGCAATGTTTTTTGATGAAAAAAATGATTTTGTTATTATGTCAAAAGAATATCTATTGCCAGAGTCAGGGCAAAGGGCTACAGATCTAGTGCTATACGGCCAATACACTGATGGAAATCTTCCTAACATTATAGATATACAAGATGGAGAAACCACAGTGTATAACGCTGGAACAATTAACTATACAACTAGATATATCCAAAGAGCAGTATCTAATCTTAAACAAGCAAGTTATGTTGACGAAGATAAAGCATATAGATATCAGCCAATAGTTTTATGGGAAGTGGCCAATGATCAAAATTCAAAAACAATTAATGAGTCAGTAAAAAGTTCTTCTTACGCACTTGGTGCAGCAGCATTAAATACAACTTTAACATCTAGTGTGCCAACAGTAGAAAACAACGTATTGATAAATAATACCATGGACCTAGGAGAAAATGTATACTGGCTTCCAAGATTTCAGGGGTACTTATATGCTAATTCTGAAATAATCAAATATGATGCTGTAGAATATGCAATATCTGGAATACAAAAACAATGGATATCAAGTAATCAAGAATATCAAAAATATTTTGCCAACTTACCATTTAATGGGAAAATGTATCCCACAGGATTAGTTAGAATTTATGCAGAACCATATTATGAAGAAATTACAAATAACTCAGCAAATATAGAAGTTAGATATAAGAATGGATCTGTAAAGTCTCATGGTCGTGGTCAATTTGGTACAGAAGTAGTACAACACGATGCGGGTCTAAACTCCTACTGGTCTAATAATACTGTTGTTAGAGGCTCAAATATGGACTCTAGTTATTTATTTACAACAACACCAACTAAAAAAATATCTCTTCCTACTAAATTAACAATTGATCCTGCGGCAATTGCAAATGCTATTCCTAGCCCATCTAGTGCATCTGTAGCACAACAGTCTACTAGAAACGGCGTGCTGGTAAACTTTAATAGAGAAATCATTCCTACAGAAGACGTAAGAAGAACTTTACAAACAACAACTTCTGGAACAGTTCAATCATCTGCACTAGTATTTACTGGACCAAATCCAATACCAACTGGCTTTGTTGCCAAAGACTTTATAAGTTACGTTCCTAAAGAATTAAATTCAGACTATAAGCACTTTGGAACAAGAATGAGAATAGTTGGCAAATATGAAACTAGCACCAGGGTTCAGACACCTACAAATGCAACAGAATACTACTCAGTTCAGTCACAAAGTTCTGAGCAAGTTGCCAACTTAAGCGGTGGTTCTGGCGGTATAGGAATAATGATTAATAGCAACACTAACTATGGATATTATTTTGAAATATGCTCATTAACATCAGATAATTTAGTAAACTTTAATTTAAAAAATGAAGAAACAGGAGAAGAAACTTCAGTCTTACATAACGTTGTATTTTATAAAATAGTTCCAGCAACCAAAGATGGAAAAAATATAGAATTGCCTCAAAAACTATGGGGTGGCTTGGCAAAGATATTAGTTGATGAAGGAAGATTTGTTGGACAAGATAGACTTCTAGCAGAAAATAATCCTACTGTTTATGATCTATCTGTTGAGTATGAAGACGTTGGATCTACTAGAAGATTTTATCTATATTTAAATAATAATAATATAGCAATTGTAGATGATGTTGATCCACTACCTAAGTATAATAATATGGCCCTGTTTGTTAGAGGCTCTTCAAAGTGTATGTTTGAAAATGTTTACGCATTGGAAAATCTAATGAGTAAAGAAAAAAAGAATACAATTATTAGTGATGTTGCATCATCATTTACAAATAATGAGATTGTTTCTTCAGATGCTTTAAATAAATATGCAATATCTGGGTTTGTAAAAGGTTCGTATCTATCCAACATAGGAAGTCAAACATCTCCAAAGTATGGCATATACTATGATGAGTTTGGAACAATTATGAGGGAGTGTGCATATTTTAATGTTAGATATGATAAGGCCTACCCTGCCTTCTACGCAATGCTGTCTCCAACATTTAATAACGAAAAAACCTATACAACGTCTGGATTCTATGCTGGATCTTATGGGGCAGAGTTCTTAATATTTAATTCTACTGATAAAAGTATAGTTATAGATGAAACATCTGGGACATTTTTAAGAATAATAGGTCTTACATTTACACAAAATACTACACATTCATTAACAGTGGACGAATATTTTAAACAAAGATCTAATTTTTCAGACCCATATATTGTTAACAATACTTTAACAAATCCTGAAAGACAAGAAAAAATATATGATAATATCATAGCAAGTAGATCTAGATATGGAAAAAGAGAATTTACCCTATCTTCTCCATACATACAAGATCAAGATACTGCTAACTCAATTATGGGATGGATAACTTCTAAAACTATGAGACCTAGAAAAAATATATCGTTAGAAGTTTTTGGTGTGCCACATTTACAATTAGGTGACGTTGTAACAATAGACTACAGCATGCCAGGTGGCGATAAATTTTTAAATAATACAAAGCAGTTTGTTGTTTCAGAAATGAGTTATTCAAGATCTGAAAATGGCCCATCTCAGATAATTAGGGTGGTAGAGGTATGAGTAAGAAACAGTCGAGTTCAAATAAATCACTTCCGCCCGCACCATCGGTTGGTCCAAAATTACCAGCACCAAAGTCAACTGGTCCAAAATTACCAGCACCAAAGTCAACTGGTCCAAAATTACCTAAGCCAGTTCCAACCATAGTAAAACCTGGAGGCAGAGGCAATCCAATTACTGCAGCAAAGGCGGGTGCTACAAGACATCCGATTGCTAGTGGACAATATTTGACTGCATCAAAAGATGTAAAGAAAGAAAAAAAGAAAAAGAAGAAAAAAGAAAAACAAGAAATCTTTATACCAGAAGATGGGTACGGAGATCTTCCTAGTATTCCAGATCCAGTATTTGTAACAGAGCCTTTAAAGGTTCCTGATAAAGATGCTTTAATTGATTTAACCAGAAATACTTCAAACGCAGCATTAATTGTGTCGGTATTGTTTGAACAACTAAGTTCATTAGAGTTAGTAAAATTTACTAAAAGCGACACTATCGATGGTATAAATCCACAATATAGTGTAATATCTAATATTGCAGAAATAAAATCAAAATTAGACCCATCATACTTGGTATCAAAACAAAGACCAGATGTAACTATAGATAATGGATTTTCTATTAGATTAACCGATAAGATACCTTCTATAGATTATTTGTTTGACAATAACATACCTAACTATGTATATTTTGATGCTACCATTGGAGACAATGGATCTTTAATTATAGAGTTAGACAATATTGATACGGATGAAATTGTTGAGGTAGAAATAGACACCTCTGGTACAATTGAAGAGGTGAGACAATGATAACTAATCAAGGTAGACAAATTGTAGCAAAGTATATATTAGGTCAAGCACCATCCTTTGCCTCATATATAGCCGCTGGCTGTGGTGCTAAACCACTATCTTATTCTGCTTCAGCAAGCATATCTTCTACCAAACAATCTTTAGACTTTGAGATGTTCAGAGTTCCAATTATATCTAAAGGCTTTATTAAAGAAGATGGTGTTGAAAAGTTAGTTTTAAAAGCAGAAATGCCTACTGATCAAAGATATCTAGTTACTGAATTAGGAATATTTCCAGCAGAGTCTAATACCGTAGCAGGTCAATATGATAGTAAATTGATGATAACCTTTACACCAACAGAGCCATGGACATATTCCGATGGCGTTAACGCATCTGCAGTTGCATATCAAACATTACCTATAGATTCTCTTAATAATAGTGCAAGCATTGATGCCTCTACTCCAGATGCAGTATTTATAAACTCAGATATGAATTTTTTTGCAAACACAGATAGGGCTAACAGATACGAGTCACCAAGATTTTTAAATAGAGCACTTTTATTAGTAGGAAACTCTGCATCTATTAATTCATCATTTAATATATCTAATAGTTCTAAATTTTTAGAAAATAACAATGTGTTGTTTAATCTAAGTCAAAATCTTCCAGACGATGAAATAAAAATTGCATTTTCTATAGTTAGCAGCGTCTATAATCAATCAACAGATCCAACAGTTAGAATGGTTGTTCAATTTATTAACAATCTAACTGGATCTCAAATTGAACCACCCAAAGCAACAGCAAACATAGAACTTTTACCAAATGAAATAAATGGAAATAGATATCAGTTATTACCAATAAAACTTTCAGAATTTAATAAAGACGAGGGATTTTCATGGGCAAACGTTAACTTAGTAAGAATATATGCCTCTACGTTTACTGGTGGCTCGCTAACAGACACTTACAGAATAGCATTTGATGGAATTAGGTTTGATAACTTAACAAGTCAAAATCCATTATATTCGTTAATCGGGTACAACATAGTTAAAAACACTGATGCAGATCCAATAGTCAAATTAGAAAATACAAATAATTATGTAGAATATAGATTTGGAATAAGTGTTGTTTAATGACTCAAAAAAATTTATCTAATAAAAAATTTATTGTTCCACTGTCAAAATTGCCATATCCCAACATAGATGGTAAACATCGAGTAAGATTTAGAATAACTACACAAGATCGTAATGAAATTTCTGAATGGTCTCCAATATACTCTGTTAGTAGTCCAGCACAGACTGCCACTGCTTCTACAGCATATCAATATCAAAAGGTAGGAAATATAGCAGGAATATCCTGGACACCAAACATATCATATAAAGAATATGACATTTTTGTAGCATATAATGGCGGTGCACTAACATTTTTTACTAGAACCGCAAATAGTGGTGTCAATATAAACGTAACTGGCTATACATCACTCAGGGTTTGGGCTCAGTTACCCTCTTATCCATACCCACCTTCTACATCAAACTTATTTAAACTATTTGATACTGGAACAATAACCCTCTAGTGATATAATGGAGATACTATGACAAAAGGACTTATATCTTTACCAGAACGTGGTCAGCCACTAGATGTAAATTATATATATGAAATGGCTAACCAAATACATGAATTGCAAAAAGTAACAACCAATACAAGCACAAATGTATCTAGAATTAATAATATAGCAACTATAAATAGCAATATTATATTTTATGCAAACTCAATATCAATGAACTATCCTAACGTAATTTCTGGAGAATCTAGAGAATTTTCTGCCTCACTGCAAGGGTTTTCGACCCCGCCACTGGTCACAGCAACAATATTAAATACACCTGGAGCAACATCTACAAATGCTGGAGATGCTGCAACATTAGTATTAACTCTTGTATCAAACGATACAGTTAAAGGCAAAATAAGGTTTGGAACACCTGGACCTATTAGTTTGCTTATTAATATCCTAGCAGTAGGCATAGCCTAGTCTGGTATAATTTATAACCATGAATATAAAAGAAATAATGGCATGTTCAAAATGCTCATCTAAAATGTTTGTGGATAGAGTATTTTTAACTCATGATCATATAGAACTATATTGTTTAAAATGCGGTAGAAGGGAAATGTACCACCATCCTCAAAATTTTGGTGAAAGAATAAGATGGATAATGGCAGCGGAGAAAAGAAGAGCAAGAATAGCAGGCAACCCACTCTAAAGCCAAGTTCTGTAATATTTTTTATAAATAATGAACTTGTAAGGGTTATACATAGCAATAGGGCTAATAACATTTGTAGTTTATATAATTACATGCATGATAAAGAGCAGAGTATGTTGCTATCTGATTTTAAAAAGCATAGAAAAAGAGCATACACGGTGTCTGCAACACTAAGAATACTTAAAAGATCTAGAGCACACCTTGAAAGAATTATTAAAGCAGGCATAGTGCCAGCACCAGTAGGTGCTCAAAAGGGTGGGGGTAGAAAATGGCAAGTTCTGTCATATTACTCAGAAGATGATTTATATAAAATAAGAGAAGGAATGGCATCTATTCATATGGGAAGACCTAGAAAAGATGGAAAGGTAACTACTAGAAAAGATATTGTTTCCGAGAAGGACTTGCGTTCTATACTTGGAGATGGTATTATGTTATATACGAAAACAGAGGATGGGCGGTTCATCCCTGTCTGGCAAGAAGAAACGTGGTGAATATGTCAGAAGAAGTTAAACTATCTGTAACACTTGGATATACCCTAAACTTAGGTAACTTTCAAAGTTTAAGAGTAGATATTGGATGTACTGATTTTGTTAGAAGTGAAGAATCAAAAGAAGATGCAGTTAATCGTATCTATAAATTTGTTGAAGAACAGGTTATATCAAAAGTAGATGAGGCTAAGAAAGAATTAGAGTAGTGGCTGGTAAAAAATCTAATGCTCCTAAAGAGTTAAAGGACATACTATCGGCTAAACCTATATGGGATGTCGATGAAATCCATAGACTATTTAAAAAACGCCTAAAAGAAAGAAGTATATACGATAATTTTTCTACAGGCAAAGCAAAGTTTTTTATTAAAGAGTTGTATGAATCATACGGAGTTGAAGACTCAAAAGAACTAGTAGAATACTATTTTAAAATATATTCTCAGCCAAATTGGGATCATTTTGTAAGAAACTCTGATTCATTTTATAAGGCTATGCAACTAAAAAAAGAAGATGATAGAATAAGAGAGTTATTAAGAAAGCAAGCGAAAGAATGGTTAGATAAATAATGTCAGCAGAATTAGAAGCCAAGGTTTTATCTGCTGTACTTAAAGATAAGCAGATACATGTTTTATTACAGGCAAACCCAGATACACTTTTTAGAACACATAAGGATATATGGGAATTTATAAAAAATTATCATGAACAAAACTCTACAACCCCTACTATAAATTTAGTAGCAGAGAAGTTTAAAGATTTTTATCCAGGTGGTGAGATTGGAAATACCAAGTATCATCTAGAAGAATTGAGAACGGCATTTTTAGAATCATCATTAAGCAATGTATTAATGTCTACGGCCAGTGAGTTACAAAATCATAAACCAAATGAGGCATTGAACAGTTTAATTTATAAAACATCAGAACTAAAAAAAGTAACTGCAAATATAAGAGACATAGATGCTGTTGATATTGAAGATGCAATAGCACATTTTAGAAATGTTAAGGAACTAAACGAGAAAGGTAATTATGGAATTAAAACAGGTCTTAGTGGTTTTGACGACTATCTTCCAGCGGGTGTTACTCCTGGTCAGTTTGGCATTCTTCTTGCCTATCCTGCTATTGGTAAATCTTGGCTTGCACTTTTTATGGCTGTACAAGCATGGAAGAACGGAAGAAAACCTTTAGTTATATCCCTTGAGATGACGGAGGCAGAGGTTAGAAATCGTGTTTACACAATTATGGGGCAAGGAATGTGGTCACATAGAAAACTAACTTCTGGACAAGTTGACGAACAAGCATTTAATTTATGGGGCGATCAGCATTTAAAAAATATGCCGCCCTTTTATATAGTATCTAATGATGGCGTAGGGGAATTATCACCATCAGTTTTGCGAGGCAAAATAGATCAGTATAGTCCAGATGTAGTATTTGTAGACTATATTCAATTAATGCAATCTAATATTCCAACGGACAATGAAGTAGTTAAAATTAAAAACATATCTAGAGAATTAAAAGTTTTAGCAATAAGCGAGCAGGTTCCAATTATTGCAATTGCATCTGCCACTCCTGATGATGCAGCAGATATGAGCAGTGTACCATCTCTAGGACAAGTAGCATGGTCAAAGCAACTAGCGTATGATGCTGACTGGGTTTTAGCATTAGGTCGTGCACAAGGAACAACTATTTTAGAATGTGCATTTAGAAAAAATAGACATGGTTTTTGTGGAGACTTTATGATAGATGTTGATTTTGATTCTGGAAGATTTATATATAAAGGCTTTGAGGATAAATCATAATATAGGCATATAATTGTGGTATGTATAGCCACAAGCCTATCAAAAGGTTTGGTATCTCTGGCGAAATATATGATGATTCACATATAGTAAGGCTTAGAGACCAATACGAGTTTATGATCACTAGGGTGATGAGGGATCATGGCTATGTTCCAAGATATGATATTGACATAGATTTTACGATAAGTTATAATGGAAAGACATTTGATTTTGAAATGTCAGTTTACGGAGTTTATATTGGAAAGGCAAAGGCAAAGTGTACAATAGGGCTAGACAAAAACACACCGATACCATTCAATTTTACTCAGAAGACCAAGTCAAGCGAAGTCTCCTCTTAGCAGGAATAGATATACAATACGAATTAGATAATGATTTAATGATCTTTTGTCCGTTTCATGACAATACAAGGTCTCCAGCAGGAGAGGTATCAAAAGAAACAGGAATATTTTGGTGCTTCTCGTGTCAAGAATCTAAAGATTTAGCAGAAGTAATAATGAAGGCTTCAGGTAAGCCATACTTTGAAGCGATGAGATTAATAGATTCAAACAAAGATAATAGAAATCTTTTAGAACAACTTTCTGATAAATTAACAATTAAAGAAGAACTTACAAAGTTTGATCCTTCAATAATTAAAAGATTACATAATTCTTTAATGAATAACGAGAGAGCACAACAGTATCTAAGTAATCGTGGAATAACAAAAGATAGTGCTATTAAATATGAACTAGGTTACTCTGAAACTCAAGACATGGTAACTATTCCAGTGCACGGTCCAGATGGATACTATCTAGGATTTGTTGGAAGATCAATAGAAGGCAAAAGATTTAAAAATTCTACAGACCTCCCTAAAAGCAAAACTTTATTTAATCTTTGGAGAAATAAAAGGGTTGATAAGATATTTGTAGTCGAGTCATCATTTGATGCAATAATGATAGATCAAGCAGGTGGTCATGCTGTAGCAACTTTGGGGGCAACAATATCAAGGGATCAGAGAAAATTGCTTAAGCAATATTTTAATCAAGTAATTGCTTTAGGAGATAATGATGAGGCTGGGC
>Ga0315909_10003186_pt1 | contig 20230 bp, 31 predicted proteins | sample LakEriMetagenome_11_FD_203527 | JGI IMG/M metagenome (GOLD analysis project Ga0315909, IMG submission 203527) | Freshwater fungal communities from buoy surface, Lake Erie, Ohio, United States - Buoy 2 MA125 | ecosystem: Environmental > Aquatic > Freshwater > Lake | place: USA: Lake Erie, Ohio... | reverse complement strand
AACATTTGTTGGTACAATCTGGTCTGTATTAAACAAAAGAGCTTAATAACTTTTAATTATCAACCTGATAAAGTGGTGGATTTATTCCACCATTTTTTTTATATATTCATCAAAAAGATACTCAGTGGTAAAACACTCTTTCATTTCTTGTGAATTTTTTGGATACCTAATTTTCCATTGTCTTTTTCCGCATGGTTCATAACTGTCGTTTAACCAATTTGCAAAATTGATAGAATATTCTGAATTTATCATAGTTTAATTTTTAAAACCGTTTCTGAATCGTATTTTTGGATTACGTCAGTAACCTCGTCCCTTGTTTGATATCCCAAAACTTGGTCCCCATCACCTAATGCTATCATTTCACCCTGTCTATCAAAAACAGCAATTTCAAAAGTTTTTTTACCATCACCGTACAATCCTCTTCCACCACCAACAACTGATATCTCGTATCCGTTCTTGAGTTTCATTATTGCTTGAATCCCGTCAGGTACAATCGGATGTTGTTTAAATATCAAATCGTCAAATGTTCTCATTGTTTTAATTTCTTTTTACATTCATCACAAAAATCATTTGTGATATGTTCATCATTATAAATCGCCATTAAACATTTTGGATTATCACAGTGCTCCAATCCTAATGTGTGCCCTAATTCGTGTAATACTGTATCTTTATTGTAATTTCCGGACTCAATAATAACTGTCTTACAGTTCAGATAAGTACCACCACGAACTTCTAAATCTTCAGTCACCAAATTTTCATCGGTAATATAGATTGTTGTTTTATCATAGTTATTTAGTGAAAAAATACATTCACTAACCTCCAAAGACCTACCATCAGGTGTGTACATCTGTGATTTGGTCTGTACTGGGTCCAATATAACTACATCATAATTATACAATTCTTTAATATACCCTTTGAATTCTTCCAAATCAGATGGTGTAAATTTACCCAATCCTCTCAAATAAACTACTTTCTTTTTTGGTTCAGGATTTGGTTTTGTCTCTGACTTAGTTTTTTCTTTCTCTTGTTTTAATGAGGGTTGTTCAATCCTTACCTCATTAATGTTATATGATTTGTTTTCCTTAACCGCGTCTTTAATGAAGAAAGACAAGATTATCATACCACATATTAGAAGAAGAGTTCTCATTTGATAAAGGTATTAATTTTTTTTGAATTTACAAATTAAATTTTTTCAACATCCTCAATCATCCACTTTTCAAGTACTTTAGGATTGTTTTTCCATTCTTTCCAATTATCAAAATCCATCAGTCTTTCCATTGTTTTTGTTGGTATCAATGAAAACCCTTCTGGAGGTACTCCACCAAATTTGTAGTAATGTGAATTTTTGATTTTATGTTTAATTGAATCGTTCATAAAAAATAGTACCCCCGACAGGATTCGAACCTGTGACCCACAGATTAGAAATCTGTTGCTCTATCCAACTGAGCTACGGGGGCGTTAAAATTAAATCTTCTTTACAAAATAAGTATAACCAGAATCTGAGTTATTCTCAAATGCTGACCTAATTTTTTCAGCATCTTTTTCATTTGTGAATTCCCAAATTTCACCATCACCATCTAAAATGATAACAGGTAACATTTTACCGTTACTGTTCTTTATCATCTTAACTATAACATACATATCTTGGATTTTTGACAAAGATAAACACATTTAGGGTAAAAACAAATTTTTTTTAATCAAAAAATAGTTTTTTTTTTCATTTGTTTTTTTATATATTTGCACAAACTTAATTTTTTTATTATGGACAAGGTATTAGTTCTTAACGCTGACTATACCCCAATTAACGTTACAACCGTATTTAAAGGGTTCAATTTAGTTAACAAGGGTAAAGCTGAAATATTAAAAGCCGCTGAAAAACCAATCATTGCGGGAGTGAGAACCTATGCTCGTCCGTTAATTATTCGTTTATTCACTTATGTAAAATACAGAATTCACCGTCTAAAGATTAACCGTCATAGGTTGTTCAGACGAGATGAATATCAATGCGTATATTGTGGTAGCAAACGAAATCTAACAATTGACCACTTGGTACCAAAATCAAGAGGTGGTCCTAATACTTGGTTAAACTTGGTAACATGTTGTTCGTCATGTAACAGAGTTAAAGGTGACAGAACACCTGATGAAGCTGGTATGAAAATGATAAAAAAACCATTTGAACCAAATATTTTTTCAGATGTTATAAACCCATCAATTGAGCATGTTTGGGAAGAATTCAAAAACAGTTACTTCTAAAAAACAAAGGGGAACCTCTCGGTTCCCTCTTTGTTAGATTTGAATACCCCCCTTTCTTTAATAGGTTTATTCCATCTCAGAATCTACTCTGAGCGGTTTCTTAGATAACTGTTATTAAACAGTTCCTAAAGCTTTTTGTTTCATCGTATCGGCAGCTCCTTCCATTTTTCCAGATAAAGTTGATACCAAAGGACATATAATTGTTCCTAGTTTTTCTTCTAACTTTGTTGCCAATTCAGTTGCTTCTAATGCGTCAACTAATGTATTTCTCATTATATTGTAAAACGCACTATCACCAAATTTCTCAACTTGTATTTTTCTGACAATACCCTCAGCAACCGCTTTTGATATTTTTTTGGTTGCAAAATTACAATCAGAAAATAATCTAGGTATTTCTCCAATACCAACATCTCCAATCGCCGATATAACAATACTAGATAACCAACTGTTTGGGTCCAACCCAAATTTACCAGCTAACCATTTTGCTCCTTCCTCTTTGAAATACTGCATGATTGGTTCAGAAACTCCTTTAGGGAAAATACTTGAGAAAATATCCATTAGTTCCTCTGAGATTAATTCTTGTGAGTAACCTTGTTTATTAAGATAAATCATCTCGTTAAACAATTCTTTACCAACTTTCTTTTGGTCCTTTTTATTTTTTGGTGTAGTTCCTTCAGTAATAATGTTAAATCTATTGTTAATGATTTTACCTTCTTGTAGTAAACTCGCAGTTTTTGATTCGTTAATCTTTGATATGTTTTCTCTAATTACCTTTTTCAAGTCCTTAGTTTCAACACTCTCCCTTTGAGTTGTACGTAAATCCTTTTTATAAGAATCAAATAATTGTTTCAAACCAAATTTACCTGTGTTTCTAACTAATTGTTTAATTTTTTCATCAGTCTTAAAACCATATCCTCTCATTGGTGTAAATCCATCAATACCTTGTTGTGCAATACACGCCACGGCTGTTGTTTTAGTTGATTGTATATTAGCTGGCTCAATTAGTGGTGTAAAGTCTCTTGGTTTCTTAGTTACTAATTCAGAGTTATTATAAAGATTCTCAATTGCGAATTGACATTCTTGTCTTGAGTATCTTTTAGCATTTTTAACCACTTCAATCTCACTCTTAACAGTTTCTTTGTCTTTAGGACCTATTTTACCTGGTAACGGATAAATTTTAGTTGTCAAATCTGTAAGACCTAAATCAACCGCCTCTTCAGGACTAATATAAGTTCCTAAAGTCTTCCTATATTGGGGTTGCATAGAAAAATGCCATTCAGGACTATCATAAATAGGAACTGTAAAAGTATGATTATATTTTTCCAATGCTTTTTTAATGTTCTCAATTTGATTAGGAGACATGTTTACGAAAGCTTTCTGTCTGTAAAGAGTATATCCAGGTATTTTTGTATTAGTCTCCCAATTTTCTGGGTCTGGTGGAGGTACATCAGTCCATCCGGCATTTTTCATCTTTTCAAAATTAACCATCTGTGTTTGGTCAGGCGTAAGTTTTGAGGTATCTTGAGCAACACCAATAGTTTTCGTATAAGAGTCACACTTCCAAGGTAAATTTTCTTTTAATAATTCATCATTTCTAACAACGTTAAATGTCCAATTATCTTTGATGAATAATTCGTCACCAATTTTGTAATAACCAAGTTTACTATCCTCAGTTGCAACTCTACGTATCACAATTTCTTCCGTTCCAGTTTTGCCAGTAATCTTTCCAAGCGTACCACCTATTAAAAACGGGCATTTATTTACATCTCTTGCCGATTTTAAATCAACCCTTTGGGGTTGATTTTCTTGTTCAAATATTTTTGTTTTCATATTATTTTATCCTTCTGCTTGTCGTTGATTATTTGTTGTTTCACCACCTTCAGGTTCAACTGATGTCCATCCCCTAAAAGGATTTGTCTTGGGCGGTGTCTCAGGGTTTGGTTTTATATTACATATTGTATTAACATCATCAGTAGTGAAGGTACTTTTTCGGGTTTTATTGATTAATTCGGATTCTGTTTTAGTCCAAAACTTACCATCTGATACTACTCCAATACATGTTTGAACTTGATGTAATGGACCTTGTATATTTGCCTCATAACAACCCTTTCTAAATGGGTCATCTTTAGTTCCTTTACAAGCTATATATTTATTTTTAACAGTTCCTCCATCACTTTTACCTGATTTAGGACATTTCCAATTTGAATTTCTATAACCCTCAACATCGGCACTACCATCTGTTTTTAACCATCCACATTTTTTTGCGTTTTGAGATACTTGGTTTTCTTGTGGGTCTACTTGGTCCGTACCACCAGCTAATTTATTTTCATTTTCAGCAATTAACTTTAAAGTTGACCTCAAATAATTTGCCGCCTCCACACTTACATCCGCAACATAATCGTCAAGAATTTCTTGTATTTGCTCCTCAATTGAGTTATTAGTAAAAAACACATTGCCGGTAGTTAAATACTCCTCTTTAAATCTTTTCAAACTATTTTCACAGGTTTTTTCTAAATCATTATAAAAATTGTGTTGAGATAAATCTTTTATTGTGTCATAAATTTCTTTACATCTTCCTTCTAAATTGAACATTCTAAAACCTGTGGTATCAATGTATTCAATTAAATCACGTATATCAAATGCTTTTTGATTAATAATACTAGCGTTATACGCATTTGGACAGTTTATTTGCTCAAGTATTAAATCATTGGTATTCTCACTTAAAGTTTTACGACTATCGTATTTCATCATAAGAAGAGCTCTTTTTAATTCTTCTTCTCCTAATTTTTTCTTATCTAAACTCATGATTTTTTTATTTATAAATATATGTTTAACCCGATAAATTTAAATCATAAGAGGGTATTTGCCTTACCTCTTGTTAATTTTACAATATCACTCCACTTAGTTAGACCAATTTGATTAGCGGGTCCTGTTCTAGCAACACCACTTTCCCACTTAGTAACTGTAGGGTATGCCGGTTTCGCACCTCCACCTCCTGATGACGGTGGTGCTGATTCTTGTTCTCCGATTTCACCGTTTGAGTTTTTGGGAGTGTAATCCCTCATGATTCTTATGATTGAGTCAATATCAGTTTTCATTAGTAATAAATATTTTGTTAATTGGAATTTTCATCATATATTAGCGGCATGAATAAATTAATGATATTTTGTTTTGCGGTATTTGGACTAACTTCTTGTGTCAAATACGAAGAACCCACTCTTGTTAGTTTGCCGGGTGAGTACATTATTGATAAAATAACTATAACTCCTATTGACGGAGAAGAAGTTATTGATAGTGTCTATTTACCAGGTACCACATTTTTAAATCCAAACGATACAATTCCTTTAGATTCTATTGACGTTGGGTTTAAAGAGTGGCATTTTGACTACAGTGTTGTATCTTTTAATAAGGAAATGAATGGTTGGGGTCAAACTGAATGGACTGAACAATATTTTTACAGTTTAATACCCTCTTGGACCGTATATGATTTGGGTTATATTGATATTAACTTAAAGGGTAAAAGATTAATTTTTAAAATTATTGATGATTCTGCTGAGAGTTTAACTCTGAGAACTACGGGTAGATGGACGTTTTTTAATTCTTGGGAAGAAAAATCTATTACACTACATTTAACGCGGACCGGTCCTTAAAAAAACTCAGTCTCTGGTAATCTTCTTGGATTTAAAATGTAATATTCGGTTAAAAACGAAATTAATTCTTGTTCATCTATTGATTCCTCTAAGAAATCATCATCACCAAAATCAAATTCATCTTCTTCGTCTTCCTCTAAAAAAATATCTTTAAATTTCTTTTCTTTACTATCTAAAAAAGAAAATCCGTATTGCTCGGATTCTTCTAATTCAATAGTATCAATTCTAACCTCATCTTCACTGTCTTGAAGTAATCTGAATGTCACTTTAATGGTTTGTAACGATTCGTTTATTTCATATTCTACTAAATCTTTGATTTCCATAATATCCATTTTCCTAAGAAATATCACAAAATTATTAAAAATCTATAATTAATAGTTTTTAAATCTTCTGAACATGTCCAAAGTTTTATTAACTTGTTCTTGGAGAGGTTCCATAATGTCAATATCAAGTTCATCAATATCTAAATCATCAATATCCTCAAACTCAGGTTCTAAATCAAAATGATGAGAGCCTTTATCCTCAAATCCAGTTCCTCCACACCATTCACATTCTTCATCATTAAATTCATCTATTCCTAATCCACCACAATGAGTACAATCTAAATCTGACTTATCATCAAAGGTACCGTGTTCCATATCAGTAGGACCATCACCAATCATATCTAATTGTTCTCCCATACTAACATATTCATCAAAACTAACTTCGGGTTCAAACTTTGCACCAGACATAACATCTTCATTAATGTTCATATTAGTATATGTTTTAACATCACCTTTGTTATTAACGGTAATTCCACCTTTGTCATTTGCAAAGTCTTGAACATATAATGGTTGTGTATTGGATTGTGCGTATTGTGTTGCAAAACCATCATAAATCTTTTTATGTTGGTCAAGAATATCGTTTTTTTCCGCCTGATTCATTTTGAAAAAGTATGAGTTCATATCTTTAAGTTTTATTATAAATATGTTGATTGGTAAGAAGTTTTTTTTATATTTTAATCATGGAAACTCCGATAATTTCAAAACAACCTATTTTTTATGATAATAGGGGTTCTTTTATCCCAATACCAATTAAAGAGGGTTGGATTCAAAGTAACATAAGTTTTAATGAACACATATACACTCTAAGAGGTCTTCATTTACAGGAACCTCCTAAACGTCAATCAAAACAAATTACAGTTTTAAAAGGTAAAATTGTTGATATTGTTGTTGGTTTAGTTGGTGATGAATTAGGTAAAGTTTATCACTATGAAATGGAAGAAGGTGATAGTTTATATGTACCCAAAGGTTTTGCTCATGGTTTTTTGACTTTAAAACACAACACCGTAATAAATTATTTTGTGGATAATGATTACTCAGTAGAACATGAAAAAAGTATTTTTTGGGGTAGTATTAAAGAGGTTTCAGATGTCGTTGAAAACTACTTGGGGGATAACCGACTAACGATTAATAAAAAAGATGATACATCGTTAGATTTTTATGAATATATAAAAACACTTAACAAATGAAAGTTGATTTAGACGAATATGCCGAAGGTTCCATTTTATTAGACGGTCTTGAAACCGCAATTGTTGGGATTGTAGAAGAATTCGGTAATGGAAATAGAATACTGTATTCTAAATCTAAGATTTTGGATATTCTCCAAAAAAGAGATGGTATGACATATGAAGAAGCTGAAGAATTTTATGATTACAATATTATTGGTGGGTATTTTGGAGAAAGGAATCCAGTATTCTTGGATTTATCTGTAACTCCAATACAAACTGATAGTGGGTTTGAATTTAATATAAATTCATATACAGAACCACTATAGAGGTTGCAAATTTTTGAACGTTTCTATTAACCTTTTCTATTTCAATTTCTCTATTATTTTCATTCATGTATTTAATAACACCATTTATCATTTCTGATTGCGCTTGGTCCGCCATTTCTAATACCTCATCACAAATTTCATTTTCTACATTATTGTAATTGAAATCAACTTCCATTCGTTGTCTTCCCATGTAAAGATATGGAGCTGCTCCGAACATATTGGTAACACCACATTCTCTAAGTTTTTTTAGAAACTCTTGGAAGAATTTCATTTTAAAAAATCTAAAGGTATCTATGTTTTGATAGAACGGGTCTTCGTTAAAGGCTTCATCAAGTTTTTTAGGTTCTATCTTTTTCCAAGCATCTACGGATGATATCAAATCTAATTCACTACCATTGTCCCACTTAACTGCATATTGTTTGGTACCAAATAACACAAGGGATTTTACAACAGTCCCCTCAGTTCCTGGCTCAATAGAAGTTTCACCATCCATATAAAGAAGTTTAACTCTATCACCAACATTTAATTCCTGCTTAATCATAAAAACTGTTTTCATAATAAATATATAAGAGTATTTATATATTATATGAACATAACTGTTTTAATTAACGAACACCAAAAAAAACAAATTTTAGTTGAGTCCTCAATAAATCAATTTACAGGGATTGTTAAACACAACTATGAATTTGTAAAAAATATTATAAAAGATTCGTCCAAACAAATGGGTATGAATCTTGAGTTTCTTATTACTTGGGGGGCAAGTATCGGTGGATTTGTAGGACCTTTAAATGATTATATTAAAGGTGAAAATCCAAATTTAAGTGAAAGTGATTTAAGTTTAATTTTAACTGGTATTATCTCAATATATTATTTAGATAATAAAAAATTTATTAAAAAAATTGTTTCTACAATTAATGAAAAAGGTTTAAGTGAAGTTTTTACATCTGCAGTTAGTAAAAGTAGAGAGTTTAGAGACACTTTTATTGATTTTATTTCTAGTTTAAATTTAACCTTACACAAGGTAACTAATATAATGAGTTACACATTTATATTACCTCTTATCCCCATGTTATTTCAAATGGCTCAAAGTGAACAATTTAATCAAAACGATATTAAAGAAATTTCCGCTAGATTAGCTGGGTTTGGTCTATTAACAATTTCAGGTAATATGATTAAAGAAATTGTTACAAAAATTTTAAGAAGATTTAAGAGTTAATCTCAATTAATTTATTAATTATTATTTCTTCTTCTTCGGGTGTTAGATTGTGAAAATCTTCGTGAGTTTTAAACCAATTTTTAACAACTTTTTTAAACGGAGTTTTAGTTAAGTTTGATATTCTTCTAAATCCTTTAATTTGGGCTTCAATTTCGTGAGGTTGTAAATAATAATCTAAATTACTTTCCCATCTAGGTTCATAGTCATCCAATTCTCCCTTAGACGACTGTATTCCATGTTGTAATTCATGAGTTATTATTTCATTCAATTCTCCAACCATGTCATATAAGTCTTTTGATAATGTTTTTGGGTTACATATTATTGTAACCGTAACTATATCATCATCAGTATCGTAATCCGCATTTATACTATATCCTTTTTTACTATTATCGTGTTCAATATCAACCTCAACCGAAAATGAAGTAGGGTAGTTTTTAAACTCATAAAACTCATCTTCAGGTAATAAAAATATACCTTCAGTTTTTGTTTTTAATATATTAACGATATCTCTTACCACCTGTCTAGTTGATTGTCTGGACTTTTTTTGTTCGGTTATAACCTCATCATCAAAATTATGTTTAATTTCAATCTCATCAATTACTATATGTTCGGCATTTTTCGGGTCAAAAAATTTCAGTATATCAATAATTTGTTCACTGATTTTTTGTCTAAAAAAATAAAGATTTTCGTTAAATGATTTAGTAAGTTCTTTGAGTCCAAATTTAGACAATTTTCCAAATACAAATTGGGTAATGGAATCTTTAAACTCAGTAAAAATTAATTTAATTCTAATATAAGGATATTCCGTACCAACAGAAATCATTGGTCTATACCCTAATATTTGTATTTTAAAATCAACGTCCGAATTCTTAGACTCGTAACCAAAAAAATCATCGTTAAAATTAAAAGTTTCTTTTTCTAATAAACGGTTAATCCTATCTATTTGTTTTTCATTTAACATACTAATAAATATACTTTGACCTTGTTTAATTTTTTGTCTATAATTAAGTGTTAAACCAACAATATGAATAAAAAATTTGATTTTAAAGACATTACGTTAGTTCCTGAAACATTATCTTCTATTAGGTCAAGAAGTGAAATAAGTGTTTATACGGATAATGGATATCTACCTTTAGTGGTTTCACCAATGGATACCGTTATCAATCAAAGTAATTCTGAATTATTTGATGATTTGGGGTTTATGGTTTGTTTACCCAGAGGTGTAACTCCCAATAGAGATGACCATTTTAAATCGGTTTCATTAGAAGAATTTGAGCTAATGGTTGAATTTGGTTATAATGGGAATGAATATATCTTAGTTGATATTGCAAATGGCCATATGGAAAAACTATACTCAATCTGTGAAACATTTTTAAAAACCAATAGTGGTAAAAATTTAATGGTTGGAAACATCGCAAACCCTAAGACTTATGAAAAATTTGCAAAGTTAGGGGTTGGGTATATTCGCGTAGGAATTGGTGGTGGTAGTGGGTGTCTAACTTCTGCAAACACAGGGGTTCATTACCCCATGGCATCATTAATCAATGAATGCTTTACTATAAAAAAAGAAAATGGATATAATACTAAAATAATCGCTGATGGTGGTTTTAAAAATTACGATGAAATAATTAAAGCAATTGCGTTAGGTGCGGATTATGTGATGTTGGGTGGGATGTTAAATAAAACATTGGAATCCTGTTCTGATATTAAGTTATTTAACAAAATAAAAATTTCGCAGGATTTAGGTGTTAAAATATGGGAAAAATTCCCTAAAATGAGAAAATATTTCTACAAAGAGTTCCGAGGTATGAGTACCAAAGCGGTTCAAAGAAAGTGGGGTAAGGGGGTTTTAAAAACTTCAGAGGGAGTTCATAGGACTAACAAAGTTGAATACCGATTATCTCAATGGGTAACTAACTTTAAAGACTATTTAAAGTCAGCGATGTCATATACTAATTCAAGATATTTGGATGATTTTAGAGAATCTGAATATGTTTTTATCACAGAAAATGCTTTACGTAGATTTGATAAATAATTACACAAATTTAATGGAGACTTTAAGGTCTCCATTTCCTTTTATAACTCTATGATATAAACCTTTAGGTATAAAAAATTCTTTACCTTCTTCTAATACTTCAGGTAGTTCATCATCAAACTGAATCATCCAATCTGTTTCATGTAGAGATTTAACAACCCTATCCTCATTATCTACGTGCCATTTTAATTCAGAATCATCAACTAATTCTGAAAAAACTCTGGTCCTAACATTACCATTTATATTTTCGTTGAATGGAAGAGTTTCCATATTACCAACTTCTACTTGATTTAAGACCTAACTTTTTTCTATACCTAGAGACATTACAACTCCAATATCCCGCCTTTGTTCTGTCTGTCTTTTGGTCACATTTGTGACGAGCTCTGAATGATTTAGCAGCTCCTTTATTTGCATTTCTAACACGTAAATTCGGGTCCCCAAAAGTTACTTTTTTGATATTACCACTTGGTGATTTAACATATACCGCGAATTTTTTAGGACCACCTGGTGTTCTAAATGGACTATTTAATTTAACGTTTTTACCTCTGTGCTTAGCTTCAGAAATAATTTCCCATAAATCTTCCTCATATATCGGGGCATCAAGATAAACCTCTTGGTCATTCTCAAGAATAACCTTTTTACCTAAATCAGATTCAACAATCCAAATGTCATCTTCATTTAATCTGATTTTATCATTATCATATAACCATCTAACCTCATTAATTAATGAGAAAAATTTATCAGAATATATTCTGAACACATTTTCAGAAAGTGACAATTTGTTATCTAAATGATATTGTAATTCTTTAGATACTTTTGTATCCTCAGTCAATTTCATAGGAGGATTTTTAACCTCATTAACTATTTTATTTACAATTGACTCTATATTTTTTGACATAACCTGACTTTATGATAAATATTTTATATTTTACAGAATTTTCTCAATAATAAAGCCGACCCAAAGCAAAGTCCCGATAGCGAGTATAAAACCAAGTTTGCTTTCCACAAACTCCCGGTTAGTGACATTAGTGAATATTGTATTGCGTCGAATCCAAATGGGTTGAAAAACATCCCCATCATAAGTAGCTTTACATAAACGTTCTCCAAGAAAATTCTCCTCCATGTTCTTTTCACTATCTCCATCTTCCATGTTGTAAAAATTAAAATTTATGGTTATAACCTAATAATTTATAAATACTATATAATACAAATAATTCTATTTAAACATATATTTATTGGAGAAAAGAAACTCATTATGAAAAAAATAAACGAATCAAAACTCAGAGAAATTATTAGAAAAAGAATTCTTGAGGAAACTGAGATTGAATCAAAAGAAAAAAAACCTATGTGTTTATCTAACAATACCATCTCATTAGATGAAATTGTAGGTAAATCGGATGATTACGTACATTACACTCCAGGAGTAATGAAAAGAGGAGGAGGTGTTAATTCAATGGTGGATACTATAGGTATTTTAAATAATTTAAGGTTATTTAAAGACGTTTCTGATGGTGGGGCACATTTATCTTATGAAATGATGAATCATTTGAACAAATTCAGAAACAAACATTATTTTGATGAAACTTCAAGTGAATGTCATCGTGCCATGGATAAAGTAATTGAACTTTATAAAGAAAATGAACATGGTACTGAATTAGTTAAAGATATTGAAAGAGTACTAGCATTACAGTCAAAGGATGATGAATATACACCATCACCTAGAGCTAAAGAATATCTTAAAAGATGTATAAATCTTATTAAGGAAAAATAACCCTCTATACGAGGACTTTTAGGACCGTTATCAGTTATGGTAACAGGAAAAGGGGAAGTTCGCTACTGTCCCCTTTTTTGTTTTTGTGATATTTATAATTGAACAATATAAATAAAAACAAAATAAAGTAAAGCATTATGGCAAAATCAACCGCTCAAGGCTCAAAGGAGACCTTTGGAAAAAAAAAAGAGGGAAAACCTAAAAGAAAATACGGACCTAAGGAACAAAGACCAAAATCCTACCGAGGTCAAGGTAGATAACGAAAAAAAAGGAACTATGAAAACAATTTTAGAATTTATTAAAGAAATCTTTATGTGGTTGAAGGGAGTTTTCAACGACGAAAAAGGAAACCCATCATCAAAAAGAATAGTTGGGTTAGGTTGTTCGGTTGCACTTTGTATAACCATGTATCATAACAGTTTTTCATCCGTTGATGTTGCACCGGCAAGATATTTGGTTGATGCTGTTGCTTTGTTAGCTTTCGGGACTTTAGGTCTTGCAAGTATTGATAAATTTACCGCAAGGAGAGAAAAGAAAAAAGAAGAAGACTCTGAATAAATAAAAAACCCCCTATAAAAGGGGGTTTTTTATTTAAGATAAGAAAGTATCTTTTCTTTTATTCCACATTGTTTAATACCCTCTCTTTTACGTGGGGTATGTACAAAATTATCAAGTCCCCAGTCTCTATTGTATTCCATACTATAACTGATAATTTTTTTACCCATATTTAAGTCATCAATTGCAACCCAATGAGTAATTTCAGGATGTTCTTTGAGATATTGTTTAATCTCAATTGACCTGGTCTGTTCTAAATCCCATTCTCTTGACCAAGGAAAATCATTATCATATTCACATTCTCCCAAAAATTTTGTAAACCCAATTGGTTTTTTAACCACTTTTTGACTGTCATAATAATCACCCATTTCCTCAACTGTTGCCCAATTTCTCCAGTCTGAAGTTACAACAATTTCAGCTCCGGTTTCTTTTACAATTTCATTAAGAATTTTTATGGATTTTATATCAAAGTTATCAAAACGCGCAGAAACAGGTAACGACATTTCGTCTTCACTAAATTTTTTTCTTGCATTTCTTTGTTTTTTCCATCTTGTACCCCAGTTATTTGCCAAACAAATAACTCCATCGTGGTCCAAGAATATTACCTTACTCATGTTTTCCTTTTCTTTTTAGTTGGGGTCTCTTTCTTGTCAATTATCTCAACTGAAATAGGACCGTTTTTAAATTTAGTCTTATCATAAGTCCAAACTGATATTTGGTCTTCATCTTCATATCTTACTTCATACTTATCTTTATTCATATCGTTGAAATTAAAGTGATTACAAACATAATTAATAAAACGGTTGGGATACTATATAAAAAACATACAAATAGTTGTTTAATTTCATTACCAAATGAAACGTATTTTCCCTCTCTGACATGGTAATCAAAGAATCTACGACTAAATGTGTTTATTAAACAGAGTATTAAAAAGTTAAACATACCACAAAGATACACAAAAAATCCCACCGAAGTGGGACTTTTGATAACTTTTTTTAGTTTTGTTTAACTTCCTCAAAATCAACGTCACTAACTTCATAATCTTGACCACCACTTTCGGTAGACTGATTATATAAGTTTTGAGTTATTTTTTGGAAAGTTTGATTTACCTTTTCCATTGACGATTTGATTTTCTCAATGTCTTTTGATTTGTGTGAATCTTTTAATTCCTCAAGAGATGATGTAATTTCATTTTTGTCATTTTCAGTCAATTTATCTTCCAAATCATTCATAGATTTTTCAGTTTGGAAAATCATTGAATCTGCTTGGTTGATAATCTCCACCTCTTCTTTTTCTTTTTTGTCTTTTTCAGCATTTAATTCAGCATCTCTTTTCATCTTCTCAATTTCATCTTTTGATAAACCTGAAGACGATTCAATACGAATAGTTTGTTGCTTATTCGTTGCTTTGTCAAGTGCAGACACATTGATTATACCATTAGCATCAATGTCAAAGGTAACTTCAATTTGTGGGATACCTCTCATTGCAGGTGGTAATCCGTCAAGGTGAAAACGACCGATGGTTCGGTTATCTTTCGCCATTGCTCTTTCTCCCTGAAGAACATGAATTTCAACTGAAGGTTGATTATCCACCGCAGTTGAGAACACCTGTGATTTTTTGGTTGGGATTGTTGTGTTAGAATCAATCAGTTTTGTAAATACACCTCCCATTGTCTCAATACCCAATGAAAGTGGTGTTACATCCAGAAGTAAAACATCTTTAACTGTTGAGTCTCCCGCCAACACTCCTCCTTGAATTGCGGCACCTAATGCAACTACTTCGTCAGGGTTTACGCCTTTTGATGGGTCTTTTCCAAAGAATTTTTTAACCGCTTCTTGTATTGCGGGAATTCTTGTTGAACCTCCAACCAAGATAATCTCATCAATGTCAGATGGTTTAAGACCTGCGTTTTTAAGTGCGGAGTCGCAAGGTTTAATTGTTCTTTGAACTAACGAATCTACCAACTGTTCAAACTTAGCCTTTGTTAATGTTCTTACCAAGTGTTTTGGTACCCCATCAACTGGCATAATATACGGTAAATTAATTTCGGTTGATGGAGATGATGACAATTCAATCTTTGCCTTTTCCGCTCCTTCACGAAGTCTTTGAAGAGCCATCGGGTCTTTGGACAAATCCAATCCGTTTTCGTCTTTAAACTCATTTACCAACCAGTCAATAATCACTTGGTCAAAGTCATCCCCTCCCAAGTGAGTATCTCCGTCAGTTGATAAAACTTCAAACACTCCATCACCAAGTTCAAGTACAGATACATCGTGTGTTCCACCTCCACAGTCAAACACAACAATCTTCATGTCTTTTGATTGTTTATCAAGACCGTAAGCCAATGCCGCAGCGGTTGGTTCATTGATAATACGACGAACTTTCAATCCTGCAATCTCACCAGCCTCTTTAGTTGCTTGACGTTGTGAGTCGTTAAAGTAAGCGGGTACCGTAATCACTACTTCAGTAACTTCTTGACCAAGATAATCTTCAGCGGTTTGTTTCATTTTCTGAAGTACCATTGCTGAAATTTCTTGTGGAGAATATTTCCTTTCGTCAATCTGAACTCTTGGTGTGTTTCCATCACCTTTAATCACCTTATACGGTACTCGTTTTGTTTCAGTTTTTGTTTCATCAAAACTAGCACCCATAAAACGCTTAATTGAGTAGACCGTTTTATCTGGATTAGTTACCGATTGTCTTTTTGCCGGGTCTCCAATCTTTCTTTCACCACCATTTGCAAAACCAACAATAGAAGGGGTGGTTCTTTTTCCTTCACTGTTTGTAATCACAACAGGTTCTCCGTTTTCCATTACTGCTACGCAAGAATTTGTTGTTCCCAAATCAATACCTATAATTTTATTCATATAGTTTTTTTGTTTTTGTTAAATTATATGTTTTTTATTTTATGGAATCAAGTTCCGAACATAAAATTATTAAATTGTGTGCCAAACTTATTTTACTGACATTTTGTCATATAATTATTTTTTGTTACTGACTATTTGACAAAAACTAAAAAAAACATGACAATCCTTTATTTTTTGTAAAAAGTATCGTATTTATTTCAAAATGAAAAATAATAAACCAAATAATAAATAAACCATCCTCCTTCGGGAGGATTTTTTTTGCTAAATTATATGAAAAACACAAAAATTTACGACGAGTTAGTAACGAAGTTAAGAACCTTCTTCAAATCAAAAGGGTTCAAAGAAGTTCCAACACAGTCAAGATTATCAATCTTGGCAGCATGTGAAAATCCCCACTCAATTGCAACATTTGAGTATAATGGACAGATTTGGCCCTTACCCCAAACAGGACAAATGTGGTTAGAGTACGAATTACTTAAAAATCCTGAATGGAATGGGGTATATTGTATTTCAACATCATACAGACAAGAAAAGAATCCTATTGAAGGAAGACATGAATTAATCTTCCCGATGTTTGAATTTGAATCTAAGGGTGGTTTAAAAGAACTTATTAGATTAGAAGCTGAGTTATTAGAATTCTTAGGTTTTGGCAAACCTGTTGAGGTTAATTACGATGATGTTTGTGAAGAATATGGTGGAGTTCCGATTTTGGAAAACGAACATGAAACCAAAATGTGGAATGAAAAAGGTAGTGTTATTTCTCTTCAAAATTTCCCCGTAAGAACAAATCCTTTTTGGAATATGAAAGATGGTGAAGGTGACAAATACAATAAAGTTGATGTTATATTGTATGGTCAAGAAACTATTGGTTCTGCAGAGAGAAGTTGTGATGTAGAAAAAATGAAAGAAATGTTCTACAACATTGAGGACGGTAAGTATTGTTCTAAACTTTTTGAGTTGTTCGGTAAAGAAAGAGTTGAGTCCGAATTGGAAGAATTTTTAACTCACAAATTTTTTAAGAGATTTGGTGGTGGTATCGGTATGACGAGATTAGCAAGAGCGTATCAGTTACTTATGGATGAACACCATGAAGAACATATGAATTATGGAGATGTAAATCCATTTTAAATTAAAAACCCCTCACTACGAGGGGTTTTTTTATAAAAACTCAATTGAGTTTGTTACAGGGTCCCACTCAATCGTGAGTGGTTTATTAACATAATCATATCTTTCATTTAACACTGAAGCGTTAATGAAATGTGTATCACCATCAAACATGTAACCATAACCGCCATGGATATGACCACACAAGTGAATTTTTGGTTTGATTTCTTTAATTCTTTTAACCAATAATTCACAACCCAACATAGGTTCATTCCAAGGAGGTCCTGAAGTATCATTATATCCTTGAGCAGGTCCGTGAGTAATCAAAATATCTGTATTTACAGGAATATCATTCCATTTTTGCTCAAGTTCCCATCCGTTTCTTGGTAAATTAAATGCCCAATTATAGAATTCAGGTTGCCAAGGAGTCCCATAGATTTTCACCATAGGTCCGTCACCAATTTGTAATCCAATTTCTTCGTCTTGGAGATAATCAATCCATTTATAAGAATTAATAATTTCTTTAGACTCGTCAGGTCTCCTTTGAAACCCCCAATCGTGGTTACCAGCAATAAAAATTTTATTGTCGTAATTATCCAAACTATTAAACCACTTACAGAATTCCTGAATCTCGTGTTTATATCCCATAGAAGATATATCTCCCCCATGAAGTAACAAATCACCTCCAGGTAAGTCTTCAGTGATATACTTTTGTTTGTTATGTGTGTCTGATATTAGTGTCAGTCTCATTTTTTTACTTGGGTATCTTCTAATTCAACAATTGTTGGTCTGCCAAAGATAAGGACATTTACTTTTACTTTGCCTTTTTCTTTATCAATATATTCAATATTACCTTTAAATGATGTGAAAGGTCCGTCAGTTACTATAACTTCATCACCAATACTATAGATATCACTAAAGGATTTAGTTTTATTTTCTTCGTGGATACCAATCATTCTATTAACCTCAGAATCAGGTACTACTTGTATATTCCCCGCTCTATCCGATAATAGTCCAGTTGCACCTTGTATTCGTCTAACAACTTGTTTTAATTCACCTATTGCGGATGTCTCAACAAAGACATATCCAGGAAATATAACTTTTTCCCTTTCAGTTTTTTTACCGTCTTTAGTAGTAAAAACTTTTTCTGTTGGTACAACAACTCTTCCGATTACACCAATTAGTTCTCCTTTTTCACCTTCTTTAATAATTCTCTCAGAAACTTTTCTTTCTCTATTAGCCTGAGACCTTACAATATACCATTCCATAATTTTTATTTTTTAATCCCACCAAGCCCTTAAATCGGACCCGTCATATAATTTATCCCATTCTTCATTAGACGCTTTCATAGCGTCATAGTCAGGTCCTTTAATAATTTGACAAAGCTCTTCCCAGTACTCTTTTTGAATCTCGTGAGACCTTTTACGAAGTTTTTCATTACTTTCTTTTTGTTCAGGAGTTTCGTTGTCCTTTAACTGATATAGTTTTTCACCATCTTTACCGAATGGATTGTCAAAAGTTTTGTCAGGAACTTCCTCAAACTCAAAATTTGTGTAAATATACTCAAACCCCAACTCTTTCTCAGCTTCTTCAATAAATGAGTCTTTTACACAAACGTCAATCAAATATGAAAGTCTCTTCATTTTTGCCACTTTTTTCAAACGACTTTCATCAACTTCAAGACCGTATTTCTCAATTCTCCAAGACATATCATCAACTGCCGTTTTTACCCAAGGTAAAACTGAACCATCGCCGTTATACCAAGTATGGTTCCATAAGTTCTTACGAAACAACCAAAGATTACGGAAAAATCTTGGGATGTCGTATCTAAACAAAGAATACGTTTTATAAATCTTACTTTCGTGCCAAATAAGTCGGTCAAGGGACTTACTAAACGTATCTGTAAACTTAACTTTCATAATTTTTAGTGTTTTTTACAAATATACAACATTTTTGACAAATAAAAAAGGGGTCAACATATGTAACCCCTCTTTTTTGTATATATAGGCTCTCTGATGAGAGTGATAGTGTTAATAAATATACAACATTAAGAAAAGTACTTATAAAATACTTAAAAATCAAGATTTTTTCATTATTTTACCTCTAATTTTCTGTTTTTCTTCTACAAAATTCACTATCATAGCGTATTTTTCAGAACTTTTTAGTTTTTTACCCCATTTTTGTAAAAAATTATTGAATAATTTGTTTGATGTGTTAATGTGAGAGATTTTTGTTGAGGATTGTAAGACTTTAACTACCCAATTGAACTCTGCGTCAGTAATTCCTTTAAAATTCTTTGAATTTGTCAATATTTTCATCATATGTATTGTTATTAAGGGTGAATTAGTTATAATTTCTACAAATATACAAAAAAATCAATGAAAAGACTAAATTTAAAAATTTATTTTAAAAAACTTCGCGAAGTTTTTTTTATTGATATTTATATTAAAAATATTAGTATGAAAAATTTATTTAATAACATCTCTCAAGAAGAAAAAAACAGAATCCTTGAGATGCACTCAGGTAAAAAAAATGTGATTAGTGAACAAATAGACCCTTGGTCTAACATACTGTCAGGTAGTTCTCAAAAGGCGGTTAGACAATTTTTTGATTCTTGTGGAAACTCCAGACAATCACCCAACAATACAAATGAAATTGTTGATAGAATTTATAAAGCAGTACAAGGTCTGGGAACAGATGAAGACTCTATCTTTGGGGCATTAACCGCCACTAAGGATTTTAATACGTTTTGTAGTGCTGTTAAAAATTACAAAACAACTTATGGAACTGATTTATATTCAGATTTGGATGGGGATATTGATGAAGAAACGGTTTGGTCTCAAATCTCAAAAATTTTGAGAGGATTAAGTCAATCATCACCTCAACCGGCACAAGTAAGTCCATCATCACCTCAACCGGCACAAGTAAGTCCATCATCACCTCAACCGGCACAAGTAAGTCCAC
>Ga0315909_10003185_pt1 | contig 20230 bp, 14 predicted proteins | sample LakEriMetagenome_11_FD_203527 | JGI IMG/M metagenome (GOLD analysis project Ga0315909, IMG submission 203527) | Freshwater fungal communities from buoy surface, Lake Erie, Ohio, United States - Buoy 2 MA125 | ecosystem: Environmental > Aquatic > Freshwater > Lake | place: USA: Lake Erie, Ohio... | reverse complement strand
GCTGTGCCGCACGCTCGAAGATGCGGTCGCGCTCGTAGATCTCCAGGGTCTTGAGTGCAACAGCCGCGCACACGGGGTGGCCGCTATAGGTGTAACCGTGGCCGAAGGTTCCGAGCTTGCGGCTGGCTTCGAGCATCGGGCCGTACATCTTTTCGGGAATGACCACCGCCGAAAGGGGCTGATAGGAAGACGTCAGCGCCTTGGCCATGGTCATGGTGTCGGGCTTGATATTGAAGGTCTGGGAGCCGAAGGCATTGCCCGTGCGACCAAAAGCACATACCACCTCGTCGGCAATGAAGAGCACATCGTACTTGGTAAGCACAGCCTGAATCTTCTCGAAGTAGGTGCGCGGTGGCACCAGCACACCACCGGCGGCCATCACAGGCTCCGCAATGAACGCCGCCACCGTCTCCGGCCCCTCGCGCAGGATCAGCTGCTCCAGGTTGTGCGCGAGGCGCGTGGCAAAGTCCTCTTCGGATTCGCCCTTCTCGGCGAAGCGGAAATGATGCGGGCAATCCGTGTGGATGAAACGGCCGTCGATGGGCACGTCCCACTGGTTGTGCATGGGCGGCAGGCCGGTGAGGCTGGCGGAGGCGAGCGTGATGCCGTGGTAACCCTTCACGCGCCCAATGATCTTCTTCTTCTTCGGTCGGCCGAGGGCGTTGTTGTAGAACCAGATGAGCTTGACCTGGGTGTCATTGGCATCCGAGCCGGAGCAGCCAAAAAACACTTTCGATGCCTGCATGGGCACCATGGTCTTCAATTTTTCCGCAAGCAGCATCCCGGGCTCGTGGCTCTTGCCGTTGAACAGATGCTGGAAGGAGAGCGTCTTGATTTGGTCATAGGCGGCCTGCGCCAGCTCCTCGTTGCCGTAGCCGAGTGCCGTCGACCACAGACCGGCGAGGCCTTCGATGTACTGCTTGCCATCGTGATCCCACACATAGGCACCCTCGCCGCGCGCAATCATCAGGGCGCCGCGTTCCTCGATGACACCGAGATTGACCATGGGGTGGAGCAGGGCCGCGGCATCGCGGGCTTGAATCGAACCGGGTTTCAGGCTCATGCGTGTCTCCTGTCGAAGCCGCCGGACCTGGCGGCACGTGAATGCTGTACAGACTCTCCGGCTGCTATTCTAGCCACGGTCACGCGGGGCAGCCACCGCACCAGCGCAAGGGAAAGACAATGTCTTTATCACGCAACGTTCCCGTCGTCGCCTACCTGCAGATTCTCGCGGGTGCGGTGCTGCTGTCCACGGGATCGAGCGTCATCAAGGCGGTCAGTTTCAATGCGCTCGAGCTCGCCGCCTGGCGCGCGCTGGTGATCGCCCTCTTTCTGGCGGCCGTCATCCGCCCGCCACGCGAGTGCTGGAATCGGGCGCTCATTCCTGCTGCACTCGCACATGCCATCACCACGCTGCTTTTCATGTGGGGCAACAAGCTGACCACGGCTGCCATCGCCATCTTCCTGCAGTACACCGCGCCGCTCTATCTGCTGCTCCTCGGGCCCTGGCTGCTCAAGGAGCCGGTGGGAAGGTCGGATGTGGCGTTCGTGGTGCTCATTGCCTTTGGCATGGTGCTGTTGCTGCTGCAGCCCGCGGCCATCTCGGACACGGCCAGCAACCCGGGCCTGGGTGCCGTGGTGGCAGGGTTGTGTGGCATCGCCTGGGCGTTCACGACGCTCACCATGCGGGATCTCTCGCGCCGCGTACCGGATGGATTCCAGCGTGCAATCGCGGCGGTCATCGTGGCCAATGTCGGTCTTGCCGCGCTGCTGTTGCCAGTGGTGGGGGTGCCAGAGGCAGCGAGCCTCACGGATTGGGTGCTGGTGTCCTATATGGGGATTTTCCAGCTTGGCTGCGCCTTCATCCTGGTTTCGCTGGGCTTGCGCCGGGTGACGGCACTGGAGGGTGCCCTGCTGCTGTTGCTGGAGCCGCTGCTGAATCCAGTTTGGGCGTTCTTTGCCCACGGGGAGATACCGGGTGGACTCGTTCTCGCGGGTGGCGGGCTGATACTCGCAGCTTCGGCCGCACGGGTCGTGGTCAATACCCGGCGTGCCGCAACTCAGTCCCTACCCTGACGCAGCTGTTCGCGGATACGGTCCAGGGCTTTGCGTCCCTCGAGCAGGATGCGCGGCGTGAGGTGATTTTCCATCATCTCCTTCTTGCTCACCGCACGTGAAAGACCTTGCGCGGCAGCGAGGGCAAGCCAGGCGTAGGCCTTGGCCTGATTGCGACTGACCCCGACACCATTGGCGTGGCACAGACTCACCGCGTATTGGGCCCGTGCATCACCCTGCAGCGCGGCGCGCTCGAGCATTGCGATTGCATCCTCCGGCAGCATGTCCGGGACCTTGCCAAAGAGACCGCGCCGGCCGATCTCGTACTGGGCATGGGCGCTGCCGAGTTCCGCGGCATGTCGCATCCAGGTCATCGCGCGGGGCTTGCTCGCCTCGACGCCAAGACCTCGCTCATAAGCCAGCGCCAGCCGGTAACAGGCCTTGATGTGCCCTTGTTCGGCGGCCTTGCGCAACCACTCGAAGGCCAAGGTGGAATCGGGTTGGGCGGCAAGACCCCGCTGATGAAAGCGTCCCAGCGCGTACTGCGCCTGAGGCAGGCCGGCGCGCGCGGCGCGCTGCAGCCAACGCTCGGCTTCTTCCGGATCCCGCAGATCGGGCGGTGCGCTTACATGCAGCAGACCGAGATTGTGCTGGGCGTCCAGATCGCCTGCTTCGGCGGCCTTGCGGCACCAGCGGATGGCCTCGGCATGGTCACGCTCTGTACCGAGCCCATGCGCGAATGCCAATGCCAGATTACGTTGGGCCTGGGCATTGCCGAGTTCCGCAGCGCGCAACCAGTGACGCACCGCGACTTCCGGCGCGCGCTCCACACCCTCTCCCCGACTGTAGAGCTCACCCAGTCTGAAATGACCGACCGGATCATCGAGCGCAGCCGCTGCCGAATACCAGCGTAACGCTCGTTCAAAATGCCGCTCCAGGCCAGTGCCGGTCTCAAAACACCAGCCTAGCAATGCCTGCGCCTCGGCAAAACCCGCTTCCGCCGCTTGGCGCAACCAGCGAATGGCGCCTGCCGGATCACGCGGGCACCCACGTCCTTCGAGCAGGGCCTTGCCTACGCAATAGCAGGCGGCTACATGCCCCGCCTCGGCGGCCCTGAGATAGCTGTCCAGGGCGCGTGCAAGTTCCCCCGGCCCGGCTTCGGCGCGATCCAGGGCCTCGCCCAGCGCATACAGGACTTCGGGGTCTTCCTCGCTCACGCCTCCGCTCCCCGATATCGCCTGCCGCAAATCATGCCCCGGTCGCCGATTTCGCCGCCAGCCTTCCTGACAGGTCGTAGTCATCGCTGGCTTCGATCTGCACGCGATGCAGGGTACCCGGGCGCAGCTTGGCACCACCCGACACCCGCACCACGCCATCGATGTCGGGAGCGTCGGCGGCACTGCGCCCTATGGCCACGCTGCCCTCCACCCGATCGATGAGGACATCCAGCGCGCGCCCGACGTGACGCGCGAGGCGAGTCGCGCTGATACGCTGCTGATGCTCCATGAAGCGTTCCCAGCGTTCCTGGCGAACTTCCTCCGGTACCGGACCCGGCAGCGCATTGGCGGCAGCGCCGTCCACCGGCGAATACGGGAAACATCCCACCCGGTCGAGCTGGGCTTCATCGAGAAATTCCAGCAGCGCCTCGAACTCGGCCTCGGTCTCGCCCGGGAAACCGACAATGAAAGTACTGCGCAAGGTGAGGTCGGGGCAGATCTCGCGCCAGCGACGAATGCGCGTGAGCGTGTCTTCAGTCGCCGCGGGTCGACGCATCAACTTCAGCATGCGCGGGCTGCCATGCTGGAAGGGAATGTCGAGATAGGGCAGCAGTTTGCCCTCCGCCATCAGTGGCAGAACTTCATCCACATGGGGATAGGGATAGACATAATGCAGCCTCACCCAGACCCCAAGTTCCCCCAGGGCCGTGCACAAGCCGAGGAAGTCCGTCCGGCGTTCCTGCCCGCGCCATTGCGCATCCGGATAACGAAGGTCGCTGCCATAAGCGCTGGTGTCCTGGGAAATCACCAGCAACTCCTTCACCCCGGCGGTCACCAGACGTTCGGCTTCGCGCATCACGTCCGGCAGCGGACGACTCTGCAGGCGGCCGCGCATGGAGGGAATGATGCAGAAGGAGCAATGATGATTGCAGCCTTCGGAGATCTTCAGATAGGCGTAGTGCCGCGGAGTGAGGCGTATGCCTTGCGGTGGCACCAGGTCCATCCGCGGGTCGTGCGCAGGGGCTGGAGCATGCTCGCGCACTGCGGCCACGACGGATTCGTACTGGTGGGGGCCGGTGATCGAAAGCACCTGCGGATGGACGCTGCGGATCTCTTCCGCATTGGCGCCCAGGCAACCGGTTACCACGACGCGGCCGTTTTCACTGAGCGCCTCCCCTATCGCCTCCAGCGACTCCGCCTTGGCGCTGTCGATGAAGCCGCAGGTGTTGACGACCACCACGTCGGCACCTTCGTAGGTGTTGACGATGTCATAACCCTCAACCCGCAACTGGGTCAGGATGCGTTCGGAATCGACCAGCGCCTTGGGACAACCCAGGCTCACAAAGCCGACCTTCGGGGCAGACTGCATCGGGATCTCTCTCATGCGCGGGAATTCACAAGCCGAGGGCACAGCCGTCGAGACGGGGATCGCTGCCACCCTCATACCCCCCGTTCACGGGGTGCCGCATGATACCTTGATAGCCCCCGGCAAAGCCGGTGACGGGATGCGCTTGGGCGCGCACTGCATGTCCTTTCGCTGTCAGCGCGTCGAGGATGGCTGACGGAAAACCGGGTTCATGTTCCACCACCCCGAGCCCCGACTGGTGGTCGCCATTGGGTGCAGCTCCGCCATGATGACGCAGGCGCGGCAGCTCTCCGGCCCGCTGCACGTCGAGTCCGAATTCCAGTATCCGTGCGAGGATTTGCACCTGAGCTTGCGGCTGCATGTCACCCCCAATCGCCCCAAAGCTGAGGAAAGGCTGTCCCTCGCGCGTGACGAAGCCCGGCATGATGGTATGGAACGGGCGTTTGCCCGGCGCGTACTCGTTGGGATGCCCTCTCTCGAGAGAAAAACCGCTGCCGCGCGACTGCAGTGCGAAGCCATAGGGAGCGACCACCACGCCTGAGCCGAAAGGGACAAAAAGGCTCTGGATGAGTGACACCATCATCCCGTCCGCATCGGCCACCGTGAGATACGTGGTGTCACTCGCCGGTACGGCAACGTGGCCCGGCGCCGGATCGGACTGCGCCCGCGCCGGATCCATCAACGCTGCACGGGCACGAACATAGAGGGGCGAGAGCAGCTCCTCCAGCGGAAATTCCGCGAAATCCGGATCGGCGTAGTGGCGCGCGCGATCGGCAAAGGCGAGCTTCTTGGCCTCGAGGTAGCGATGCCACCAGGCCGGATCATCGCCATCGCGGGTGGGCGGGAAAGTCTCGAGCATCGCGAGCATCTGCAGCACGCTGAGCCCTTGTCCATTGGGCGGCAGCACATGGACATCGTGACCCCGGTAGCGGGTACTCAAGGGTTCCACCCAGGTTGCTTTGGCCCGTTCCAGATCGGCCCGCGTCAGGTGTCCTCCGCAGGCTGCAACATTCTGCAGGAGCGCCTCGCCGATGGGACCATGATAAAAAGCATCACTGCCCTGATCCGCCAGCTCCCTGAAGAATTGGGCCAGACCGGGATTGCGCTGTTCGTCTCCCGGCCCGGGCGCGCGACCTTCCGGCCAGAAGACCTGCCGGAAATCATCGACACACGCCGCCACCCGCGGCTCCCGGAGCAAATCCCCGGCGCCGTGGGACCAGGACTCGTGGCTGCGGAGGCCGACGGCAAATCCTTGCCCGGCAGCCTCTATCGCAGGCTCGAAGAGCCGCGCCCACGGCAATTTCCCGTGGCGTTGGTGCAGAGCCTGCCAACCGGCAATCGCCCCCGGGGTGGTCAAGGTCAGTGGCCCACGGGCAGGCATGACGCGGGCGCCATCGAGCGCCGAGCACAGGGCGGCGCGACCAAGAGACAGCGGCGCGCGTCCACTGGCGTTCAGGCCGTCCAGTCTCTGTCGTGCGGGATCCCACACCATGGCAAAGAGATCGCCACCCGGGCCGCACATCTGGGGTTCCGTCACCGCAAGCACCGCATTGGTGGCAATCGCCGCGTCAACCGCGCTGCCCCCCGCCCGCAACAGGTCGATGCCGGCGAGAGTCGCGAGACTCTGGCTGCTGGCTACCATCCCGCGTCTTCCCATGACCGGTGGACGCTGTTCCGGATGACGGGCAGGCGCTGTCATGACTGACGGCGAATCCCTAGTGGGCGGTTGAGTGTTTCTGGCTTTGGAGTCCCGCCATGCACGCGCAGCACCTCCGCGAGGCGTTGCTGCGCACTGTCCGGCATCGGCGCCCCGCGTCGCGTGACGAACGAGATGTGCATGTAAAGCGACTCGCAGGTGGCGGCAATCCACCCCTCGTCCTTGTGACGTACTTCGCTGTAGGTATGAATGAGCTTGGGACTCCAGTCGATCAGACGCGTGCTGACCTTGATTTCATTGCCGGCGAAAAGTTCGCGACGGAAATCCATGTTGCAGGAAGTGACAAACACGGAGCCTTGGCCCTCCGCCGTGTAGCCCCAGCCCAATCCGATGTCATCGAAGAAAGCATTGCTGCCATCGTCCACTGCGCGCAGATAGAACGCGACGTTCATGTGGCCATTGGGGTCCAGCCACTCCGGCTTTACCGCAAGTTCGTCAATGAATGGACAGGGAACCGGATTACTCATACACCCTCCGCAAACTGCCGGACCTCCCAATCGGTCACGGCCTGTGAAAAAAGCGCCAGCTGCCACTCGCGGCTGCGGGCATAGGCTTCGACAAAATTCTCACCGAACACCGCCCGGGTATGCGGGGACTGGCGCCAACGCGCAATCGCCTGCACGAAATCAGCGGGAAAGGGCTCGGCACAATGCACTCCCGGCTGTGCGGCATCACCGCTGGCCGCCGGCAATGGCAGGATTCTGCCCGTAATCCCGAGGCGCCCTGCCGCCAGGGTGGCAGCGAAGGCAAGATAAGGATTGATATCCGCACCGCCAAGCCGGATTTCCACCCGGGTCTCGCCTGGCGTTGGTGCAACCAGGCGCAATGCTGCCGTCTTGTTGTCCAGGCCCCAGCTGTTGGTTCTCGGTACGAAGGCTGGACCAGAAAAGCGCTTCCAACTGTTGAGATTGGGTGAAAACACCAGAAAGAAATCCGGCAAGAACCGCTGCAAGCCACCGAGGAAATGGTGGAGAGTCTGATTCGGCTCTGCCCGTGCGCGATCATATCCAAAGGCCGGCGACTGTTCGCCCGCATGCATCAGCGAAACGTTGAGATGCCCCCCGGCGGTTTCATGCGCCTCACTCAGCCGTGCCATGAAGCTCACCAGCGCATCCTGTTCACGTGCCACGGCCTTGGCCACAGTCTTGAAACGCAGCCAGTGATCCGCCGCCTTCGAGGGCTCGTCGGGCTCGAAAGAAAATTCCAGCAACCCATGGAACTCGGCATGAAGGGCGTGCAAAGGCAGGCGCATCGCTTCGGCGCAACGCTGCAGACGCCCCAACAGCGGCGCAGCGATCAGATGATCGACGTGGGAGTACATCCGCATAAAATCAGGATGGGATTGCAGTGAGGCGGGACGTTTGCTCTTGAGGCTCGCGGGGGTCTCGGCCAGTACATGACATTCAACCTCCCCCGCGCAATGGGCAACAAACCCTGCCTCTTGCAGACGGGAAGTTTCCCGGCGCAGCAGCGCGCGCGGACACCAGGCCGAGTGCTCTCCGCTCAACTGCCCCAGCAGCAGCAGGCCGAGACTGCCATCCGGCGAGAGATCGATGCAGGGACTCCCGGTGTCAAAGACGAGGCGGGCATCCGCGTACCCGCGGGCAGGATCCTGGAATATGCCGTTGTCCATGGGCGTGTCGGCTGCGTCCGTGGCAAAGATGGCTGTGCTCACGGCAAGCCCGTCACGACACAGGCCTTCCAGGGCGTCCCGGTGGATGAGCTTGCTGCGCAGGCGGCCTTCCCAATCCACACAACCCGCCGCGAAAAAAGTCCCTGTTCCCAGCAGCGTCTCCGCTGCCTCTGGCGCAAGCGGCGCGGCAGTGGAAAGACCGGCGGGTGCCATCATCGCGGCCCGTCGGCTCAGGCCTGCGGAAACACCTTGCCCGGATTCAAAATGCCCTTGGGATCGAGCGACTGCTTGAGATGTCGCATGAGGGCGATTTCCGCGGGACTTCGGCTGAGCGGAAGGTACCGGACTTTTTCGGTCCCGATGCCATGCTCGGCGGAAACCGAGCCGCCAATCGCCTGCAAGGGCTCATAGACACAGAGATTGACTCTGTGGTGATGTTCGGCGCCACCATCTCCCACGGCGATAGCAAAATGGATGTTGCCATCGCCAATGTGACCGAGGGTGAAACAGTGATGCCCCGGATAGGCCTCCGACAGTCGGCGTTTGACCTCCGTGACGTAGGCGTCCATGTCGCGGATCGCAAGGCTCACGTCGTAGAGAAACGCTGGCCCGTAGCGGAAGAACTGGTCGACCGAATCACGAATCTTCCACATGGCACGCCGCTCTCCCTCGGACTTGGCCACGGCGGCATCGACGATGAGGCCTTGTTCCAGCGCTTCCGCCATGGTGTTTTCGAAGCGTTCGGCATCATCGGCATGGCCGGTCCCCAGCGCCTCGCAAATCACGAAATGCGTATGTTCGACGGGCACTGGCCGTGCGTTGGTGCACGGCGGCGTCGTCACGAGCTCGTAGAAATCGCGCCACATCACTTCAAACGAGCTGAGTCCACCGCCCATCGCGCGATCAATGAAGCGCAGGAATTCCGCAACCTGGCCGAAGTTGTCAAACGCAGCGAAAGCGGTCTGCTGGCCCAGTGCCATCTCGCGCAGCCGGATCACGACGCGAGTGACAATGCCAAGCGTGCCCTCTGTTCCGATGAACAGGTGCTTCAGGTCGTAGCCTGCGTTGTTCTTGATCATCGTGTTGAGGGAGGTGATCACCGTACCATCGGCCATCACGGCTTCGAGCCCCAGCACGTTCTCGCGCGTCATGCCGAAGCGGATGACACGGTTGCCGCCTGCATTGGTGGAGACATTGCCTCCAATCTGACAGGTTCCGCGGGCACCCAGATCAACCGGGAAGATCAAACCATGCTTTTCGGCGGCCTCTTGCAGGGCCTGCAGTGGCACACCCGCCTGCACGGTCATGGTCCGACCCATGGGATCGATTTCTTCAATCCGGTTGAGCCGCTCCATGGACAGCACCACATCGGCTTCGGTGCCATTGCAGCCCTGAACCAGACCCGTGAGTCCGCCATGGGCCACCACAGTCTGACCCAGCGTGTTGCAGAGCTTCAGCACGGCGGAGACTTCTTCCACCGAGCCTGGCCTCACGATCACCATCGCGCGTACGGGCTCCTGGCGCCAGACATGGATGTTGCGCGCGGAGATGTCATCGCCTGTCACGAGACCGGCATCGCCGACGATGGCTTGGAGTTGCTGGAGCAGGGTTTCACTCATGATTTGGCTGCCTTTTGCAGTGCCTGATCGATATCCCAGAGAATGTCGTCGAGGGTTTCCAAGCCGACCGAGATGCGGATCATGTCTGGCCCCACCCCGGCCGCAATCTGCTGCTCTTCCGAGAGTTGCCGATGCGTGGTGGACGCCGGATGGATCACCAGGGTCTTGGCGTCCCCGACATTGGCAAGATGGCTCAGGAACTGCACGTTCTCGATGAATTTCACACCGGCCGCCATGCCTCCCTTGATACCGAAGGACATGATGGAGCTCGCCCCCTTGGGCAGGTATTTCCGCGCACGGTCATGGTAGCGGTCGCCGGGCAGTCCAGGGAAACGCACCCACGAGACTTGCGGATGCGCTGAGAGGAATTCCGCCACCGCGAGGCCATTCGCACAGTGTCTTTCCATGCGCAGGGGCAAGGTCTCCAGCCCCTGCAGGAACATGAACGCATTGAAAGGACTCATGGCCGGACCGAGAGTCCGCAGTGTCTCCAGCCGCGCCTTCATGCTGAAGCCGAAATCACCGAAGGTCTCGTAGAACTTCACGCCATGGTAACCGGGTGACGGTTCTGTCATGCCCGGAAATTTGCCGTTGTCCCACGGAAACTTGCCTGATTCCACCAGCACGCCACCAATCGACGTGCCATGCCCGCCGATGAATTTGGTGGCCGAGTGCACGACGATGTCGGCACCCCATTCGATAGGCCTGCAGAGATAGGGCGTGGGGAAGGTGTTGTCGACCACCAGCGGGATATCCGAAGCATGCGCGACTGCCGCCACCGCTTCGATATCCAGCACGTTGATGAGCGGGTTGCCGAGGGTTTCCGCATACACCAGCCGCGTGCGCGGCGTGATGGCCGCCGCGATGGCATCGGTGTCGTCGATGTCCACGAAAGTCGTGTCTATGCCCATGCGCCGGAAGGTGACATCGAACTGGGAATAGGTGCCGCCGTAGAGGGTGCGCGACGAGACGATATGATCACCAGCCTCTAACAGGGTCAGCAGCGCCACCATCTGTGCGGACATGCCGGAGCTGACAGCCACCGCAGCACGTCCGCCCTCCAATGCCGCCATCCGCTCCTCGAACACCGAGTTGGTGGGATTCGACAATCGGGTATAGACGTTACCGAACGTCTGCAGGTTGAACAGGCTTGCCGCATGGTCCGCGCTGTCAAACACATAGGAAGTTGTCTGGTAGATGGGCGCCACGCGCGCGCCGGTGCTGGCGTCCGGAATCTGGCCTGCATGCAGGCACAGGGTCTCGAATCCGAATTTTCGATCTGCCATGGTTCAGTTCGCGATGAATTTGGGGCGCTTGGACGAGATGACCTTCGTGTTGACGCCAACGAAGTTGAGTCCACCGAAGAGCCGGGCATGTTCAATCTTGACGCAGCGATCCATCACCACTGCAAGCCCAGCATCTCGCGCCAGTTGTGCGGCTTCGAGATTGATCACGCCGAGCTGCAGCCAAAGCACCTTGGCGCCGATGGCGATTGCACTGCGCGCGAGCGGGACGATTTCCGAGGAGGCACGGAAGCAGTCAACCATGTCCACCTTCTCCGGAATCGCCTCCAGGCTGGGATAGCACTTCTCGCCGAGCACTTCCGGGTAGGCGGGATTGACCGGGATGACACGGTATCCGTGCTCCTGCATGTACTTGGCTGCAAAGTTGCTCGGACGATGCCAGTTGGCCGAGAGCCCGACGACGGCCACCGTCCGGCACTCGGCCAGAATCCGTCGCAAGGTGGGAATGTCCGTGTCAAAGTCCGCGACGTCTGCGCACATAGCTGCCGGTAATCTCCTTGACGTTGCGCGTGCCGAGCAGCGCCATGTCGCGCACGATCTCATCACGCAGAATCTGCAGGGCCTTGTCCACGCCGGCCTCACCACCGGCGCCAAGTCCATAGAGGTAACAGCGCCCCGTCATGCAGGCGCGGGCACCCAGCGCCAATGCCTTGAGAACGTCAGTTCCGCGGCGCACGCCGCCATCCAGAATCACCTCGGCCCGGTCGCCGACTGCCGCGACGATCTCCGGCAGCACGTCGATAGGCGTGGGGCAGTGGTCGAGCTGGCGTCCACCATGGTTGGACACGATGATCGCTGTCGCCCCGATGTCCACGGCCCGCTTTGCATCATCGACGGTGAGGATCCCCTTCACCGCGAACGGCCCGCCCCACTCCTGAACCATGGCAGCCGCATCATCCCAGGTGACTGTGCGATCGAACTGGCTGCCGATGTAGGACATCAAGGTCTCCACGTTGTCGCTGTCCACGGTCTGGACACGATGCGCCACATTGGCGAGCGAGAAGGGCGCAGAGGTGACATGCGTGGCGGACCACACCGGATGCAGCACGAAGTCCAGCCAGCTGCGCAGGGTGAAAGTCGGTGGCAAGGTCATGCCGGTACGGAAGTCCCGCTCACGCTTGCCGGTGATCGGCAGGTCTATGGTGAGACAGAGGGCATGGTATTGCGCCGCGCGGCAACGCTGGATGAACTCTGAAACCAGCCCCCTGTCCTTGAACACATAAATCTGGAACCACTTGGGCCCTGGATTGCAGGCGGCCACCTCTTCTATCGAATGGGTACCGACCGTGGACAAGGAATAAACGGTGCCGGCCCGCCCCGCGGCGCGAGCGACCGCGCGTTCGCCTTCCCAGTGAAACAGGCGCGACATGCCCGTAGGCGCCAACACCACAGGGAACTCTATGCGCTGGCCCATTACCGTCGTCGAGGGGTCGATCTCCGAGATGTCGACGAGGTTGCGTGGCAGAAACTCGAGGTGGTCGAAGTCGCTGGAGTTGCGCCGATAGGTGATCTCGTCCTCGGCTGCGCCATCCATGTAGTGGAACATGGGTGCGGGGACTCGCCAGTGCGCCATGCGGCGGAGGTCCGCAATGTTCTGGCAACGTTTGAGGTAGAACGCGGAAAGGCGCTCTTCAAGCGCCTGCAGGGTAGGCCAGGTCATACGAGCCTCAGGGATGGTGACTGGGCGGCAGTGGCTGCACCATATCAGAAGCCGCAGAGGCCCGGCGAGGGGGGATCATGACGGCGGGCCATTCCACGCGACCCGCCGTCCTGCATCTTCAGCCGAAGGCTTCAGCGGTGTCGACGAGGACACTCGACGAACCAATCTCCATGGCGCGCACCAGCCCTTCCGCCTGGGGCAGTACCTGCGTCGCAAAGAAGCGCGCGCTGGCAATCTTCGCCCGAGCGAAAGCGGGGTCCCCTGCATTCGCCGCGAGATCGGCGGAAGCCAGCGTTGCGCCACGCAGCAGCTGCCAGCCGCCCACCACGATGCCCCAAAGCTTGAGGTAACTTACCGATCCCGCGGCAGCGAGGCGTGGATCCTGTGCGCCTGCGCCGAGCACCCACTGCACCGCACGCGCCAGGGCCGCGGTGGCCGCCGTGAGTTCACCGATCTCGGCCTTGAGGACGGACGGCGCACTCTGCGCCCAGCCGGACAGATCCACCCTGATTTCGTCCAGCAGTTCGTTGGCCGCCTTGCCACCATCACGCAAGGTCTTGCGGCCAACCAGATCCTGAGCCTGGATGCCGGTGGTGCCTTCGTAGATGGTCGTGATGCGGGCATCGCGCAGAAACTGCGCTGCACCGGTTTCTTCGATGAAGCCCATGCCGCCGTGGATCTGCACACCTACGGAGGCCAGTTCCTGGCCGAACTCCGTGCACCATCCCTTCACCACCGGCGTCAGCAAATCGCCGCGGCGTCGATAGCGGGCGGCCTGCTCACCCTCTGGCAGCGCCGCGCCCAGATCGAAGGCGAGCGCACACAGATAGGCCACTGCGCGCATGGCTTCCACGCCGGACTTCATGCCAAGCAGCATGCGCTTCACGTCCGGGTGCTCGATGATGGCCGGCGTCTCCTTGCCGGTATGGCCGACCGGCTTGCCCTGCACGCGTTCGCGAGCAAACCAGAGCGCCTTCTGGTAGGCGGCCTCACCAATGGCCACGCCTTCCAGACCCACCGCATGGCGGGCGTTGTTCATCATCGTGAACATGTATTCCAGCCCGCGATTGGGCTCCCCGACCAGATAGCCGACTGCCCCACCCTGCTCGCCGTAGATGAGCACTGCAGTGGGGCTGCCATGGATCCCGAGCTTGTGTTCAATGGAGGCGCAGCGCACGTCATTGCGCTTGCCGGGCGTGCCATCCTCGTTAACGAGGAACTTGGGCACCACGAACAGCGAAATTCCGCGCGTTCCCGCCGGGGCATCGGGCAGGCGTGCCAGTACCAGATGAATGATGTTTTCGGTCAGATCATGCTCACCGTAGGTGATATAAATCTTCTGGCCACTGACGAGATAGTGATCACCGGCAGGTACGGCCTTGGATCGAACGGCACTGAGGTCGGAACCCGCCTGGGGTTCGGTCAGATTCATCGTCCCGGTCCAGTGACCGGTGACGAGGTTCTCGAGATAGATCTTCTGCAGCGTCTCGGAGCCATGGTGTTCCAAGGCTTCGGCCGCCCCGGCGGTCAGCATGGGTCCAAGTGCAAACGACAGATTGGCCGTGTTCCACATCTCGGCCACCGCGGTCGCGATCACCTTGGGCAGGCCCTGACCGCCCCAGCGGGTGGGGAAACTCAAGCCATTCCAGCCGCCTTCCACAAACTGATGGTACGCCGCGTGCCATCCCTCCGGCATGGCAACACCGTCCCCGGTGTGCACGGCGCCCACGGTGTCGCCTACCCGGTTCAACGGCGCAAGCACTTCGGCAGCCAGGGTGCCGGCGCCTTCCAGAATTGCGTCCAGAAGCTCCGCATTGACCTCTTCGAAGGCCGGGAGCGCGGACAACTGTTCGAGATTGCACAGACGCTCGATGACGAACTTCATGTCCGCAAACGGGGCGTTGTAGGTCGACATGATCACTTCTCCATGGCTGCTGGCCCGCAAGCTGGCGGGGATGACGATCGTGACGGCAGGGATACTGCCCATCCCGCCCGTCAGACCGGGCGCGATGGGCAGGAGTTCAGTGTCTTGTGCCGGCGCGGCGCAGGACTTCGAGCGGCCCGAGTTCGATGGGGCCCCGCGCAATCACTTCCTGCTGACGGGTCGGCAGTCCACGCCGCAGACGGCTGTGGATGCCGAGCGCCCACACCGGGAAGTATTTGCTGTAGCCGTGGTAGCGCAGGTAGAAGACCCTCGGGAATCCCGTGCCGGTGTAGATGTCCTCATCCCATTCGCCCGCAGCGTTCTGGGTGCGCATGAGATATTCCACGCCGCGCGCGACGCTGGGCGAATCGATTTCACCCACTGCCATCAGGCCAATCAGGGCCCAGGCGGTCTGGGAGGCGGTGCTCGGTCCGTGCCCGCGCAGTATCGGATCGTCATAAGAATTGCAGGACTCGCCCCAGCCGCCATCAGGATTCTGGACCGAGCAAAGCCACTCCACCGCCTTGCGAACGTAGGGCTCGGCGGAATCCTCGCCGAGAGCGCCCAAGGCCGCCAACACGCTCCACGTGCCGTAGAGATAGTTCACGCCCCAACGGCCATACCAGGCGCCGCAATCTTCCTGCTCGCGCTTCAGGAATTCGAGCGCGCGGGCAACGGGCGGGAAGCTGCGGTCATGACCCAGCATCGCAAGCAGCTCAATACAACGGGCGGTCAGATCCGACGTGCCGGGATCCACCAGAGCACCATGGTCAGCGAACGGGATGTTGTTGAGGTATTCGTAGTTGTTGCCGATGTCGAAGGCGCCCCAGCTACCATCCGGGTTCTGCAACCCCAACATCCAGTTCAAGCCCTGGTTGAGCCGCTTCAGCTTGTGGGGGTTGTCCTGGGCTCCCGCGCGCACCAGCGCCATGAGCACCATGGCCGTGTCGTCCACATCGGGATATTTGTCGTTCTCGTACTGGAAGGCCCAACCACCGGCAGCGAGCCCCTTGGCCTGATCACACCAGTCTCCGGGCACGAAGATCTGCTGGTCGAACAGCCATTCCACAGCCTGTTTCACGGCCGGATTACCGGGCTGGGCGCCGGCTTCCATCAAGGCGGACAGCGAAAGGCAAGTGTCCCAGATGGGCCCCACACAGGGCTGGCAGTAAGTCTCATCGTCCTGATCGATGACGAGATCCTCGATGGCCTTGAGCGTCCGGACGAGATCCGGATCGTCGTTGCTGGCCCCGAGCAGCTTCAGGGCCACGGCAGCATTGGCCATGGCGGGATAGATGGCGCCTATGCCGCCTTCGCCCTGGGTGTGATCGCGCAGCCAGACTTCCGCCTTCTCCACGGCCTTGTTGCGGAGGAACTTCGGCATCCAGGGATCCAGCGCCTTCAAGACGCGGTCGACCAGCAGGAAGCCATTGGCAAGCGGCTTGCCCGGCTTGAAGCGATCCAGATGGCCGAGGGTGGCCGGTGGGCTCAGGAAAAGCTCTTCCACGCCCTGCTCCGGTCGCAGCTTCAGCACGGGCTTGCGGGCGAAGATGATGAGCAGTGGCACAATCACGCAACGCGACCAGTAGGAAACCTTGCTCAGGTTGAAGAACCACCACTTGGGCAGGAACATCATCTCCACGGGCATGGCGGGCACCGTGGTCCAGGGCATCTGCCCGAACATGGCGAGCGTGATCCGGGTGAAGACGTTCACCTGCTCGGCGCCGCCATTGTTCCTCACCCAGTGGCGGGCCTGAACCATGTGTGGTTCGTCCGGGCGATCGCCCGCGAGCTTCAGTGCAAAGTAGGCCTTGACCGTGGCGCTCATGTCACCGGGACCACCCTCGTAGAGCGACCAGCTACCGTTCTCGTGCTGGCGCCGACGCAGGTAGCGGGCGATACGCTTCTCCTGCTCCGCATCCACCGTTCCCAGGTAGTAGTGGAGCATGAGGTACTCGGAGGGGATGGTGGCATCGGCCTCCAGATCGAACAGCCAGTGGCCATCCTGGCGCTGACGCGCCCACAGTGCCTGAGTTGCCCGGGCGAGCATGGACTGCACCGGGTCGGCGGAAGTTGCCAAGGGGTGAACAACCTGGGCTTGCAGGATCTCCGCCTTGAATTCCGTGCGAGTTCCTGTGTGGAGATGTGCGCTGGCGTCAAATCGTTCGTTCATCAATTCGGCCCGAGTCTCATGTGCAGGAAAACCACAGTAATTCTATTGTGCATGGGCATTAATGCAAGGAAAAAAACCAGTATTTTCCGAATCTAAGCCCAGGCTTGTGGTTATTTCCCCACAATGTGATTGTGTTTGGCAGACGCGCAACGCGCAGATGTTCAGTGCAACATACGCCGCGTCCGCAGTCCGGGAGCGCTCAGATTTCTATCTGGGCGCCGATCTCGACCACCCGATTTGGAGGTAACCGGAAATAGCGCGCGGCGCTTGCCGCGTTTCGCAACAGGAACGCAAACAGCAGACGTCGCCAACGAGAAAGCCCCGCTCCCGTGCGGGTAACGAGCAGGGTTTCGCGGCCCAGGAAAAAGGTCGTCTCCATCTCGTCGAAGGAGAACTCGGGGTGCCTGCGGCTGACGGCAGCCAAGTCCAGAGGAAGATTGGGTCGCTCGAGGAAACCGTAACGCAGGAACATTCGGGAAATCCCCTCCCCGGCTGGTTCAAGGTTCGCCCGGTCCGTCTCCGCCACGTAAGGAATCCGCGCGCTTTCCACGGTCAGGAGAATCACCTGCTGATGCAGTACCCGGTTGTGCTTCATGTTGTGGAGCAAGGCCCGGGGCACGCCTTCCTTTTGCCCGGTGAGGAATACGGCAGTGCCCGGCACTCTCAGCGGGGCCTCCATGGAGAGACTCATGGTGAACAGCTGGAGGTCGAGGTTTTCCTCACTCAATACCGCATTGAGGGCGTCCCGGCCCTGCTTCCAGGTGGTCATCAACAGGTAGATCAGCAGTGCGGCCACGGCCGGCATCCATCCGCCAGCCGGGATCTTCATCAGGTTGGCACTGAAAAAGAGACTGTCGATGCACAGGAAAGGCACAACCAGCAGCAACGCTACGGGTCGTCGCAACATCCAGACATGCCGGGCGACAAAGTAAAGCAGGATGCTGGTTGCCAACATCGTGGTGGAAACCGCCACCCCGTAGGCAGCTGCCAGGCGCCCGGACTCCTGGAACCAGAGTACCAGCCCCACCGTGCCGAGCATGAGCATCCAGTTCACCGCAGGGAGATAAACCTGACCGATGGCGTCTGACGACGTCTGGCGAATCTCCAGCCTCGGCATGAAACCCAGCTGCACTGCTGAACTCGCGACCGAGAAGGCCCCTGAAATGACTGCCTGTGAAGCGATGGTGCTTGCGCAGGTCGCCATCAAGACCAGCGGCAGGACCAGACCGCCGGGCACCGTGGCAAAAAACAGATGTTCCAGGTGAGTCGGGTCCCGCAACAACAAGGCCCCTTGCCCCAGATAGTTCAACATGAGGCCTGGCAGGGCGATGAAGAACCAGGCGTTGCGGATGGGCAGGCGCCCGAAGTGTCCCATGTCTGCGTACAAGGCCTCTCCGCCCGTCACGACCAGAAACACTGAGCCCATCACCAGAAAGGCCAGCACTCCGTTGTTGAGGAAGAAGTTCACCGCATAGAGGGGATTCAGGGCGGCGAGCACCTCCGGGGTTTGCCAGAGGGAGTTGAGACCGATGAGGCCCAGCGCGGCAAACCACAGCAGCATGAGAGGCCCGAACACGCGACCGATGCGGGCGGTACCGACGTGCTGGGCAGCAAAGAGCACCACCAGAATCACCAGCGCGACAGGCACCACGTAGGGGGCAAGGGCCGGGGTCTGGGCTTTCAAGCCCTCAACGGCACTGATCACGGAAATTGCGGGAGTGATCATGGCATCGGCAAAGATGAGCGCGGCGCCGATCAAGCCCAAGCCCACGAAATAGCGTCGCCAGCGGGTCTGGCCCTTGGCCTTGGTCACCAGCAAGGCCATCAGCGACAGGATGCCGCCTTCCCCGTCGTTGTCGGCGCGCAGGACGAAGGTCACGTACTCGATGGATATGATGATGATGAGGACCCAGAACATCACCGACAGCACCCCGAGGATGTTGTCTGGTTGCAGGGCGAGGGCCTGCCCGTTGGAGAGGAAGCATTCGCGCAAGGCGTACAGGGGGCTGGTGCCGATGTCCCCGAACACCACGCCCAGCGCACCGAGCATCAACATGGACCGGGGATTGGCGTGGGCGGGGGTAGGTGTCACGAGTATCAACCGCTGATGTAAGGGGCGCCGCGCGCGATGGCGCGTCGCAGCATTCTACGCCTCGAGGTGGGGTTTTCCATCCCCGTGCCGAGACGCTCAACGGTGAAGTCACGTGCGGCGGCTCGTGCGGGCCTGCTAGACTCCGCGCCCTCATGCCAACCCGCCTTACCCGCTTTCTGCCTGCCTGCTCGCTCGCCCTGCTCTCCCTGTGCTGGGGTTACAGCTGGGTCTGGAACAAGCAGGCCTTGATGGATGCGGGGCCGTTCACTTTTTCCGCCTACCGTATGTTGTTGGCATCGACTTGCCTGTTGCTGGCGTTGCCCCTGACCCGTCGCACGCTGCGGCCGGAAGGCGTTCCGCATCTGGTACTGCTGGGCATCATGCAGACCACCGGCTTTGTAGGCTTGAGCATGTGGGCGCTGGTAGAGGGCGGTGTAGGGGCGACTTCGATTCTGGTATTCACCATGCCGTTCTGGACGATGCTCATGGCTTGGCCGGTACTGGGAGAACAGGTGCGCGGCCTGCAGTGGGTGGCCGTGGCACTGGCAGGCGCCGGCCTGCTGGTCATTCTCCACCCGTGGGACAGCCAAGGCTCGCTGCTGAGCAAGCTGCTGGGCGCAGCCTCCGGAATGCTGTGGGCGGCAGGCTCTGTGCTCGTGAAGTACATGCAGATGAAACAACCACGCGATCTGCTCTCGCTCACCGCCTGGCAGATGACCTTCGGTGCGATTCCCTTGCTCATCATCGCAAGCATCATCGGCGAACCGCCAGCCGTGTGGAGCGGACGCTTCATCTACATCCTGCTCGTCACTTCGCTGGTCTCGACCGCATTCTGCTGGTGGTTGTGGACCTATGTGCTGAAACACGTGGATGCCGGCATTGCAGGACTCAGCATGCTGGCCGTGCCGGTGATCGCGATTGCGTCTTCCGCCTGGCGTTTTGGCGAACGCCCACATGCGGAGGAAATGATCGGGATGAGCCTCATCCTGCTGGGACTCTTGGTCACGGGAGGACGCGCACTGCACCGTCGCGGTCAGGCGGCAGCGTCGCGCAGTTAGGAGCGGTGGGATGGTGCCCGGGACCGGGATCGAACCGGTACGGGGTTACCCCCGAGGGATTTTAAGTAGGGTCTCTATCAATAATCGGCAACACTCAGCAACACGCAAACGCAGTCCCGGCGCGGCTTTTCGGGTGGTCGCATAGTTTCCCGTTGTTGTGGATAACTGGCATTTTTTCGCAGCAAGTGTCCCACCAGTGTCCCACAGACTCTCCGTACCGCCAGCCCTAAGCCCGCACCAACGCAAGGGCCGGGCCTGAAAAGCCGCGCCAAGATTAAATCACTGGCGTGCAGTGCACATCCGCAACTGCACGTTATTTCACCAGAACCCGCTCCATCCCCGTAAAGCCAAGCCACTCACAAAGTGCCTGCTGAGGCGACTCACCGCTCAGTCGCGCCAACAGTTGTGGCGT